>OBLU010000116.1_pt1 | contig 72460 bp, 56 predicted proteins | sample 1518681 | NCBI WGS metagenome assembly OBLU01 (sample SAMEA3539304, study PRJEB22396) | soil metagenome | biome: tundra; feature: field; material: soil | place: USA | collected 2010-05 | depth 0.15 m | reverse complement strand
GGTTCTTGAATTGAATCGGAAGAAATGACGCCGGCAGCAATTCGCCTTTCCTGCGAAATGCCTTGAGCCATCTACTTGGCTTGTTTGCCGGCCAGCTGCCATCCCAAGGCAATGCAGCAGCGGCAGGCGCAGGAGCGCGCAACAACGTACTCGGCTTCGGCACATCAAATCCCGCCTCGTAAACGTGGACCCTTCCGGGCTCCGCCAAGGCAACGATCGCGAACAGCAGTGCGAACAGCCACCGTTTGCGCAGCGACATGACCGGTATCCTTCCCAGAGGAGATTATCCGATCTTTCTGGAGGTCCGGCCGAGATTTCTGTTCTCTCCCGGCAATAATCGACACATTTGAGAACAGCGGCACTCCTTCAGGCGCCTCGGACGGCCAGTGGGAGGCGTTATCGGGAACGGTAACCGCCGTTGTGTTTAAATAGCGCCTGGTCGTTGATTTCGCACCATTGCTGCTACCTGTTACACGCCGAGTTCGGTGCGGATGGCGTTGGCGATGGTTTGGGCGTGGTGGTGCATGAGGGGTTCGGATTCGGCTTCGATCATGACGCGGGCGAGGGACTCGGTGCCGGAGTAGCGGATGACGACGCGGCCGGAATCGGCGAGGGCAGCTTCGGCGGCGGCGATGGCGGCGGCTACGGTGGGAATCTCGTTGAGGGGGCGCTTTTCGCGGACGTGGACGTTGACGATGGTCTGCGGGAAGGTCTTGAGGTCGGCGGTGAGTTGGGCGAGGGTTTGGCCTGCGCGGTGGACGATGTCGAGCAGCAAGAGCGCGGTGAGGATGCCGTCGCCGGTGGTGCTGCGGCCGGAGAAGATGATGTGGCCGGATTGCTCGCCGCCCAGGGCTGCGCCTGTGGAGAGCATTTGCTCGAGGACGTACTTGTCGCCGACGGGCGCGCGGAGCATTTTGATTTCGCTGCGCTTGAGGGCGGCTTCGAGGCCCATGTTGGACATGGTAGTGGCGACGACGGTCGAGTTGGTGAGGAGGTTGAGGGCCTTGAGGTGGCGGGCGGCGAGGAGGAGGACGGCGTCGCCGTTGACGACTTTGCCGTTTTCGTCGCTGAAGAGGGCGCGGTCGGCGTCTCCGTCGAAGGTGATGCCCATGGAGGCTTTGCAGCGGACGACTTCGGCGGCGACGATTTCGGGATGGAGCGCGCCGCAGTGTTCGTTGATGTTGCGGCCGTTGGGGGAGGCGTGGGTGAGGATGACTTCGCCGCCGCCGTTGGCGTTGAGTTCGGCGAAGAGTTGCGGGGCGATGGCGCTGGCGGCTCCGTTGGCGCAGTCGACGACGATGCGGCGGCCGTCGAGGGAGAGATCCGGGACGGCGGCGAGGAGGAAGCGGACGTATTCGGCGCGGTCGGATTCGTTGACGGGAGGCGGCTGTAGGGGAGAAGCGGATCCCTCCGCTCCGCTGCGGGATGACAACAAAGAAGGGGATGACAACAAAGAAGGGGATGACAACAAAGAAGGGGATGACAAATCTAAGTGGCGGAAGATTTCGGTTTCGATGGCGAGTTCGGTGGAGTCGGGGAGCTTGTAGCCGTCGGGGCCGAAGAGCTTGATGCCATTGTCCTGCCAGGGATTGTGCGAGGCGGAGATGACGATGCCGGCGGAGAACTTGTGCGCGCGGGCGAGGTAGGCGACGGCAGGCGTGGTGATGACGCCGGCGGATTCGACGGTGGCTCCGGCGGCGGTGAGGCCGGCGGTGAGGGCGGCTGCGATCCAGTCGGAGGATTCGCGGGTGTCCTGACCGATGAGGACGCGGGGGGCTTCAGAAACAGAAGCAGTTCCCTCCGCTGCGCTGCGGGATGACAAAACTGATGGCGCCAGGTGGTGCGCGAGGGCGAGGCCGACGGCGTGGATGGTGGCGGGATCGAGCGGGGACTGGCCGGCTACGCCGCGGATGCCGTCTGTGCCGAAGAGCTTCTTCATTGCGTGGTTCTCCAATATCCATTATCGGGCGTTTACGGGCGCGGCGCAGTGCGACCTTTGGGGCAGATGGATGCGCGGCGGTGGGAGGGCGCGAGGGTGGCTATTCGGTGGTGAGTTGGTGGTACTCGAAGAGCATGCGGAGGCGCCAGCGGAGGATCATGCCGAAGGCGAGGACGAAGAAGAGTGCGCCGGTCTGCTGGATGTCGATGTACCTGTCGATGTAGCTGCGAGCGAGGATGCGAATGACGGCCAGGGCGGCGACGACGAAGAAGAAGGCGTGGGAGCGCTGCATCACGATGGCTTCGCCTTCGCGGACGAGGCGGGAGGTGCGCAGCAGGGGATAGGCTAGGGCGGTGGCTCCGAGCAGGAACGCGGCGGCGGCCCACTGCCACGGGATGCGGAAGGGTGGAGCGATGAACATACAAAAGCCGGTGGCCATGCCGAGCGGCGGGATGATGATCTTCTTGAGGGTGACGGCAGAACGGCTCTCCTGCACGCGCCAGGCCATGACGGCGCCCGCGCCGACGATGGAACTCACGACCGACATTTCTTTGAGGGACAGCATGGGGATCTCGCAGGAATCCCGGCACAGAGCCGAGGGAAAGGTTAGGATTTGCTCTCTCTATTATGCCGGTTTGGAAGAGGTTCCGGGTGAGTGCGAGCGGTCGTCACTCTGGGTCGGTGGGCCGGACGGACTTGACTTCGGCGGTGAGGGAGCCTTGCGAGAGGCGGGCGCGGATGGGGTCGCCTGGTTGGGCCTGGGCGGCGTTGCGCAGGAGTTGGCCGTCGGCGGCGTAGACCAGCGCGTAGCCGCGGTTGAGAACGGCGAGCGGCGAGAGCGCGTGCAGGCGGACGGAGGCGTGATCGAGGCGCGTGGTGCGGGTGGCGATGGTGGTGACGGCGAGGCGGTCGAGGGATTGCTGGGCGCGCTCGAGGCGGCGGCTGGCGAGGGCGAGGCGCGCGGAGGGGTTCTGGCGCTGGATGCGCGCGGTGAGGGTGGTGAGTTGGGCGGCGCGGGTGCGCAGGCGGCGGTTGGCGGCGGATTCGAGGCGGTGGCGGAGGTCGTCGAGACGCTGGCCGCGGCGGCCGATGAGATTTTGTAACCGATTGTGTAGCGTGTCGGTGGAGAGCACGGTGAAGCGCTGGCGCGCCTGCATGAGTTGGTAGCGGATGGCGCGGCGGACACGGGCGTCGAGGGCCTGGACGCGCTCCTCGATGCGGTGCTGGGCGGCGGTGATGAGTTCGGCGGCGGCGGAGGGAGTGGGAGCGCGCAGGTCGGCGACGAAGTCCGCGATGGTGAAGTCGGTCTCGTGGCCGATGGCGGAGACGGTGGGCAGGGCGGAGGCGGCGATGGCGCGGGCGAGGGCTTCGTCGTTGAAGCCGGCGAGGTCTTCGATGGAGCCGCCGCCGCGGGCGATGAGGATGAGGTCGACCTGGGTTGGATGCTGGTTGAACCAGTGGATGCCGGCCATGACGGTGGTGGAGCAGGCTGGGCCCTGCATGGTGGCGGGGTAGACGAGCAGGTTGAGGCGGGCGTGGCGGCGGCGCGTGACTTTGATGATGTCGTGGAGGACGGCGCCGCCGGTAGAGGTGATGATTCCGATGGAGCGCGGGAAGGCGGGCAGGGGGCGCTTGCGGGCGGTGTCAAAGAGGCCTTCGGCGAGGAGGCGGGCTTTGAGTTGCTCGAAGGCGAGTTGGAGGGCGCCGGCGCCGCGGGGTTCGAGGGTGTCGGCGATGAGCTGGAGCTGGCCGCGGGGTTCGTAGACGGAGATGCGGCCGCGGGCGAGGATGGCGAGGCCGTCCTGCGGGCGGAAGCGGAGGAGGCGCGCCTGGGTGCGGAAGAGGACGACGGAGAGCTGGGCGTCGCCGTCCTTGAGCGTGAAGTAGATGTGGCCGGAGGGCGCGGGGCGGCAGTTGGAGATTTCGCCCTCGACCCAGAGATCCTGGTACTCGCGTTCGAGTTGCTGGCGGATGCCGGTGACGAGGTCGCGCACGGTCCAGATGCGGCGTTCGGGGGCGGCGGGAGGGAGTGTCCCGACGATAGCCTCGCCCTTCGGGGCTTGGCGATTCTGTTTGGCTGGAGCTCTGCGCGTGGTGCGGGGGGTTGCGGGCGGCGCTTCGGAGAAGAGGAGGCCCATTTGGGGTTCGCCGGCGGGGGTGGGCTCGGTTGGCGGAGTCTGTCGCGAGGGTTTGGACTTCAGCCAGAGGTCGGCGAGCGTTGGCGGGGTGGAATTGCTGCCGCTCTTTTCGTCGTCTCGGGCCATATCGGATGAGTTTAGAGGATTTTCGCGGCTTGAGTTTACGGCGCGTTTCTTTGCGTCTCGAGCTATGAGCTATGAGCTGTGAGCAGGTGGGGGAGCTAGAGGTAGAGGTGGTGGGACTGGATATAGGCGGCGACGGTGGGAGGGAGCAGGCCGGGGCAGGGGTCGCCGACGTGGAGGCGGCGGCGGAGTTCGGTGGCGGAGACATCCTCGTGGACGCTGGTGAGGAGGTGGACGCGGGAGCGCTGGACCGGAGTCAGGGCGAGGGGTGCGAGTTGGGCTTCGGTGAGCGGGAATTCGGGGCGGTTGACGACGATCCACTCGGCGAGCGCGAGCAGGCGGTCGGGCGAGCGCCAGCGGCGGAGGTCGAGGAAGCTGTCCGCGCCGGTGAGGACGAAGAGACTGGCAGTAGGGTATTCGAGGACGAGTGCAGCCAGGGTGTCGACGGTGTAGTTCGGGGTGCCGTCGGGGTGCGGGGCGTCGAGGTTGGAGACGAGGAAGTTGCAGGTTGGAGGTTGGAGGTTGGAGGCTGGTAAATCGTCCGACGCGATCGCCAGGGAAATCATGGCCAAGCGGTCTTCGAAGGAGGCGATGGATCCTTCCGATTTGAGCGGCTGCTGGCCGACCGGGGCGAAGAAGACGCGGTCGAGCGCGAAGGCGTCTGCGGCGGCGGCGGCCAGGCGCAGGTGTCCGCGATGGATGGGGTCGAATGTGCCGCCGAAGAAGGCTACGCGCATTCTGACCATGCTAGAGCATATTGGGGCGGTCGCGCGGCAGGGACCTCGCTAGAAGCGAAAGACCAGGCCAGAGCTGAAGTTGAGCAGCTTTGAGGCGGGGATGGCGATGTTGCCGCCGGCGCCGACGGTTGCGCTGCTGACGGTGGCCAGGGATCCGTAGCCGACTTCGATGGCGCGAAAATCGACATGGCGCGACAGGGTGTAGTCGACGCCGCCGAAGATGGCGTAGTCCACCTTGCCGAGGTGGACGGTGCTGGCCGGCGCCTTGGTGGTTCCCTTGCCGAACGCGGCCTCAATATAGGGCTTGATCGGGCGCGAGAAGGGAGTGCCGGAGACGCGCACGCCTACCAGGAAGTCCTTGAGCATCGCATTGTTCGCGTGCTGGTCGGAGAAGCGCATATCGAACCCGGCGGTAAGGTTGCCCGCGTGGTAGAAGTCGTAGTAGCCGCCGAGGTTGTATCCCCAGAAGACGCGGGAGGTGGTGTTCTGGCCGAGGAAGGCGAAGGGGCCGGAGTCCACGACGGAGTTGCTGACGCGAGTGGCGATGGGGTTGAAATAGAGGCCGACGTTACCCTGACTCTGGGCGTGGGCCGCGACGGTCGTCAGAGCGAGCACGACGACAGTGGCAAGGTACCGAAGCTTCATTAAGTAGTCCTCAAAGAAAACGTAGCACTGGGGCGGCCGTAGATCGGCGCACTTCCAAGTCTATAGAAGATTTGACTGGATGAGCGGGGATGGCGCGAATCAGGATATCGGATTCGTGCCGTCAGGGGAGGCGGAAGACGATTCCGGTGCTAAGGAGGAACACCGAGTTTGGGGACGTCCCTGCGAAGCTGCTGACTGCTGACACTCTGCGTAACCCAACTCGATGGCGCGCCAATCCAGACCCGGAGCGATGGTGATATCGGCTCCGCCGAGTACTTCATACGCGAATTTATTGTTGAATTGGGTTCCATTGTTGCCCAGCTTGGGGGAACTGGAGCTAGCAAGTCCGACCGAAGCCTGAACGTAGGGTTTCAATGGAAGGACTGGCGGTTTAACTGCGAGGCGGGCACCGAAGAGCACACTTCTATATTTGTCCGGGTTCCCAAACAGAAAATCGCCGCGCACATCGGCGCCGACAGAAGCCGGGCCGAGATGGAGAAAGTCGTAGTAAACGCCTGCACCGGGGCCATAGAACCAGCCCGGGGATTGGAAGTTCTCGTGATTATTGCTGGATAGGGAAAAGTGGGTAATGTCGAGCTTGCCGTAGATACCGACCTGGGCGGATGCGGAGAGGGACGGGATGAAATTAGCCAGAGCGAGGAACAGCGTAAGTGTGCGGAGTCTCATTGGGTAGCCGCTTTCGTTTCAGTTTGATGTAAACCGAAATGATACGTGCAATCGCCGCGTTTTGAGCAGGATTTTTTGCAGGGAATACGGAGCCGCCTGGGCGGTCGGGGTGCTATCTGGCGCGGCCGCGGGCTCTGGGAGCCGGCGGCGGGTAGGCGGGCTTGAGCTTCGCGGGTTTGATCGAGGCCGCGGGCTTGGGCTCGGCAGTGTCGGTGGGGGCGGGCCGGTGGGCGGCGACCAACTCGGCGATGGCGAACTTGAGCGGCTCGATGCCTTCGCCGGAGACGGCCGAGATGGCATAGAACGGGAGCTTGCGGCGTTTGGCGAAGGTGGCGAGTTTCTTCAGCTTGTCCGGATTGGCGACATCTGACTTGGCGGCGACGAGGAGGGTGGGCTTGGCGGCGAGCGCGGGGTCGAAGGACTTGAGCTCGGCGGTGATGACCTTGAAGTCGGCGACGGGGTCGGGGCGATCGGAGGCGTCGGAGACGTCGACGAGGTGGACGATGACGGAGGTGCGCTCGATGTGTTTGAGGAACTGGATGCCCAGGCCGTGGCCGAGGTGGGCGCCTTCGATGAGGCCGGGAAGGTCGGCGACGGTGAAGGAAAGTTCATGGGGGAAGTCGCCGACCTGGACGACGCCGAGGTTGGGCTCGAGCGTGGTGAAGGCATAGTTGGCGACTTTGGGTTTGGCGGCCGAGATGCGGGAGATGAGCGTCGACTTGCCTACATTGGGATAGCCGACGAGGCCTGCGTCGGCCAGAAGACGAAGTTCGAGGCGGTAGCTGCGTTCTTCTCCTGCGCGGCCGAGTTCGTGCTCGCGCGGCGCCTGGTGGGTGCTGGTGGCGAAGTGCTGGTTGCCGCGGCCTCCGCGACCGCCGCGGGCGATGACGATGGTGTCGCCGGCGCGGGTGAAGTCGTGGACCAGCTCGCCGGTGGCGTCGTCGAAAAGCAGCGTGCCTACAGGGACTTTGAGGGTGGTGACCTCTCCGGCGGCGCCGGACATGTTGGATCCGAGGCCGTGGCCGCCGCGCTCGGCTTTGTGTTCCGGGTTGAAGCGGAAGTGGACGAGGGTGTTGTGGGAGAGCGACGAGGACATGAGAACGTCGCCGCCGTGACCACCGTCACCACCGGAGGGGCCTCCCCGGGGAACGAACTTCTCGCGCCGGAAAGCCATGCAGCCGTTGCCGCCGTCGCCGGCCTTGACGCGAATTCTTGCTTCATCGATAAACATTTTTCACTTCCCAGTGTAGCGGAACGGGGGTAGGCTGAACGCATACAGTGAGTTTGCGGAATTGTTATGAGCGGGAATTTTCCCGCAGCGAACGTTTTAACTTTTTTGATTGGATCGGCCTCTATCGTAACCCTCCTTTGATCCGGGGGTGCAACTATGGACGCGAAGCGAAGAGGACCAAGCGACAAACAACAACTTGATTTCGGACAAGACCGGGCGCCGACCAGGCGTGTCGGCGCTGGAATTTCAAGAAAAAGAAGTGTTTCAAACTTTAGGAGACCAATATGTTGAAAATGCTGACGAAGATCAAAATGATGGCGCTTTCTATCGCGGTGCTATGCGCAGCGACGACCATGATGCAGGCGCAATCGACCACCCAGGGCGGGATCGCCGGTACGGTGTTCGATTCGACCGGGGCAGTGATTGCCAATGCGACGGTTCTGATCCACAACGATGGGACCAACGCCGAGAAGACCGTGAAGACGGATGAAGGTGGCTACTTCAACCTCCCGCTGGTGGAGCCGGGCACGTATACGGTAACGATCTCGGCGGCAGGCTTCGGCAGCGAGGTGGAGAAGGATGTCACGGTGCAGGTGGGTCAGCAGACGGCGATTTCGCCGAAGCTGAGTTCGGGCAAGACGGAGGTAGCGGTCACAGTTACGGCCGAAGCGTCGACGTTGAACTTCGAGAACCCGGATATTGCGTCGGAGTTGCCGCGTACGGCGATCGACGATATTCCTATTCAGATTCGGCGTTGGTCGGCGTTGGCTCTTACGACCCCTGGAGTGACGGCCGACAATTATGGATTTGGTCTGATCAGTGTGCGAGCGATGAGCACCCTGCTGAATAATGTTGAAATAGATGGCGCCGACGACAACCAGGCGTACTACTCGGAAGAACGTGGCCGGACGCGCGCGCAGTATTCGACGTCGCCGAACGCGGTGCAGGAGTTCCAGGTCAACACGGGTGTGTATTCGACGCAGTATGGCAGGGCACTGGGCGCGGTGATCAACTCGATTACGCGCAGCGGGTCGAACGAATTCCACGGCGAGGCAGTGTTTACCGACCTTGATCGCGGCTTTGGCGCGGATGTCCCAGGGGTTACGAATCTATCCGGCGTGCCGTTTAAGATGAAGGATTTGAAGAAAATCTACGGCGGAACACTGGGCGGATATCTCATCAAGAACAAGTTGTTCTTTGAGTACACCTACGACCAGGTTACGCACATTAACGATGGCTATGGAAAGCCGAAGAGCGCGGGCCTGTTGAACGGCAGCGTGGTGGGCAGCTTCCTCGAATTGCCGGACGCAAGTGTGACCAGTTGCAACCTGACTACAGGAGCGACGGTAGCGACCGGCGAAGTCCACGCGACGCTGGATGCACAGGTCTGCTCGTTGGCTGCGCGCGGGGGACTGTCAAGCTATGCTCTCGGTGTCTCCGCGTACGAGAGCGGCCTGACCAGCATCGAGTCCGACCTTGGAACGGTGTCGCGCAAGGGCTATCAGGAGATCAACACGCCTAAAATCGATTGGCAGATCAACAGCAAGGAACGCGCGAGTTTTCTCTACCACCGGTTGCGCTGGGACGCTCCCGGCTACGTCCAGACTGCTGCCGGCCCGCTGAACTATGGACTCGATGCGTGGGGCAATGATGGGGTGAAGCTGGACTATGGCGTGACGAAGCTGGAAACCCTGGTCAGCAGCCATATCAGCAACGAGTTGCTGTATCAATATGGCCGCGAACTCAATTATGTGGGGCAGCAGCCTTACAGCGCTTACACGCTGAATAACCTGGTTTCGCCAGGGACGAACGGCAGCGGCGTGGTGAACGGACCTGGCGGCACGATTCCTTACATCACGTTGAATGCGGGCAGCACCGGGTTCTACCTGGGATCGCCGTATTACTCGTATCGTCAGGCGTTGCCGGATGAGCGCAAGTGGCAGATTGAAGACACGCTTTATTGGAGCCTGGGCAATCACAGCTTGAGCATGGGCGGCGACTTCGTGCACAACACGGACCTGACCCACCAGGAGCCGTACTACTTCGGTTATTACAACTACAGCAACTTGACGAACCTGCTTTCCGATGAATTCTCGAAGGGGAAAGCCGGTACCTGCGGATCGACGACGGCCGGCTCCGGTGTGGGCACGTCGGACTGCTACACGTCGTTCACGCAGGATTTCGGAGCGACTGCATTCTCGGTTGCGACGATGGATTATGCGGGCTTCGTTCAGGACAACTGGAAGGTGAGTTCGCGGCTGACGCTGGAACTCGGATTGCGGTACGACTTCGAGATGCTGCCTAATCCTCTGCCGAGTCTGACCGTAGCGACGTCGGCGTTTACACCGTACCCGGGACTGAACAACCATCCCGAGGACCGGAATAACTTTGGTCCTCGCATCGGATTTACGTTAGACCCCTACGGTGATGGCAAGACGGTGATTCGCGGTGGTTTTGGACTCTATTATGGACGCATTGTGAACAGCAGCGTGTTGAGCGTTCTGACGTCGACGGGCAGCGCCGCCGGCCAATATGCGCTGGGGAGCAGTTTGAAGCCGTTTGCCACGGGAGCTCCGATCTTTCCGGCGCCGATTGCGGGAGGTTCTGCCGCGGCGACGCCGTCTTCGATGTTTTTGGCTCCGAACCTGCAAAATCCCGCCGCGGACGAGTTCGATCTGAACGTGCAGCGGGAGCTAGGCAAGGGAACGGCATTCCAGATCAGCTATCTGGGATCGCTGGGCCGAACGTTGCCGAACTTCCTGAACGTAAACCTGGCTGCGCCAACGGTAACCTCGACCATTACGGTGGGTGCGCCGACCGTTGCGGGCTTCGGCAACGGACCCCTTCCGGTGGGGTCGACCTATTCGGTGCCGCAGTTCAGCAGCACATACATCAATCCGAAGTTCGGCAATATTTCGGAGTTGATCAGCAACATCACGTCGAACTATAACGCGCTTGTCGTCGAAATCCAGAACCGCTCGATGCACAACCTCACGTTCGACGCGAACTACACGTGGTCGCATGCGCTGGACTATAACCAGAACGCAACCTCCACGGCGTCGGGTTCAAGCAATAGCTGGCTGAACCCGTATGCGGCTGCGCGGCAGAATTACGGCGTATCGCAGTTCAACATCGGCAACCGCTTTGTCGGCTGGGTTCTTTATAAGTTTCCCAACGTTGCGGAGGAAAGCAGGCTGAAGTACGTGGCGAACGGTTGGAGCATCAACGATTCGTTCCAGATGCAGAATGGACTGCCGTATTCGGCCCAGATCAACACCGGATCGTCGTCCTCGATTGCGTCCAACTCAGGAACCTGGAACGGAATCAACGGCGTGTACTACCTGCCTCCTGTGGGTTTGAACACGTTTCAGGTCCCGCGGGCGATCGTGGACGATCTTCGATTGCAGAAGTCGTTCAAGTTGGAGCGGTATGAATTGCAGTTGATTGCGGACATGTACAACGTGGCCAATCACCAGAACTACAGCACCAACGACATGAACGAATCGGCGTACAACTTCGGAACGACAGGAACGCTGAACTACATTCCCAACTCGGCGCCCGGAATTGGGTTTGGGTCTCATTCGGCGACCAACGACTCAGGGTTCCTTTACACACCGCGTGAGTTCCAGATTGGTGCGCGGCTGGAGTTCTAGTTTGCTCGGGAAACACTGCGGGGCGGCGGCTCCGGCTGCCGCCCTTTTTCTTTGGGAGCGGGCTGGGGGCTGGGCACGGCTCGAACCGAGGCGGTGGGTTGTGTGACGGCGGATGCTTCCCAAAATGGGAGAAACGGGTTAGTCTGCCGCTGGTCTCCCTCCGCCTTGGCTGGTTGCAGCCAAAATGGCGGTGTGGGGATGAACCTGCTCTTTCCGGATTGATCGGGCGGAGCAGGAAGACGCGTTGGTTCTCTCTCCCGCAGGTTGGATCGGAGGGCGCGTGAAGTCGGTCGAGCGGCCTTTACCTGGTTGTTTCAGAACCCCTTCGTGCGGCCCTTGTGTAGGTGAAACGAGGGTCGATGTTTTTTTGGCGCAATCGTGGATCGGTGGAACGATTCGCGGCGATGCGCGCATGGGCGGGCTGGCTGATTTTCGGCCTGGGGGCGGCCGGCTGCGTCGAGACGGCGTCGGCGCAGGGTGCGACGGACGGGGCAATCGGCGGGCGTGTGCTGAGTACCGCGGGCGCTCCGTTGGACGACGCGATGGTGACGGTCCGGGAGTTGGAAACGGGGCTTGCGCAGCGGACGCATTCGGGACGTCGCGGCGAGTTTCTGGTGGTGCGGCTTCCCGTAGGCGAGTACGCCGTGACCGTCGATGAAGCGGGAGCGGCGCTGACGCTGCCCGAGCCGGTTGGGGTGATGCTGGGTGAGGTAACGGAGGTGGAGGCGCGGATGCGGTTGTCTGGAGTAGGCTCGGCGATGCCGCTGGATGCTGCGAGTGGCATGGGCGGCGTCCTGACCGAGGCAGAGTTGGCCGCATTGCCTGTGGATGGTGGCGAGTGGAGGTCGCGGGCGCTGACCGCTGCCGGGGCGAATGGCAATGCGGGAGGCGACGACGATTCCAGCGAGGCGAGCTTTCGCGGCGTCGCGGCGAGCCAGAATAGCGCCAGCGGCGACGGCGCGAATGGGGACGAAGGCTTCTCCGGTGCGCGCGTGGGCGCGGGCGTGGAGGAGGACGCGGATGCTGGCGCGGACGTGGTGGTGGACCGTAGCGCGGGAGTGGGGAGCGGATCGCGATCGGTGGCGGACGGCGGCCAGCGGGCAGGATCTTCGTACACCTTCGCGCAGGCGGCGGTGCGCGAATTCCGGGTGGGTGGGCAGGATGATGCGGCGGGGTACGGGTCGGCGCTGTATGGACACGGCGTGGGCGGCGTGGTGACCTCGGTATCGCGGTCGGGCGGAACGACGCTGCATGGGATGGCGTTCGCGACGGTGCGCGACAGTGCGTGGGCGGCGGTGAATCCATTCTCGGTCATGTCGACCTATGCGGATGGCGTGGTGACGAGCGCGCTGGTGAAGCCGAAGGACCTGCGGCAGCAGTTTGGCGGCAGCGTTGGCGGCCCGGCGCCGTGGATGAAGGACGACCGCGGATTGACGCGGACGAGCGCGGATCGGAGGCAAAGACTTTTCTACTTCTATGCGTTCGATGCGCAGCGGCGGGATTTTCCTGCGATCTCTGCCCCGGGGTATGCGGGATTTTACTCGCTTACGGCGATGCAGACGGCGTTGTTGGCGAATCGCGGAGTGACGCCGGCGAAGACGAATGCGGCGCTGAACTACCTGGACAGCCTTACGGGGACGGTGGCGCGAGCAGCGGACCAGACGGTGAACTTCGGGCGCGTGGACTGGCGGCGTTCGGGCGGTAGTCGCGTGGTGCTCGAGTACAACCGCGCGCGCTGGAGTTCGCCGGCGGGAGCACGGTCGGGTGCGGTGGTCGATCGCGGCGTGGCCAGTCTGGGCTCGAGTTACGGCAGCGTGGATGCGGGCGTGGCGCGCTGGGTGCAGTTTCTGCATGGCGGGCTGAGCAACGAGGTACGTGTCCAGTTGGGGCGCGAGTTGCAGTACGAGACGGCGCAGGCTCCGCTGCCGCAGGAGCCGGCCGTGGGTCCGGGCGGCATGGCACCGGAGGTGTCGATTGGGCCGCAGGGACTGGTGTTCGGGACGCCAGCGGGACTGGGACAGCGAGCGTATCCGGACGAGCGGCGCATCGAGGCGGCGGATGTGCTGGCGTGGGTGCGCGGGCGGCATTTCGTCCGGGTAGGCGGAGACTTCAGCGCGCTCAGCGACCTTACGGATTCCTTGTCCAACGTAGAGGGGACGTTCAGCTACGACAGCGGCGTGACCGGCGGCAAGGCGGGCGGGCTGGTGGACTGGATTACGGACTACACGTTCAACGTGAATGCTTATCCGAACGGCGGCTGTCCGTCGATTGGGGCGACGGTTCACGACTTCTGCTTCCGGTCGTACTCGCAGAGCTTCGGGCAGCAGAGTTTGAGCTTCCGCACGCAGGAGTGGGCGGGCTTTGTGCAGGACGACTGGCGGGTTGGACAACGGTTGACGCTGCATCTCGGCGCGCGGTATGAGTACGAGTTTCTGCCATTGCCGCAGCAGCCGAACGCGGCGCTGGATGCGGTGTTTGGTGCGGTGGGCGCGACCAGCGTCTTTCCGGAGGATCGGAACAATGCCGGGCCGCGGCTGGGCTTGGCGTGGCAGCCGTTTGGCGTAGGACATGGCGTGCTGCGCGTTGGATATGGCGTGTACTTCGGCAAACTGCCGGGTGCGACCATTCGCGCGACTCTGCTGGATACGGCGCTGCCGGGTTCGGTGACGCGCGTGCGGATTCTGCCGAAGACGGAGACGGTGTGTCCGCAGCGGACGACCGTGGGGTTCGGATATGCGTGCTCGTATCTGGCGGCGCCGGGCGGCGTGGTGGCCGCGACGACTTCGGCGATGGTGTTCGATCGCAGGTTTCGGCTGCCGATGGTCCAGCAGGGCTCGGTTTCGCTGGAGGGCGAGATCGGCTGGGGAGTGATGGGGAGCGCGCGGTACGAGATGAATCTCGACCGGCAACTGCCGAACTCGGTGGACGTCAACATCGCTCCGTCGACTGGCGCGAAGGAGTTCCAGTTGCAGGGCGGAACGGGCGCGATCGGCGCGCGCGACGGTGAGACGTTCGCGGTCCCGGTGTACGCGGCGCGGGTGAGTCCGAGCTTTGGGCCGGTGACCGATGTGGTGTCGAACGCAAATGCGAGCTATAACGGGCTGACGCTGGAGGCGCGGCGCGGTCTGGGCGGACGCGCGGGCTCGGGCGGGGTGGGGCGCGGGCTGGAGTTTCGCGCGGCGTGGACGTGGTCGAAGGCGATCGATTTTGGGCAGAACTCGGGCGGGATTCCGCGGACGAATGGGCAGTTCGATCCATTCACGGTGCGGTACGACAAAGGGCTGTCGGCGCTGAACTTTCCACATCGCGTGGTGGCGACGGCGGTGTGGTCGCCGCGGCTGCCGGGCGCGGAGTCGAACGTGGCGGCAACGGCGGAGCGGGCGATTTGGCGCGTGGCGGATGGGTGGTCGGTGGCGGCGATCTTCTCCGAGACGAGCGGGCGCGGATACAGCTACGACATCTTCGGCGGCACGCGGCTGGCCGGCGGGCGCGAGAGCATCAACGGATCGGGCGGGTCGGTGGTGCTGCCGACGGTGGGGCGGAATACGCTGCGGCTGCCGGACTCGGCGAACCTGGATATGCGGCTGAGCCGCAGCTTCCGTGTGAGCGAGCGGGTGCGGCTGCGCGGTACGGTGGAGGCGTTCAACGTGACGAACCATGTGAACCTTTCGGGCGTGACACAGCGGGCATTTCTCGTAGGGACGGCGGTGAATGGCGTGACGCCGCTGGTGTTCCAGGATGCGGCGACGGTGGCGACGGAAGGGTTGAATGTGCAGCCGTTTGGCGCGTATACGGCGGCGGGCACGAACCAGGCGCGGGAGCGGCAGGTGCAGATGGGTCTGCGGCTGGAGTTCTGAAGAAGTTGTTGACGCTGCGCAGCGATTTGGGCATCCAATAGGGAAAGCCTGAATTGAAGTGAGTTCAATGGACCTGATTGGCGTGGTGGAGCATCACGGGTACGCGGTGGTGGCGTTGGGGATGTTCCTGACGGCCGCGGGAGTGCCGCTGCCGGCGTCAGTGCTGCTGCTGGCGGCGGGGGCGTCGGCTGATCCGAATCCGGCTCATCATCAGGTTCTCCATCATGGGCTGCATTTGTGGCTGCTGCTGCCATTGGCGTGGCTGGCGGCGGTGGCCGGCGACGCGCTGCTGTTTCTGGGCGGGCGCTACACGGGATGGTGGCTGCTCGCGGGGATGTGCCGCGTGTCGGTGGATGCGGAGAACTGCATCTTCCGGTCGGCGGATTACTTCTACCGGCGCGGGCCGAAGACGCTGCTGTTTGCCAAGTTCGTGCCTGGACTGGCCGCGATGGCGGCGCCGCTCGCCGGAAGCCTGGGAATGCGGTTCTGGCGCTTTCTGCGGCTGGATGCGGTTGGCGCGCTGGGATATGTCAGCGCGTGGCTGCTGGTCGGATTTGCGTTCAGCCCGTTCATCGAGGACATGGTGCGCTGGGTGGAACGACTGGGGCACGCGATTCTGTTCATCGTGGGCGCGCTGATGGTGGTGTACGCGGCGACGTATGTCGTGTCGCTGGTGCGGGCGCGCGCGTATCGCCGGGTACGCAAGGTGAGCGCGGCGAACCTGCATGAGCGGCTGCAGAACGAAGATCCGAACCGGGTGGTGATCATCGCCGACGTGCGCAGCCATGGATACTACGATCCCGGGATGCAGCGGATCAAGAACTCGATCCGGGTGGAGCCGCACCGGCTGAAGGAGGAGATTGTGGCGCTGCGGGAGTTTATGGCCCCGGAGTGCGAGATCTACCTTTACTGCAGTTGCCTTCGCGACACGACCAGCGCGCGGGTGGCGCACATGCTGGAGAAGGAGAACTGCCGGACGACCGTGATCGAAGGCGGGATGAAGGCCTGGGTGAAGGCGGGCGGCGCGCTGGAGCAGGTTCCGGAAGGGGATATCCAGAAGCTGCCTCAGTTTGAGTAGGTTGGTGCCCAAGCAGCCACCGGCAACCAGCAGCCTGCAGGCGGCCTGGAACTGAATCGCGCTCAGGCCCGGCTGCGCGTAATCTCGCGCCAGTTGAACGCGATCTCGGGGATGAGGAAGTAGGACGCGGTAAGCAGGGCGAGGGTGAGGGCGAGGCCGGTGTCGGATATGTTGAAGTAGGCGGGGATGGGGTTGAGCAGGCGGGAGAGGATGAAGTTGAGGGTGAAGGCGTAGGAGCGGACCATCCACTGGCGGTGGACGGCGATCTGGCGGTTGCGCGCGGTGACGAAGGCGAGCAGGGTGCAGATCAGCCACAGCGATGCCTGGAGGTCGCCCATGAAGACCAGCGGGAAGTCGAAGCCACGGCCAATGATCATGACCATAGGCGCGGCGACACAGACGGAGACGATGTAGACCTTGCCCATCAGGCGATGGAGGCTGAGGTGGCGCTGGCGGAAGCGTGTGGAGAACTGGAAGGGGCCGAGCGCAGTGGCGAGGATTCCACCGATGGCGTGGGGCATCAGGTAAACGAAGTCGCGAATGAGCTTGGCGTGGTAGTGGTCGCCGGGCGCGGGGTGGAAGACGAGCGGGTAGTCGGTGTAGAGGAGGACGGAGATTCCGGCGAGGCCGAGCGCGTACCAGAGGACGTGCTTGGAGAGGCAGCGGGTACGGGCGGGAGCGAACGGAGGAGTGGCGGTCGACATGCAGCGTCCATCCTTGCGTGGATTTGCTGTGGTGCGGGCCCGGCTGCTTCGTGTGGGATTGAGTGTAATGCAGGAAATGGGAAAGAGGGAACAGGAATTCGGATGCTTTCGGACGGCGGGGCACCCGAGGTTATGGCGCCGGATGAGTGGCTGGTCTGCTGTGGGCGCGGTCGGTGAACGGCAGCGTGCCGGTGGCGTCCGGAGGAATTGCGGGGTGGCGGGTTGGTCTGCCAACGGGAGTGTGACCGGGCGCACAGGGATGGGGGCCGGTGGGCGGGTAGATTGGGAGGCGCAGCGTGTTGACCGTTTGCTGCCGGCTGGACGGTTGCTTTCTATTGCAGCGATGGTTCGCCGCCGATGAAGACGAGAGAGCTCCAAGGGCAACCGCAGAGCACGCATTGGAGATCGCTTGCTCCCTTCTGATTGAACTGTGTCCGGCGTTGATTGCTCTGCTTCCGACTGTTGCGTCGCCAATGCGGCGCAGAACGGGCTGCGCGCATGAGCGATCCAGAAGGGCGTAGCCGGGGCCGGCGGATGGGGCGAGTTGCCCGCTGGGTTGCGGGTTGCTGCGTTGGATTGCTGTGGCTGCCCGGTGCGCTGGATGCGACGCGGCGGCAGCACCTGGCGATGGTTCAGGGTGCGGCGAATGCGGTAGGGCCGAGGACGGCTGGGGTGATGCGAGGGGCGGCCCAAGTGAGTCAGTTGAATGCGGCCTGGACGGCAGTGGGGCCGGCGCAGGTTGCGAGCCAGCGGTATGGCCTGGTGTCGGGGCGGGTCACTTCGGTGGCGGTTGATCCTGCGGATGCGACCGGCAACACGGTGTACGTGGGGACTACGGGCGGCGGGGTTTGGAAGTCGGTGAATGCAGCGGGGGCGGCGGGGAGCGTGGTGTTTGCACCGCTGACGGACGTGCTGCCGGTGTTCAGCGCGAATGCGGGGACGGCGGCGCTTCCTTCGCTGAGTATCGGTGCGGTGAGCGTGAGCGGCGGCGTGGTGCTGGCGGGCACGGGCGATGCGAACGATGCACTGGACTCGTACTACGGCGAGGGGATTCTGCGGTCGGCGGATGGCGGAGTGACGTGGACGCTGGCACAGGGGTCGAAGGACGGCGTGGCGGGGAACCACTCGTTTGTGGGACTGGGCGTGGCGGGGTTTGCGTGGAGCACGCTTTCGCCGAAGCTCGTGGTGGCGGCGCTGTCGCAGGCGGCGGAAGGGGTGCTGGTGAATGCGCCGGATGGAACGTACAGCGTGATGGGGCTGTACTACTCGATCGACGCGGGCGTGACCTGGCAGATGGGGACGATCGAGGATGGGAGCCAGGTGGTGCAGCGGCCGGGGCCCGGCGGTGCGCCGGGAAATGCGGCAATGGCGGTGGTGTGGAATGCGGTGCGGCAGCGGTTTTATGCGGCGGTGCGGGCGCACGGGTACTACGAGTCGGCCGATGGGGTGACGTGGACGCGGCTGGCGCATCAGCCCGGGTCAGGACTGACGATGACGGCTTGCCCTACGAATCCGGGGTCGGCGGGGAGCGCGGCTTGCCCGATCTTTCGCGGAGCGCTGGCGGTGCAGGCGGCGACGGGCGATACGTTCGCGTTGACGGTGGATGCGAACAATCTCGACCAGGGGGTGTGGCAGGATGTATGCGGGCTGAGCGGTGGGAGTTGTGCGGTGAGTCCGATTGCGTTTGGGAAGCAGTTGGGTTCGGCGGCGCTGGAGGTGGGCAGCGGGAGCACGGCGATCGCGCAGGCGGATTACGATCTGGCGCTGGCGGCGGTGGCAAACGGCCCGGATACGGTGCTGTTTGCGGGGACGGTGGATTTATATCGTTGCTCGCTCGCCGGCGGGTGCGTGTGGCGGAATACGACGAATGCGGTGAATGGATGCGCGGCTCCGGCGATGGTGTCTCCGGCGCAACATGCGATTGCGGCGGTGGCAGGCGCGGGGACGGGCGGGCTGCCGCTGGTGATTGTGGGGAACGATGGCGGGGTTTGGCGGTCGGTGGATGGAGTGAATCAGTTGCAGACGCCTTGCTCGCCGGACGATGCCACGCATTTCGACAATCTAAACGGCGGCCTGGGGTCGCTGGCGGAGGTGGTGAGCTTTGCGCAGGACCCGGCGAATGCGGGGACGTTGATCGCAGGGTTGGGAGCGAATGGGACGGCGGCGACTGGGGCCGCGGCGACGACCGCTGCATGGCCGCAGATTGCGGCGGGTGAGGGGGGAACGGTCGCGATTGACCCGGTGAATCCGCGGAACTGGTATGTGTCGATTGGGGCGGGTGTGAATGTGCGGTACTGCGGCAATGGGAGTGCGTGCGCGGCGGCGGACTTTGCGGGGACGCCGACGATTGGCTATGCGCAGGTGGGGAACGATGCGTCGCTGATTGATCCGCCTTGGCTGTTGGATCCGGCGCTGGGGACGGATTTGGTGATCGGCACGTGCCGGGTGTGGCGTGGGGCGGCGCAGAGTGGCGGCGGCTGGCCGGGGTCGAATGCGATCAGCGCGACGCTGGGCGCGGGGCTGAACGGGACGTGCGGGGCGACGAGTGCGATGGTGCGGGCCCTGGCGGCGGGTGGGCCGGCGAGTGGCGCGGTGGCCGCTCAGAATGCGGGATCGACGGTGCTGTACGCGGGGATGGCGGGGTCGCTGGATGGGGGCGGGAACTTCGGCGGGCACGTGTTTGCGAACTACGCGGCGGGGACGGCGGGCGCGACGACGGTGTGGACGGATGTGGCGAAGTCGGCGGTGACGAATGATACGGCGGATGCGGGGGTGTTCAATCCGGGCGGGTTCGATGTGTCGGCGGTGGTGGTGGATGCGCACGATGCGACGGGCAGGACGGTGTATGCGACGGTGATGGGGTTTGCGGGAAATGGATTGAATGCGCCGCATGTGTACCGGTCGGTGGACGGCGGGGGGCATTGGACGAATATTTCGGCGAATTTGCCGAATGCTCCGGCGAATGGGCTGGTGGTGGATCCGAATGACGCAAACACGCTGTATGTGGCGATGGATACGGGCGTATATGTAACTCAGTCTGTGACGAGTTGTGTGTCGGGGAATTGCTGGAGTGTATATGGGGTGGGGCTGCCGAATGCTCCATTGGTTGCGGTGGCCGCGGGGGCGGGGATTGCTACGGGCGATGGTCGGTTGGGGGAACTGCGGGCGGGGACGTATGGGCGCGGGGTGTGGCAGATTCCCCTGCTGACGGCGGCGAGTGCTGCGGCGCCTGCGATGACGCTGAGCCCGGGGAGTTTGACGTTTGCGACGCAGGCGGTGGGGACGATGAGCGCTGCTCAGACCATTACGGTTACAAATTCGGGCAATGCGGCGCTGACGGTATCGCAGATTATAACTTCGGGTGATTTTACGGAGACGGACAACTGTGTGGGGACGGTTGCGGTGGCTGGGAACTGCACGGTGCAGGTCGAGTTTCTGCCGGCGGCGGTGAATGCGCGGACGGGCTTGCTGACGGTGTATGGAAATGTCGCGGGTGGACAGGCTACGGCTGCGTTGAGCGGAGTGGGGGCTCCGGCGGCGGCGGTTGTGTTGAATCCTGTTTCGGTTACATATTCTTCGACAAATGTGGGGGCGGCGAGCACGGCGCAGAATATTACGGTTTCGAACACGGGTGGAGTGATGGCGACGCTCGAGACGCCGGTGTTGACGGGGGATTTCACGCTTACGGCGAATACCTGCGGCGCGACGCTGGCGGCGGGCGTGGGGTGCACGGTGTCGGTGGCGTTTGCGCCGACGGCTTCGGGGACGCGGACGGGAAGTTTCAGTATTACGGACAGCGTGGGGACGCAGACGGCGTCGCTGACGGGTGTGGGGGCGCTGCCGGCGACCGATGCCCTGGCTCCGATGGCGCTGACGTTTGCGGCGCAGCAGTTGAATACGGCGAGTGCGGGGCAGCAGGTGACGCTGACCAATGCCGGGGATGCGGCGCTGATGCTGGTGGCTGCGCAGATCACGAGCGGCGATTTTGCGGTCGTGAATGGGTGCGGGAATTCGCTGGCGGGGCACTCGACTTGCGCGATGACCGTGGCGTTTGTGCCGAAGAGCGTGGGCGCGGGGTCGGGTGTGTTGACGGTGACGGACCAATATCGCTCGCAGACGGTGGCGCTGAGCGGGACGGGGGTTGCGCCGGCGGGGGTTTCGCTGTCGCCGGTGTCGACGATGTCGTTTGCGGCGACGGGCGTGGGGCTGAGCGCGGCGGCGCAGATGGCGACGCTGACCAATAACGGCGGGATGCCGCTGCTGATTCAGAGTTTGGGGACGAGCGGGGATTTTGCGATTGCGACCGGGAGCAATACGTGCGGGGCGAGCGTGGCGGTGGGGGCATCGTGCTCGGTGGAGGTGGTGTTTGGGCCGACGGCGGCGGGGACGCGGACGGGGAGTTTTGTGGTGGTGGATAATGCGGGGTCGTCGCCGCAGAGTTTGCCGTTGACGGGGATGGGTGTGGACTTTGCGCTCGCGGCGAATGGGAGTACGACGGCGACGATTGCAGCGGGTGGGCAGGCGGTGTATCCGCTGCTGCTGACGTCGGCGGCGGGGTTGCCGGGGAATGTTGCGTTTGCGTGCTCGGGCGTGCCGGCGCATGCGGTGTGCACGGTGAATCCTGCGACACCGGCGCTGGGTGCGACCACGACAGTTACGGTGACGGTGGCGACCAGTGTGGTGGGGGCGGAGTTGCGGTGGCCCGGCGGGCAGCAGATGATTTGGCTGGCGGGATTGCTGCCGGTGTGGATGGTGGGGCGGAGGCATTTGCGCAGGCTGGGTGCGGTGGCGATGATGTGTTGCGTGTTGCTGGTGGCGGGGTGCGGGGCTTCGCGGCTGATTCCGTTGACGAGTACGGGTGGCGGCGGGGCGGGGAATCCTACGCCGAGTGGGACGTATAACCTGGTGGTGTCGGGGACGGGCGCGGGGTTGACGCGGAGTGTGGGGTTGACGCTGATTGTGCAGTGAAGTTCGTGTGGCTGAAATGCGCGCCTGTCTTTGGGCGGGGTCGAGAGCTTCGGGGTCCTTCGGCTGCGCGCTACGCGCCCCGCTCAGGATGACGCTCTTCTTGGTGGTGTGGTTGGAGAATTGCGGGTCAGGCGGATTGGCCGGCGGCTACTGCGGAGGCCCAGGCCCATTGGAAGTTGTAGCCGCCGAGCCAGCCGGTGACGTCGACGACTTCGCCGATGAAGTAGAGGCCCGGGGTGATGCGGCTCTGCATGGTACGGGCGTCGAGCGAGTCGGTCGAGACGCCGCCGGTGGTGACCTCGGCTTTGTCGTAGCCTTCGGTGCCGGCGGGAGTGATGCGCCAGGCGTGAAGTTGGCGCTCCATCTCGGCGAGGGTGGTGTTGGGGAGCGCGCGGGACTGGGCGTCGGCGGGATGGGCGCGGGCGTGGAGCGCGCGCCAGCGGTCGGCGAAACGGCCGGGGACAATGGCGCGGAGTTCCTGCGCGGTGGCGGCCAGGTCGCGGCGGGCGTCGGGGTGGGTGAGGTGGGCGAAGATGCGGAGCTGTGTGGGGTCGGCAGGGGGTACGGAGTCGGGGGCGAGGTTGAGTTCGATGGGTTCGCCGGGGCGCCAGTAGGAGGAAATTTGCAGGATGGCGGGGCCGGAGAGGCCGCGATGGGTGATGAGCAGTTTTTCGCGAAAGGCTGCGGTTCGCAACGTTCGTGATTTGCGAGCTTGTTGCGCGGGTGCGGTCGCTATGACTTCAGCGGAGATGCCGGCGAGGTCGCACCAGTCGGATTGATCCTGCGGATTGAAGACGAGGGGGACGAGGCCGGGGCGGGTTTCGACGATGGGATGGCCGAACTGGCGGGCGAGGTCGTAGCCGAAGGAGGTGGCGCCCATCTTGGGGATGGAGAGGCCGCCGGTGGCGACGACGACGGAGGCGGCGCGGATGGGGCCTTGAGTGGTTTCGACGAGGAAAGGAAAAGCAGATCCCTCCGCTGCGCTGCGGGATGACAACAAAGGGGCGCTGCGGGATGACAACAAAGGGGCGCTGCGGGATGACAACAAAGGGGTGCTGCGGGATGACAAGTCCTGGTGGGTGACGGAGAGGATGCGGGTGGAGAGCTGGACGCGGGCGTTGGCTTCGGCGCACTCGCGGAGGAGCAGGTTGAGAATGTCGTTGGCGGAGCGGTCGCAGAAGAGCTGGCCGAGGGTTTTTTCGTGGTAGGGGATGCGGTGTTTTTCGACCAGGGCGATGAAGTCGCGCGGGGTATAGCGGGCGAGTGCGGACTTGGCGAAGTGGGGATTGGCGGAGAGGAAGTTTTCCGGGCGGGCGTGGAGGTTGGTGAAGTTGCAGCGGCCTCCGCCGGAGATGAGGATCTTTTTCCCGGGGCGGTCGGCGTGTTCGAGCACGAGGGTGCGGCGGCCGCGGCGGCCGGATTCGATGGCGCACATGAGGCCTGCGGCGCCGGCGCCGAGGATAAGGACATCGACTTCGGTCATCCGCGAAGAGGGGTGGAACTCGGGCGTGGAAAAATTGTTGACGGTTGTGCGATTCTGAGGCTCAGGTTTCGCTCGAATTGGAATCTAACGGTCATGGTTACCTTGCGTGCACCGGTTGGAATCAAGCTTACAAGTTTTTTGATGGCGGCTGTTGTCTTGCTTCATCTGGTAGCGATCCTTGCCAGTCCTCTGCCGCTGCGGTGGAGCCCATCTCACGGGATGCTGAGGTTTATTTCGACCGTGCTCGGCGCCGCCGTGGTCGGCATCGCGATATCGCTGATGGAGTGCGTGGTGTTGTGGTTTTACTGGAGGGGCCGCAGGTGGGCAATGTGGCTGGTGTTGCTTGGGTGCCTGCTGACGTTCGTCTCGCTCCGGCACTTTATTGTTGGACCGCCTGTAAGCCATGGGCGGGTGCTGATCATCTATTATCGGATGGCGACCGCGGTAGTGGTGATGATGTACCTGTGTACTGCGCAGGCACGATCCTGGTTTGCGCTGCATCCCGGACACGGGATGATTGCGGATTTGAAGGGGGAGCAATGAAGATCGACACGAAAGATTTCTATGTAACGCCCGGCAAGAAGGTGGAGCTGAAGGATTGGCCGACGTGCGTGAAACCGATCTATGGCTCGAAGGAGGAGTACAAGGATCTCCTGGAGAAGCATGTGAAGGGATTGAGTTCGATGCAGCAGCTTCTGTATGGATCGAACCAGTATGCGCTGCTGCTGATCTTTCAGGGAATGGATGCGGCGGGGAAGGATGGTGCGATCCGGCATGTGATGTCGGGGGTCAATCCGCAGGGGTGCGAGGTTTCGAGTTTCAAGCAGCCGAGCGCGGAAGAACTGGAGCACGATTTTCTGTGGCGCTCGACGCAACGGCTGCCGGGGCGCGGGAGGATTGGGATCTTCAACCGCTCGTACTACGAGGAGGTCCTGGTAGTGAAGGTGCACCCGGAGATCTTGCAGGGTGAGGGGCTGGTGGAAGGGCCGCATGGCGGGAAAGAGCTTTGGGAGCATCGCTATCGCTCCATCGTCGATTTGGAGCGGCACCTGGACCGCAATGGGACGCGGATCGTGAAGATCTTTCTTCACCTGTCGAAGGAGGAGCAGCGGAACCGGTTCCTGGCGCGGATCGATGATCCGGACAAGAACTGGAAGTTCAGCATGGCGGACATTCACGAGCGCGGGTACTGGAAAGCGTACACGGAAGCGTTCGAGGATTGTCTGGCTGCGACCAGTACGCGTCATGCGCCGTGGTATGCAGTTCCCGCGAACGATAAGGAGAACGCGCGGCTGATTGTTTCGCGGATAGTTCTGGATGCGATGGGCGCGTTGAAGATGTCGTATCCGAAGGCGACGGCCAAGCACCGGGCGGAGCTGCTGGCGATCCGCAAGGAACTGGGGAAGTAAGGAGAGTTGTCAGTTGTGAGTTCTCGGTCCTCAGAAAAAACGGCCGAGGGCTGCTGGGGCACTGACAACTGACAACTGACAACTGACAACCTGCAACTGTTCTTACGAGGGGTGCCAGACCATGTCGACGCGGACCGGGATTTCGTTCTTGATGGGGATGGTGAGGAACGAGGGTGGCTCGATCTTGAAGTCGGTGAGCGTGGCGGGGACGATACCGGTGATGTGGTGGGCAGTGCCGTCGATGGTTTGGTGGAACTGCACGTGGGTGTAGTGCGCGGTGTTGCCGGCGAACTGGACTTCAAGATCGCAGTCGAGCGTAGGCGAGGAGATACTCGTCTGCGCGATGCGGAAGCGGACCTGGATGACGGGGAACTGCGCGCCGCGGGTGGTCTGGATCATGTGGAGGTCACGATTGCTGTCGCCGGAGTCGAAGGACTTGACCGGCGCGGCGACGAGGAACTCGCACAGGCCGGCGTGGCAGACGCCCTTGCCGCGGGCGGCGTGGCTGGTCCCGTCGACCTCGTGCATGGGATGGGACATGTGATAGGTGAGCGAGGATTGATCGAGGTTCCACGCCTGGTCGGGCGTCTGCGCGCAGGCGGGGACGCATGCGGACACTGGGAGCAGGAGAAGGGCGAGCAGCGGAAGCTTCTTCATGGAACCTCTAGAGCTTGAGGTGGATGGGCCAGGAGACAGCGACGATCGCCGCGCCGTAGCTGATGGCCGTGGCGGCGGCGACTGCGCCGTGAGCGGACGCGATGCCGTGGACCTTCTGGCCGCTGTTGATCTCGTTGAAGGCCATGGCTCCGAGAATGGGAGTCAGGATCATGCCCGGGGCATGGATGTAGATGAGGTATTTGTGCCATTTGACGCCGCCGCGCGCGGGCTCGTTGGAGACCTTGGGGGCGCGGATCGCGTAGAACGCGGTGGCGCTATACATGGCGACTGCGGCAGCGCCGAGCCCGACGTGAATATCGCGCGAGGTGGTATTGCCGTAGTTGCCGTGCTCCGGCGGCGCTCCGATGGCGCTGATGCACGCGGCCGCGACCGGGAGGACGGTGATGAGGCCGAGGCGTTGGTGGATCTTCAGCATGTGAGTGCGCTTGTCCATGAGCGCCTGGCGCGCTGCGCTGCCTTCGGTATCGGCCGTAGTGAGACCGAGGTCGCCGAGGGATGGACCTGCGTTGGGAGACGGCGGATTCTGCGCGGGAGGCTGCAGGGAGTTGCCGAGGATAAACGGCTCACTCCCGTCTGGCGCTGAGGATGATACGGCGACCGGAACAGGGGCGTCCGGCAGCGTTCCCGGCTGGGAGTTCACGGCCAGCTCAGGCGCCTGGGGGTTCGCGGTCTGCGCGGTAAGAGGAACTGGAATCGCCGAAAGAGCGGCCACGCAGATCGCTAGGCTCAAGCACCAGCCGCGGCCCGCTCGAAGGAGCCCGGGGATCGTCATAATTGTCCTCCACTTCAACGTGCGGCAAGTCTTATATTCCTAAGATTTCAGGATGTTCCTTTATACCTGCTGCCGGAGACGAGCGCAACCTAGTCGACATAAGGGTCAGCGGGAGCAAGGCTCCCGGTGGACTGGATGCGGCGGAGAAAACGTGATGCTCTACGCGGTGGCCTTCTTGTGGTTGCCGACGCCGTTGTGAGACTTGGCGACGGGCGCTTTCTTTTTGATGCGCTTCAGCATCTGGGCCAGAGTGGTCTCGTTCATGGCGAGAAGTCCCTCTGCCCGGACCCGTTTCATGAGACCCGCGATGGTCGGATCATCAATGTCGAGCCAATCATCTTCGGTTGCGACGTATACGTCGCCGAGGCCGATTTGCTTGGCGGGGAGCTTGAGCTTGGCTCCGCCGTGGGGTCCCTTGCGCTGCTCAATGAGGCCCTTCTTGTGCAATAAGAGGAAACACCGGCGAACCATGACTGCGCTCTCTGTGAGCGAATCTGCAATTTCCGCTGAGGTGTGCATCGCGCCAGGTTCTGAGGCCAATACTGTAAGAATTCTGAGACTTAGTCCGAAACGACCGCTTTGTGCCATGCAGAGCAAACTATCACACGGAGGCTAAACTCGACTACCGAAAAAGCCAAAATCTTCATGAAATCCTCAGGCCCCCAGGCGCATCCTTACAGGTCCTTCCGGGGCACCACCGCGCGCGCTATTCCCAGAGGGATGCGGGCGCGGGTACCGGCGGCAACGCGGACGACAGCTGTGTGGTGGATGCTATAGCCTTGTGAAGTGAATATTTTGTTTGTTGGGGACATATTTGGGCACGCCGGGCGGCAAATTGTTCGGGAACATCTGGCGCATGTGATGGAGACAAACGCGGTCGACCTGCTGGTGATCAACGGGGAGAACGCGGCAGGAGGGTTTGGCATTACGCCGTCCATTGCGGAGGAGCTGTTCGACCTGGGGGCGCACGTCATTACGACCGGCAACCACATCTGGGACAAGAAGGAAATCTTCGAGTACATGAGTGTGCCCGAGGCGTCGCACGAGCGGGGGCGCAGGGTGCTGCGGCCGGCGAACTATGCGGTGGGGACGCCGGGCTTCGGAGTGTACGAGGGCGAGTTGCCGACCGGGCAAACCTACGCGGTGATCAATCTTCAGGGGCGTGTCTTCATGTCGAGCTGCGACGATCCGTTTCGCAAGGCGGATCATTTGCTGGCGGGACTGACGGCGAAGGTGATTCTGCTGGATTTTCATGGCGAGGCGACCAGCGAGAAGATGGCGCTGGGGTGGTATCTGGATGGACGCGTGACGGCGGTGCTGGGGACGCATACCCATGTGCCGACGTGCGATGAGCGGTTGCTGTTCAAGGGCACGGCATACCAGACGGATGTAGGCATGAGCGGTCCATTCGACTCGGTGATTGGAGTGGAGACGGAGATGGTAGTGAATCGGTTTCTGACCGGGATGCCGGGAAAGTTTGAGGCGGCGAAGGGGAATCCGAAGATGTGCGCGACGCTGATTGAGTGCGATGGGGGCAGCGGACGGGCGACGGCGATTCGGCGGATCATGATGGGGGAATAGGGACAAAGCTACCACGGATTGACTCGGATACATGCGGATCAGTGCGGGTATGATTCGTGCATGAAAAAGTGTGTGTTTTTCCGGTGCTTGTGTTTGGGTGCGGCTGGGTTGATGGCCGCGAGTGTAGGACTGGCGCAGGGCATTGCTGCGAGTCCGATACCGAAGGCGGTGGAGAAGGATGGGCGGTGGGCGCTGATGGTGGATGGCGCGCCGTACCTGATGCTCGGCGTGCAGGTGAATAATTCGAGCGCGTGGCCGGCGATGCTGCCTGAGGTTTGGCCGGCGGTGGATAAGCTGCATGCGAATACGGTGGAGGCTCCCGTGTACTGGGAGCAGTTGGAGGCGGTGAAGGGGAAGTACGACTTCAGCGTGGTGGATGCCCTGCTGGCGGGCGCTCGCGAGCACAAGGTGCGCCTGGTGCTGCTGTGGTTCGGGACCTGGAAGAACGGTGCGGGGCACTATTTGCCCGAGTGGATGAAGCGGGACAACGCGACGTATCCGCGAGTGACGGGGCCGAAGGGCGAGGTGCGGGACACGATGTCGCCGTTTGGCGCGGCAACGATGAAGGCGGATGCGGCGGCGTTCGCGGCGCTGATGCGGCATTTGAAGTTGGCGGATCCTCGGCGGACCGTGATCATGGTGCAGGTGGAGAACGAGATCAATGCGTACGGGAGTGCGCGGGATTATGCGCCGGAGGCGGTGAAGGCGTTCGAGGGACAGGTGCCGGCGGAGTTTGCGGCGGCGATGCACGTGAAGCCGGGGACGTGGACCGAGGCGTTTGGGGCGGAGGCGGAGAATACGTTTCAGGCGTGGTCAATTGCGCGGTACGTGGAGCAGGTGGCGAAGGCAGGCAAGGCGGAGTATGCGATTCCGCTGTATCTGAATCACTCGCTGGAGAACCCGCTGGCGGCTCCGCGGGAGGGACGGCTGGCGTGGCCGGCGATGACGGACCACGTGCTGGATATATGGAAGACCGCTGCGCCGTCGCTGGATTTGATTGCGCCGGACATCTATATGAGCCAGTACGCGCAGTACGAGAAGGTGCTGGATGGGTACGCGCGCAAGGACAATGCGCTATTTGTGCCGGAGAGTGGGAATGCGGCGGCGTATCCGCGGTATATGTTTGCGACGCTGGGGCATGGGGCGATTGGGTGGTCGACGTTCGGGCTGGATTTGACGGGATATGCGAATGCTCCGCTGGGGGCGCCGGTGGTGGATGACAAGCTGATTGATTTATTCGCGCTGAATAGCGAGATCGTGGGGCCGATGCAGCGGGAGATTGCGAAGCTGAACTTTGCGGGCAAGGTGCAGGCGGTGGCGGAGGATCCGGCGGTGCACTCGCAGAACCTGGAGTTTGGGCCGTGGACCGCAACGGTGGCGTATGGGTTGCGGGTGTTTGGGCGGGCGGCCAATGCTCCTGGGAATGGGGACCCGGTGGGGCGGGCTCTGGTGGCGCAGTTGGGGCCGGATGAGTTCCTGGTGACGGGTGTTTCGGCGCGCGTGGACTTTCGGCTGACGAATGCGGCGAGCGGCAAGCATCGCGAGTTTGTGAAGGTGGAAGAGGGGACGTATGTTGACGGGAAGTGGAAGTTCAAGCGGATATGGAATGGGGACCAGACGGATTATGGGTTGAACTTTACGACGGTGCCGCAGGTGTTGCGGGTGACGTTGATGACGTATTGAGCGGCAGGTCCTGCCGGACGGGCGCCCTGCGGTCACTTCGTGACATCCATTGGGCTTCGCGTGGGTGCTCCCGATGGTCGCAAGATGAGTTTTGTTCCGACCAACGCGAGGGCCACGCGAGGCAGTAAAACGGCGTGTGAACGCCCCTAGCGTGGGGTGATTTTTACGTTGTTGGCGCGGCAGGTGCGGATGCCGGTGCAGGCGATGGGGTTGAGGTGTTTGTCGAAGCAGACTTCGATGGCGGTGAGGTAGTTGTTGCCGCAACTGACGGCGATGCTGCCAGGTGGGAAGCCGGTGTTGACGCGGGCGAAGGAGTCGATGAGGGCGGCGGGCGGCTCCATGGTCTGGCTGGTCGTATTGATGAAGGCGGCGGGGATCTTGACGGATTGGAAGGCGCGGCGGATGAGGCCGAAGTAGGTGTCGGCGTCGTAGGGGGTGCAAGTGCCGTGGGTCTCCCACTCATGCTGGGCCAGGTAGGCGGTGGGCATGAGGCCTTGCCAGGCAGCGTCGCTGGTGGGCCCGGGACGGCTGGGGCAGTGTTCGGGGTAGGTGCCGTCGTTGTTCTGGGGCCAGAGGCCGTGGACGACGAAGCCGGGATGGGCGGCGCACTCGGGACTGTCGCGGTGGGTGAAGCAGAACTCAGGCGACCAGGAGAGATTGAGGACGTAGAAGTCATAAGGCTGGCCGGCGGCGTCGGCGACCGGGGCCGCGGTGCGCGAGGTCTGCGCGGCGGGTTGGGAGCCGGGTGCGGCGGTGTTGGGACCGGGGCCGCAGTCGGCGAAGGCGAGGACCGCCAGGGCGACGAGGGCGCAGTTTGCGAGGAAGGGGGTCTTCACGGAGTTGCTCCTGGTTTGGATTTCCCATACGGCGCGATGGGTGATGTATACACCTGCGGCGGGGTGGGTGATTAGACTAGACTGGCGCGGGTAGTAGGGAGAGCTATGAATCGTCGGGAAGTAGATTCCTCCGCCGCGCTACGGACAAACTTAGTAGACTGCGGAATTACACATTCGCTGACAGACACAAAGGATGAGGAAGCATGGCCGCGCAGGTAAGGATTGGGATTGATTTGGGTGGTACGAAGATTGAAGGGCTGGCGCTGGACCAGGCGGGCAGGGAGATCGCGCGGCTGAGAGTTTTAACGCCGAAGCATGATTATCCGGGTACGTTGAAGGCGATCCTCGAAGTGGTGAGCTACCTGGAGCGTCGCGCCAAGAGTAATCAGGGCGAACGCGAACTGGCCTCCGTTGGCGTGGGGATTCCCGGGACGGTGGTGCAGGCGACGGGGCTGGTGAAGAACGCGAACTCGACGTGGCTGAATGGGCAGCCGCTGGAGCGCGATCTGACGGCTGCGCTGGGGCGGCCGGTGCGGTGTGCGAATGATGCGAACTGCCTCGCTGTGTCGGAGGCGACGGATGGCGCGGCGGCAGGGGCTGCGATGGTCTTTGGGGTGATCCTTGGGACCGGTTGCGGCGGCGGCATCGCTGTGAACGGGCATGTGCATCTTGGGCCGAATGGACTGGCGGGCGAGTGGGGGCACAATCCGCTGCCGTGGGCGACGGAGGATGAGTTGCCGGGGCGGCGCTGCTACTGCGGGAGGTTTGGCTGTATCGAGACGTGGATCTCGGGCACGGGGCTGGCGAACGATCACGCGACGGTGCATCCTCCCGGCTCGGGACACCGCCTGAGCGCCGCGGAGATTGTGGCCGCGGCGGAGGCGGGCGATCCCGCGGCAGAGGGCAGCATGGTGCGGCTGGAGGATCGGATTGGGCGGGCGCTGGCGTCGGCGGTGAACCTGCTGGATCCGGATGTGATCGTGATCGGCGGGGGGCTGTCGAAGGTGGATCGGCTCTATCGGAATCTGCCCGGGCTGATTGCGCGACATCTCTTTGGGGGTGGGGAGTTGGCGACTCCGCTGCTGAAGGCGAAGCATGGCGACGCGAGCGGGGTGCGTGGTGCGGCATGGTTGTGGCCCAGTAAGGTGGTGTGAAAAAGGAGGGAAAACTCTTGCGCGGAAGAGGGCATGGCAGGTCCTTCGACTGCGTTTCTCGCGATGAGGCTGCGAGAGACTTCGCTCAGGATGACGAATTGTTTCTGGTTCAAGGCTTGCGGGCAAGAGCTACGCGGGGAATCTGTTGCAGGTCGTCGACAAAATGGAGTTCGTTCCAGCCGGAGAGAAGTTCGGCGATGGACTCGCGCTGGCCGTGGCCGATTTCGAGGGCGAGAAGGCCGTTGGGTTTAAGGGCGGCGCGTGCCTGGGGAATCAGGCGGCGATAGATCTGAAGGCCGTCAGCGCCGGCGAAGAGCGCGGTGGCGGGCTCGTGGTCGCGGACCTGGGGATGCAGGGTGTTGCGGTCGGCGGTGGCGACGTAGGGCGGGTTGGAGACGATGGCGTCGAATGTCTCGCCGGGTGGCAACGCTTCGAGCAAGTTGGATTCGAGGAAGCGGATGCGTGTGGTGAGGTGGTGGCGCGCGGCGTTGGTGGCGGCGACTGCGAGGGCGGCGGGGGAGAGGTCAACGGCGGTGAGGTATGCGTCGGGCAGATGATGGGCGAGCGCGATGGCGATGGCGCCGGATCCGGTGCCGACGTCGAGGGCACTTCGTGCGGTTCTCGACGCTTCGCGTGAGGGCAAAAGCAGATCCCTCCGCTGCGCTGCGGGATGACAACCAGAAACTACTGCGGGATGACAACCAAACTCCTCAAGGACGGCTTCGACGAGATGCTCCGTTTCGGGGCGCGGGATGAGGACGGCGGGTGTGACGTGAAGGGCCAGGCCGTAGAACTCCTGTTCGCCGGTGATGTACTGGATGGGCTCGTTGGCCACGCGGCGTTGAATTGCGGCTTCGTAGGCAGATTGCTCGACGCGTGTGAGGGTGCCTTTGGGATCGGCGTGATATTCGGCGCGGGAGATGCCAAGCGTGTGGAGGAGGAGGATGAGGGCGTCGCGGGGCGCGTCGGCGCGGAGGTCCGGTGACGCGTCGAGTTGGGCGGTAGCGCGGGTGAGGGCTTCGCGGAGGGTCATTGGACAGGTACCAGGTGCAAGGCGCCGGGGGCCAGGGTCACCGGGCGGACTGGATTCGGATGAAGTTGCCGTCCGCGTCGGTGACGGAGATCATGTCGACGGTTGTGGTTTTGCCGTTGCCGTCGGTGGTGCTGGCGCTGGCTCGCTTGAACTCGACCTGCTGTCGGGTGAGTTGGGCGGCGGCTTTATCGAGATCGGGCGAGGTCAGGACGATGCTGGAGCGCGAGCCGAGGTCACTGGCGGGGACGATCTCGACGGATTCACCGGACGTGCCGGGGAGATTGAGGCGCGCGGGGTTAGTCTTCGACGGTGTGAAGCCCAGCTTGGCGAGGTAGTAGTCGCGGGCGGCGGCGGGGTCCTGCATGGCGAGCGCGACGACGGTCATTTTATCGCCCACACGGTCGGGGCCGAGGTGCTGACCGAAGTCGAGGGTGTGTTTTGAGCCGGGCATGTACTGGGTGTACTCAATGTTCTGCGGATCGGCAAACTGCTGTGGGCCTTTCATCGTGAAGAGCAGGTTGCCGGCGCCGGCGGTGCGCACGGCAATGGGCGCGAGGCCTTCGGCGACGTAGTAGTCGTGGAGGACGTTGAGGTCGGCGCCCTCGAAGCAGAGATGGAGGAACTCGACTCGTGGATCCTGATCCGTGACGGGGTATAGCTCGATGTACTGGCGATCGTTGAGCTTGATGAAGGACTGGGTGACGGTGGTGCCGTCCTTGGCGAGGTTAGCGAAGGCCTGGTCGAAGCCGAGCTTGTGGTAGAAGGCGATGGAGGCGGTGATGTCCTTGACGCGGATGGCGATGTGGGCGATGCCGTTCATCGGTGGAGGGGCCACGGGCGCGGCTGTCGCCGGCTGCATTTGGACGCCCTTGCTTGAAGCGGGTGCGGTTTGAGCAGCGGCGGACAGACAAGCGCTCAGGGCGATAAGTGCGGCGATGCTGACTGCGCCGGATGCGGGGGCAAAGCTCTTCCATGTCATTGGAACGATTCCTCTCAGCCCGGGCCTCAATTGACTTTGTCCGGCTAGAGGATTCTCGCCGACTGGGACGGGAATGCCAAGCAGGAGCGCTTGGAATAGTTCTGGAGAGACGACTGCGCCGCCTCCTCAGGAGGGAGTGAGGGGCGGCGCTGTCCCGTAAGAGGGGAATGCTTGCGGAGGAGTTTGGAGGGCCCGGCGAGAATCTTTTGTCTCTGGCCGCGCTCCTCCGACTCCTGGCTTTGCGGTGTACAGCGATTGGATCTGGAACCTGGGAGAGGGCTTGGTCTCTTGATCCGTTTTCATTATCGGCAGATTCGGGGTTTCCAGTACATTCCACGTTTGCGTGGACGCATCCCACCTTGGGGTCATGCGAGCGCTGGCGAAAACTAATGCCCGGGGAGGATGAGCTGGCGCGTGTGGACGCTGGCCTGCGTCTCAGGGACGCCTCCGTCGTTGACGTCGACCTCGGTCGGCGTGCCCGCGAAGACGATGCGAGTGGAGACGCTGGACCGGCCGGGAATGCGCAGGCGCGTGGTCTGCGACGCGGTGCCGGAGCGGACGGTGACAGGCACCTCGGCTTCGGCGTAACCGTCGTTATGCACGACCACCGCGACCAGCCATCCGGCGGGGGCGCCGCTGCGCGTGTCGATCTGGCTGGGGGTGACGTTTTCGATGCTGAGGTCGGGCAGGCCGCGGTCGAGGTAGACCCAGTCGTTGAAGAACCAGCGCAGGTCCTTGTGCGAGGTCTTTTCGAGGGTATGCTCGAAGCCGGCGGCGGGATCGCGGTCGAGTTTGGCGTCCTGGCGGTAGGCCTGCAGGGCTTGTTTCAGGGCGTTGTCGCCGACGATGCTGCGCAGCATCCACCAGACGGCGGCGGCCTTGGTGCGGTAGAAGACGTCGCCGGTGGCGGCGGCCAGACTCTCGCCTGCGGGGCGGAGGAAGGGAGTGTGGACGGCGGTCGGATCGGATGGGGTTGAGGAACTCGAGGGCTGCAAGTCGCTGGATGGACTGCTGGAGCTGGATGGGTCTGCGTCGGGATTCTCCGGTTCAGCGAGGGCTAGTGTGCGGGCGGCTTCCTGCAACTCGGCCAGGGCGGCATCGCGGCCTGTCGTACGTTCCGTCCACAGCAGGGACAGGAACTGGGCCAGGCCCTCGTCGATCCAAGGGTGGCTGGAGTGGATCCAGGCGTGGGTGAGCGAATGGGCCAGCGATGGCGCGAGGGCGGAGGTCTCTTCTGCGCGCATGGGCCGGACGAGGACGGCGTCGTCCTCGAAGGGCTGGCCGGGGTGGTCGACGATCGTTAGTGCGGTGTCGGGCTGGGCACCGAGCCAGTCGATCAGCAGCGGCTCGACCAGGGTTGCCGCGGCCGCGTAGGCGGGCAGTGAGTCGGAGTGGCCAGGGCCGGCGATGGCGGCGATGAGGCCGGGATTGGCGGGCGTGCCGGTCTCGGTGGCGGCGTTGGCGGTGATGAAGAGATTGGGCGTGCGGAAGCCGAGCGGTCGCGGGGCGAAGATCGCAGTGGCGATGCCGGGGGACTCGGCTGCGGGCATGTTGGGGTTGTCGCTGATGGCGATGAGCTGTTCGCGCCGGCCGCAGAAGTAGGCTGCATCGGGTGCGTCGCCGACGTACTCGACGGCGACGCGGAGGCGGATCGTCGCGGTGGACTCGCGCAGTTTGGTGTTGCCGACGGCCTGGAAGAGCCTGGCGGCGTCGCCCAGGAAGAGAGGCGGTGACGACACCGGAACCCACAGCACGTTGCCGAAGCCGCGCAGGGCGACGCTGGTGGCGCTGGTGGAGGGATCGCCGCCGGAGATTGCGTCCCAGTCGGCGGAGAGGGCCTGGTCCGTCGGCGCGCCAATGCGGGTCAGGCGGTTCGTGGAGACGGGGATTGCTCCGGAGTAGAGCGCGGTGAGGGTGATGGACGCGCCCGGGACGAGCGGCTGCGGCAGGGTGACGGCCGCCTCCTGCATGCGGCCGGTGTGATCGGCGTCGGTGTCGACGAGGTGGACCGCGAAGGTCAGCGGGGTGACGGTGCCGGGGCTGGAAGGCAGGCGAGTGGAGAATGCGTCCCAACTCAGCGAAGAGCTGATCTGGAGGATCAGGCGCGGCAGCGGGACGGCGCCGTCGTTGCGTATGGTGAGGCCGGCGCGCACGGAGATTCCTGCAACGGCAGGCGTCAGGTGCAGGTCGAGGTCGTAGGCGGTGAAGGTGAGGGAGTTGCGCTCGGCTTCGGAGGCCTCGAGCTTGCTGTCGTAGTTGGGCGCGGTGGGCTTATCCGGGGTAGCGGGTTGGGCGCCGGGCGCGGCGTCCGTGTCGCGCGAGAACAGGACTTTGCCGGATGGGGCTGCCGGTTCGGTTGCTTGCCCGGGCGTGGCCGCTTTGTCGGGCAGGGGCTCGGACTGCGCGGGCTGGGATGCGGGTTGCGCCCCGGAAGGCTGCGGTGCGGCTGCTTGCGCGTGGGCAATTGGCGCCCACAGCGCGAGGGCGATCGCCAGCAAGAAGCACTGGCGCCGCTGATTACGGATTGGAACAGACGACAAAATGCGGGATCCTTTCACTGCGTTCAGGGTGGCGGCGGTCGAAGAAAGAGGCAGGGTTGCGATGGAGCGGCGGGTCACGAGCCGAGTCCTTTGCGGGGCTTTGGCTTTGCGGGCGGGGCGGGCTTGGGGGCGGGTTCCGAAGGGCGGCTACGCTGGCGCAAGGCCTCATACATGACGACCGCGCCGGCAACCGAGACGTTCAACGAGGAGACCATGCCGGCCATGGGAATGCGGAGGAGGTGGTCGCAGGTCTTTTTGACCAGGTCGTGGAGGCCGGCGCCTTCGCGCCCCAGGACGAGCACACAGTCGGTGCGGAAGTCGAAGTCGGTGTAATCGGGTGTGCCGCGTTCGTCGAGGCCCAGCACCCAGACGTTGGCCTTCTTCATCTGTTCGAGCGAGCGGACCAGGTTGGTGACGCGGGCGATACGGACGTGCTCGGATGCGCCGGCGGAGGTCTTGGCGACGGTAGCGGTGACGGGGGCGGACCGGCGCTCGGGCAGGAGGACGCCGTCGACGCCGGCGCCGTCGGCGGTGCGGAGAAGCGCGCCGAGGTTGTGCGGGTCCTCAATGCCGTCCAGCGCGAGAAAGAAGCGGTGTTTGTGCTCGCCATTCCCGGTTGCGAGCAGGTCTTCGACGCCGAGGAAGGCGCGCTCGCGGACCAGCGCGAGCACTCCCTGGTGGGCGTCGGTGCGGGCCATGCGGGTCAGGTGGTCGCGAGACTCGAGCGAGACGCGCACGCCGGCGGCGCGGCACGTCTCGGCCAGCCGCTCCAGTCGCTCGTCCTTGCGCTCGCGTGCCAGCATGACGCAGTCTAGCCGCCGCGAACCTGACCGGACTGCCTCCTCGACTGGGTGCAGGCCGTAAAGAACTTCCATAGGGACCAGTTTACGTCCGAAATCATCTGGCCAAAAACCTCCGGTTCACCTTAGAATCAGGTAAGAAGGCAGATTCAGACCTGTTTTTCGGTCGGCTGCCCCACGTTTCGAAGGGGACTTTGGATGACTTTTCTGTCGAGAAAGGAAAAGAGCGGCTCCGACCGAGACTTTTCCACCCAAAATGGCGTCTCTATGACTATGCAGAGCGCGGCAATCGCCATCTCGACGGAACAGGCGGAGCAGAGCCAGCGCGAGAACGCGGCCATAGCGAAAGGCCTGAAAAGCCAGGACCCCGAGCTCCTCGACCATCTGATTGAGTTGTACCAGCACCGCCTGCTGCGCTACCTGCTGTTCCTGACCGGCAAGCGCGAGGTCGCCGAAGACCTGTTCCAGGAGACCTGGATGCGCGTGCTGCTGCGCGGCGGCCAGTACAACGGCAAGGCGCGCTTCGACACGTGGCTGTTTACGATTGCCCGCAACCTGGTGATCGACCTCTCGCGCAAGCGCACCATGGCGTCGCTGGATGAGATGAGCGACGCGACCGACGATAGCCGTGCCTTCGAGATTGCGGCCGAAGGTCCCTCGCCGCTGGAGCAGTTCCAGACCCGCGAAGATCGTGCCGAGGTTGCCGCGGTCCTGTTGAAGCTCGATGCCAACTACCGCGAGGTGCTGGTTCTTCGCTTCCATGAGGAGATGTCGCTGGAAGAGATTGCAAGTGTCACGCGAGCTCCCTTGTCCACGGTGAAGTCGCGACTGTATCGCGGTCTGGCCGCCCTGAAGCCGGAGATTGAGCATCTGCGCGGATGCCGCACTGCGGAGGCGACCGAATGAACGTTTCCCTCGATCGCCAGTTTGAATCTCAGTTGGGTGCGCAGATGGACGATGCGGCGGTTTTTGTGCGCACGGAAATGGGCAGCCTCAATGCTGCGGCGCGCGCCGGAGTTGTGAACCGGACGCATCGCGTGGTGCGGGAGCGGGCGCAGGTGATGCAGGCCCGGCGTAGCCATGTGCGCAGCCTGCTGGTTCCGTTGGTGTTGTGCTCGGCGCTGCTGACCCTGGCGGTTGCGGCGGTTTGGACGGGAATGTACCAGTACCAGGCTTCCGAGGCTGCGGAGATGGTGCAGAGCGATGTGGCGACGCTGGATGCCAACAATCACCTGCTGGTGGCGCTGCTGTGGTTTGTGCCGGTGTCGCTGGCGCTGCTTGCGGCGATCTGGGGGCGCCATCTAAAGAGCGGCCGCGGTGAGACGACGCGATGATCAAGTTCGGCAAGAGCGAGTCCGAGAGTGCCCCGGAACCCTACGAGCAGGGCGACGGCCTGAAGATGATTCCGGTTTGGTCGGTGGGGCTCGCCATCCTGGTGTCGATTGGGGTGTTGATCTACTTCAACCACATGCCTCCGCCCCGGCTTCGCCGGCCGGGTTCGCTGCCCATGCACTGGATCTTCCTGTACACGATGATCTCGGCGCTGGCCAGCTACATTCTTCTGCTGGGTTACGTCAGCCGTGACGTCAAGCGGCGCAATATGCCGGCGGCGTTGTGGATGCTGATTGTGGCTGTGATGCCGGGGGGCATCGGCGCGGTGGTGTACTTCATGCTGCGGCAGCCGATCATGATGCGCTGTCCGAACTGCACGACGGAGCTGACCGCGGGAGTTCACTTCTGTCCGCAGTGCCGCTTCCAGGTGGCGCCCGTGTGCGGTCAGTGTTTCCGCGGAGTGCAGATCACCGATGCGTACTGTCCGCAATGTGGGCACGACGTGACGGAAGATCCGGTTCCCGCGCGGTTGCGCGCCTACAGCGATAGCTAGTCGTCCGTTGCAGGTTGTCAGTTGACCGGATTCTTCCTTTCGCTTTCCTTCTGCGATTCAGGTGCTGACAACGGCTCATTGAGCGGCTAGAGTGGTGGGTGCAGCCGCTTGCAACCTGCAATTGACAACTGTGCCCCTTACTGCCCTCATCATCGACGACGAACCGCTGGCCCGCCAGGAGCTTTTGTACCTGCTCCAGTCCGCCGGGGGGGTCGAAGTGCTGGCGCAGGGATCGAACGGCATTGAGGCTGTGGACCTGATTCGCGCGCACAAGCCGGATGTCGTCTTCCTCGACGTTCAGATGCCCGGCCTGGACGGATTTGCCGTCCTCAAGAAGCTGCTGGACAAGAAGACGGATCTGCCGCAGGTTGTGTTCGCGACGGCGTTCGACCAGTATGCGGTGCGCGCTTTCGAGGTCAATGCGGTGGACTATCTGCTGAAGCCATTCGATCGCAAGCGAGTGCTGAAGACGATCGAGAAGGTGCGGGCGAAGATTGCCGGCCAGGGAGACGTGGCCGGCGACGCCAAGCTTGACGCGCTGCTGAAATTGGTAGAAACGCGAACGCAGCCGGTCAAACCCAATTCAGGCAAGGTGATCGTCCGGGCGCTGGGACGGCTCTTGCTGGTCGACCAGAGGGAGATCTGCTATGCCTCGATCGAGGGCGGGACGATCAGCGTGTTCACCCGCGGGGTGGAGGGCGAATCGAACTGCCGGACGCTGGAGGAACTGATGGACCAGCTTGATCCGGAGGCGTTCTGGCGGGCGCACCGTTCGTTTGTCGTGAACATCCAGCACATCCGCGAGGTGGTGCCGTGGTTCAAGTCCAGCTACCAGTTGCGCATGGACGATCCGAAGAAGACGGAGATTCCGGTGAGCCGGGCGCAGACCAAGCGGCTTCGCGAGCTGTTCAATTTGTGAGTCAGCGTCCGCGGCGACCGAAGTTGAAGCGGTAGACGATTCCGGCGGTGCCCACCTTCGACCAGACGTTTCCGGATGGCGTGGGCGTATATCCCCAGCGCTGGAACTGGCCATCGACGCGGACCGCCAGGTGCTCGCTGAGGTCGAAGTCGAATCCCGCGCCGGGCGAGTAGACGTTGGTCGTCGTGAGAGCGTAGATGGTTTCGCCGTAGATGTATCCATGACCGTAGTTCATCTGGCCGCGTCCGAAGAGAAAGTCGCCGTACGGGCGCAGCCGGTGGCCAAGCAGGAATTCGACCTTCAGTCCGGCCAGGATGCTTCTCTGGGAATCGACCTGGCCGTCGTCGATGGGATAGAGGCCCCGCACCTCGAGGGTGGGGCGCATGCCGCGCCAGGGGGGCAAGCCAACGTCGGCGCCGGCGACAAAGCTGAAATTCTTGCCGCCGCTCAGTCCCGTGTAGACGCCGGAGACCCCGCCAAAGGCCGAAAGCTGGAGCGGCCGCGATGCGGTGGCGTGGGTGTCCTGCGCTTCCGCGCCGCTCACCCAGAAGATCATGGCAACCAGCAGCGCCAGCATCAGGACGGATTTTTCTTGCTTCATCTTGTTTCAGGCCCCTTGTTTCAGCGTACAGTCTTTCCCATTGATGCAACGCTACCCATCTTCTCATCTTGAGATGCCGTCGGGGCGCAAAAAATGATCTGGGCAGATCGCGCTCAGATCAGTTTCGGATTGCGCTCCTCGAACTGGCGCTGATGCCAATAGGGATAAGCGAGCGGGAGTTCGCTGGCCGCGTCGAGCTTGGCGATCTGCGCGGGGTTCAACGCCCAGCCCACGGCGCCGAGATTCTGGCGGAGTTGTTGTTCGTTACGCGCGCCGATGATCAGGGTTGAGACCGTGGGGCGGCGCAGGAGCCAGTTGAGGGCAACCTGCGGGACGGTCTTGCCGGTTTCTTTGGCAACTTCGTCGAGCGCGTCGACGACCTTATAGAGATGCTCCTCCGGGACCTGCGGGCCGGCGTCGACCACGACCTTGGAGTTGAGGCGACTGTCCTTGGGGATGCCCGTTTCGCGGCGGATCTTGCCGGTGAGGCGTCCCCAGCCGAGCGGCGACCAGATGAGCGCGCCAAGGCCCTGGTCGAGGGCGAGCGGCATTAGCTCCCACTCGTAATCGCGGCTGAGGAGCGAGTAGTAGACCTGGTGGCCGACGTAGCGGGCCCAGCCGTAACGCTCGCTGACCGAGAGCGACTTCATCAGGCGCCAGCCGGAGAAGTTCGAGACGGCGATGTAGCGCACCTTGCCCGAGCGGACGAACTGGTCGAGCGTCGACAGCATCTCCTCGACTGGTGTAAGCGAATCGACCTCGTGGAGGTGATAGATGTCGATGTAGTCGGTTCCCAGGCGCTTGAGCGAGCCCTCGAGCGCCTGGATGAGGTGATAGCGCGAGGCGCCGACGTCGTTGGCACCGGAGCCGAAGCGGAAGGTCGCCTTAGTGGAGAGGAGAACGTCCTCGCGTCGGAGGTGCTGGATGGCGCCGCCGAGCACGGACTCGCTGCGGCCAAAGGAGTAGATGTCGGCGGTGTCGAAGAAGTTGAGGCCGGCTTCCATGCAGATGTCGACGATCTTACGCGCCTCGGCGATGTCGCTGGTCGCGCCCCAGGCGTCGAAGAACTCGTCGTTGCCGCCGAAGGTGCCGCAGCCGAAGCAGAGCTCCGGGACTTTGAATCCGGAACGGCCAAGTTGTCGGTATTCCATAGGTGAATAGGATGCCACGAAGTTTGTGAGGATTCGATGCGCAAGAAAGTTAATCTCGTCCGTTCGTGGAGTGCGGCTAGAATTCAGAGCGGCAATGAAAGGCACCCCGATGATGGTTCGAATTGTTTTGATAGGGCTACTCACTTGTTCGTCGATAGGTTTTGCTCAAACTCCGGATCCATGCGCAACGGCTCCGCAGACGTGTGCGACGTTAATTGAGACGCATGCGACAAGCGAGATGCGCATTCCGAATACGGCGGTGGATGTTTCGGTGGGAGTGAGCGCGTCCGGTAAGGACCTGCCGGAGGTGCAGCGTGCGCTGGCGGATCAGTCGAATAAGCTGCTGGCGTACTTGAAGGGGCAGCAGGTCGACCGGTTGATTACCACGCGGGTGTCGTTTGCGCCGGAGACAAAGTACGACAAGTCTGGACCCAATAAGACTGTTGGCTACAGTGGGAGCGCACAGGTTTCCTTCCGAGCCAAACCGGACAAGGTCGCAGATGTCCTTGCGGGGGTGCTGGCGAACGGAGCCAATGCGATCCAGGCGACAACGTTCACGCCGACGGAGGAGGAGATTGCCGCGGCGCGGCGGCATCTTTCCGAAGACGCGACAAAGACTGCGGTAGCGCAGGCGGATGCGATCGCGAAGGCGGCCGGGATGAAGGTGGTGTCGATTCGAAACATTAGTGTGGATAGCGACAACATATTCCGACCATCAGGCCTAAGCGCTGGAGTGATGGCGAACACCTTTGAACAGAGGCTAGCTGTGACTACGCCGGTTGATACCGCTTCCGGCGACGAACAGTTATCGATTCGGGTGAATATCACGGCTGCTGCGACGCGCTGAATTCAGTCCTCCGCGGGCTTGTCGACCTGGGACTGGTAGATTTCTTCGACACGATCGAGAGTGTCGATTTCGGCGAGGGGCTTGTCGGGGCGCAGGCGGAGGATGCGCGGGAACCGCAGCGCGAATCCGCTGGCGTGGCGCGGGCTGCGCATGATGTTGTTGAAGGCGACTTCGAGGATGACGAGCGGCTCGACGGTGCGGAAGTGGCCCTGGTCTTCGAGCGTGTGTGCCTTGAGGAAGTCGGTGAGCTCGGCGATCTCCGCGTCGGTGACGCCGGAGTACGCTTTGCCTACCTTGAGAAGTCCGCCGAGAAGTTCGCCGGTGCCAGGGAAGTCGGGGCCGCGGACAGCGAAGGTGTAGTCCGAGAGCAGGCTTGGCTCGCGGTTGCGGCCATCTCTTCGGCGAGTTCGGCGAGGTGCAGAAACAGTGCCATGCGTGGTCCCGCTCTCCAGTCTCAGGATAATGATGCTTCCCGCATCCCGTGCGCACGGAGTAACATCGAATGAGTGATGATTCGTGCCTGCGCAATCCCGGTGAACTCTTCCCGCGTGACGCCCCTGCGTCGCGACCAGCACTAGCTGCGCTCAATCGTCCCGTTCAGATGCGCGCGCCTGCGCGTCCTGCCAATCCCCAGAATTCATGCGCTGACCCCTCAGGAGAAGTCCCATGTTTGACCGCTTAGACCAGTTGGAAGCACGGTACGAAGAGCTTGGCCGCCAGCTTTCGGACCCCACGATCGTCAACGACCAGGAGAACTATCGCAAGGTGTCGAAGGCGCATCGCGACATCGAGCCGACGGTGGAGAAGTTCCGCGAATACCGCAAGATCAAGGACGGAATCGCCGAGGCCAAGGCAATGCTCGCCGACTCCGACCCGGACGTGAAGGCGATGGCGCAGGAGGAACTCGCCACGCTGGAGCCGCAGTTGGCGCCGGTGGAAGAGGCATTGAAGGTGCTGCTGCTGCCGAAGGATCCGAACGACGAGAAGAACGTGATTCTGGAACTGCGCGCCGGCACGGGTGGCGACGAGGCTGCACTGTTCGTGGCCGAGGTCTTCCGCATGTACATGCGTTTTGCCGAGCAGCACAAGTGGAAGGTCGAGGTGCTGTCGCAGACCGAGTCGGGCATCGGGCATGGGCTGAAGGACGTGACCGCGATCATCGAAGGCAACAATGTTTACTCCCAGTTGAAGTACGAGTCTGGCGTGCATCGCGTGCAGCGCGTTCCGGCAACCGAGACGCAGGGTCGCGTGCATACTTCGGCGATCACCGTCGCGGTGCTGCCCGAGGCCGAAGAGGTCGATATCAAGATCGAGGCGAAAGACCTGCGCATCGACACATTCTGCTCGTCCGGGCCGGGCGGGCAGTCGGTGAATACGACGTATTCGGCGGTGCGAATTACGCATCTGCCGACGAATACGGTGGTGAGCTGCCAGGACGAGAAGTCGCAGATCAAGAACCGCGAGAAGGGCATGCGCGTGCTGCGTGCCCGGCTGTACGAGGTCGAGGCAGAACGCATCCACCAGATCCAGGCGAAGGACCGCAAGCAGCAGATCGGAACCGGTGATCGCAGCGAAAAGATTCGCACGTACAACTTCCCGCAGAACCGCATGACGGATCATCGCATCGGGTTGACGAATCATCAGCTTGCACAGGTGATGGAAGGGCAGTTGCAGCCGACCATCGACGCGCTGATTGCGCACTACACGGCGGAGAAGCTGAAGGCCGAAACTGAGGCAGCCTGATCTTTGACGCGGTGGAACCCCGTGCGTATGATCGAACCACCTTCCGGCCTGATTCTGGCTGAAGGCACTTGGCCCTTTCTCTTCTCTATCGGGCCCTTTCTCGAAGGAGCGGCGCATCTTCAGCGCCTTGATTCCGCGAGACAATTGATCCAACTTAGATGGCATGCCGAGGCTCGATTCAAACCAGACGGCATGTCGGGGATCCCCATAACTGGGACTTCCTTCGACACTTGAGAGGTGTCTTATCGTCAGTTGCTGCGCTAATCCGGTCTGTGGTGTTGAGTTCAATCATCTTGATGGCGGTGATCTTTACGCCTTCGAACGGCAGTGCGCCGACACCGAGTTCTTCTGGCTCTGTTCCGCGTGTGCGTCCGAGTTTGATCTGTATCTCGATGCGACGGTCAACGTCTCGCTGAGACCGCGAGGTGATAAAGGGCAGGCGCCCCATCCTGACGGCACTCTTCGTCTGGTCGCCCGCGCCGAGCGAAGCATTCCGTTGCGCCCAGCTGAGGTAGCAGGCGACAGCGCGACTGCTACCGAGGACTCCGGTGAGTGGGGCGGCCTTGCGCACTGCCGGCGGCCCTGAATCGGCGATCTTTCAGTCGGGGACCTGCCAGCCGGCGACGGTGCCGGCGAGGGTGGCTTTGTCGGTGGAGGTTCCGCCGGTCTGTTTCGCCATGTCGGGGAAGGCGGCCAGGACTTCGGTGGATTTGGCCCAAACAGGAACATCCTGAACGGTGTAGCTGTAGTTGACCTGCGTCTCGGGGAAGCCGTTGGCGGGTGCTGGCGGTGTGAAGCTGTCGATGGCGGTGACGTTGCGGTGGCCGTAGCAGAATCTGGGGGCGACGCGGGCTCCGGCGTCGGTGGTGGTGTAGCGGCTGGCGTGGATGTCCCGCTCGACGGAGACTTTGAGCAGTTGCGCGGCGACCAGCGAGTTCATCTGCTTCGTCATTGCCGGGTCGGTGGTCTCGTAGGGGAAGTTGGGCGGGTTGGGGAAGAGGCACTCGGGGTGATCGGCGAAGTGGGCGTTGAGGCCGGCGATGAAGTTCTCCGGAGTTGCCTTGGATTTGGAGTTGCAGGCGGCGAGCGGGAGCAGCAGGAGCGCGGCGGCGAGCGTTGCGAGGAATCGGGATGGATTGGTTCGAGCGGAGAGCATGGACGTACCTCGATTGCGATGTTGCTCAGTGAGTTGGATGCGGGTTGAGGGATCGCCGCGGTGAATCGCGATCCGAACGCGCTCAGTAAAAGTCCGCGCAACTGAGGAAGTAGCCGCAGTTGCGGCAGATGAGCTTGCAGCGGCTCTCGGCCAGGCGAGAGGAGCAGGTTGGGCAGAAGACGGAATGATGCTCGGCATTGACCGGACAGGCTTCTGGGTCGGGTGAATTGGCGGATTGAGAGCGTTCCGTCGGCATGAGGGATAGCGTAGACCATTGGGAGGATTTTCACCCATCTTTCTTTGTCGTGGGGGCGATTGGGAGCATCGAATGGGTTACCGTTTGTATGGGACAATCTTCAAAGTCAGGCATTTGAAACTATCAGGAGAGAAGCTATGGACCGCAGTGCGAGTGCAGTTTGGAATGGCAGTTTGAAGGAAGGCAAAGGCACGATTTCGAGCCAGAGCGGCGCGTTGAAGGCGATGCCGTACAGCTTCGCGGCGCGGTTTGCCGAGGGCGTCGGGACCAACCCGGAGGAGTTGATTGCGGCTTCGCACGCGGGCTGCTTCTCGATGGCGCTGAGTGCGGAGTTGGGCAAGGCGGGCTTCACGCCGGACTCGATTGAGACGACCGCCGTGGTGACGCTGGATATGCACGACAAGCCGACCGTGACCAAGAGCCACTTGATCACCAAGGCGAAGATTCCCGGCATCGACAAGGCGAAGTTCGACGAGATTGCGGCTGGCGCGAAGGCGGGCTGCCCGATCTCGCGGCTGCTGGCGGCGGCGGAGATTACGCTGGACGCTACGCTGGTCTAAGCGGCAGATTGCAGAAAAACAGAGCGACCACGGATTGGTCGGATCAGGACCGATAAGCTCAGGGAGCAGTGCCCTTCTCCGTGTTGACTCACAAGATCCGTGGTCATTCTGCGTTTCGGGATCAGTGGGAGTGGCCGTGGTGGTGGTCGTGGGGGCCGACGGCTTCGAGCGGGGGTGGGGCGGAGCAGCCGTGGGTGGTTTCGCACCCGCGGATTTCGAACTGGATGGTGGTGTGGGTGATGTGGAAGCGGTCGCGCAGGGCGCAATTGATGGCGTCGAGGATGCTGGTGCACTCGGAGAGGGGCATCTCCGGGATGAGAACGTGGCTGGCGAGCGCGTGGGAGGCTGAACCGAGCGACCAGACGTGGAGGTCGTGGACGTCGAGGACTCCGGGGACGGCCGAGAGGGCCGCGCGCACCTGGGCGAGCGAGACGGCAGAGGGGGTGCCTTCGAGCAGGATGTTCAGCGTCTCGCGGACGATGGTGACGGAGCTCCAGACGATCATTCCGGCGATGAGGAGAGAGAGGACAGGGTCGATCCAGTAGGCGCCGGTGAACAGGATGCCTGCACCGCCAACAATGACGGCGGCCGTGGAGAGCGTGTCGCCGAGCATGTGAAGGAAGACGCTGCGGATGTTGACGTCGCCGGAGAACTTCCAGAGCAGGCCGGCGATGGCGCCGTTCATGAGGACTCCGGCGGCGGCGACGTACATCATGATGTGCGCGTGGACCGTGACCGGGGCGTAGAGCCGATGGATGGCGGAGAGGCCGATCCAGACGGCGAGGACGATGAGAGTGAGGGCGTTGACGAAGGCGGCGAGGACTCCGGCGCGCTGATAGCCGAAGGTTTTCTGGTCGGTGGCGGGGCGGGTCTGGAAGTAGACGGCGGCGAACGAGAGAAGGATGGCGAGGAGGTCGGATACGTTGTGGCCCGCCTCCGACATGAGCGCAAGGGAGTGGGCGCGCATGCCAAAGTAAAAGGTGGCGACGACATAGGCCGCAGTGAGGGCCATGGAAACCTTGAGGACCCGCTGCATTTTGCGATTTGGGCCGGCGACCATGTGCATGGTTCTAGTTTAGCTCGGGGACGGGTTTGGGCGGCTCCCGCTATCCACGCTCCGAGGCTCGCTCGGGATGACGCGCCAAAGATCGGCGGGGGAATGACGGTATACTGAAGATTGCTCATGAAATCGACTTTTTTCGACTCCGCCGACATTTCGCTGAAACAAAATAACGACAAAAATGCCTCTGATTCGCTGGGCCATCCCCTGGATTTGGGGCGGGACGAGTCAGGACAACGGCGGCGGGTGCGGTCGACGACCGTGCTGTGCGTGCGACGGGGCGACTCCGTGGTGATGGCGGCCGATGGTCAGGTGACGCTGGGCGCGAACGTGATGAAGGCTACGGCGAAGAAGATTCGGCGGCTGTACCAGGATAAGGTGCTGGCCGGATTTGCGGGGTCGACGGCGGATGCGTTTTCGCTGTTTGGGCGGTTTGAGACCAAGCTGGAGCAGTATGCCGGGAATCTGGGGCGGTCGGCGGTGGAACTGGCGAAGGACTGGCGGACGGACCGGATGCTGCGGCATCTGGAGGCTCTGCTGATTGTGTGCGATGTGACGGGGACTTACGTGCTGAGCGGGAATGGCGACGTGATTGAGCCGGATGAAGGGATTGTGGCGATCGGGTCGGGCGGGAGCTTTGCGCTGGCTAGCGCGCGGGCTCTGATGGAGAACACGGAGTTGAGTGCGCGGGAGATCGCGGAGAAGAGTCTAAGGATTGCGGGACAGATTTGTATCTATACGAATGATCAGTTGACGATTGAGGAGTTGAAGAAGGGGTAGCGGACGGCATTACTCCAGGGGCTAAAGCCCCGATCTGCGGCGGGGGTGTGAGGGCGAAGGCTAAAGCCTTGGCTTACCCAGAAGCCGCAAAGCAAGAATACGGAGATTCTGAGCCTGCGCTGAGAATGACGGCGCGGTGGGTTGAATGACGATGTGGGTGGGTAGCACAGGGCGACCGGCAACGGTTTCGAGGGACTAAGTAGATGGCGATTTATTTACCGGGAACGGCGGAAGACCAGGCTTTGGCGCTGGATGAGATGACTCCGCGCGAGATTGTGGCGGAGCTGGATAAGTATGTGGTGGGGCAGCATGCGGCCAAGCGCGCGGTGGCGATTGCGCTGCGCAACCGGATGCGGCGGCAGAAGCTTTCGCCGGAGCTGGCGGACGACATCATGCCGAAGAACATCATCATGATTGGGCCGACGGGCGTGGGCAAGACCGAGATTGCGCGGCGGCTCGCGAAGCTGACCAACTCGCCGTTCTTGAAGGTAGAGGCCTCGAAGTTTACCGAGGTCGGATACGTTGGGCGCGATGTGGAGTCGATTGTGCGCGACCTGGTGGAGATCGCAATCGACATGGTGCGCGAAGAGAAGATGGAGGACGTGGAGGACAAGGCCGAGTTGAATGCGGAGGACCGGCTGCTGGATCTGCTGCTGCCTCCGGCGCCGTCGCAGGCCGCGGGCGCTTCCGCGAAGGCTGCGGGGCCGGCCACCGTGGTGATGACTCCGACGGGCGTGCGGGCGATGCAGGTGCTGCAGGTGACGTCGCCGGGGCAGACGATGGATGCTTCGGCGGAGAAGACGGGGGAGGATGCGTCCGCGCAGTCGAGCCACGAGCGGGCTGGATATGAGAAGAGCAGAGATAAGTTAAGGCAGCAGTTCCGCGAGGGGCGGCTGGATGAGCGAATGGTGGAGATCGATGTGCGGGATCGCAACCAGCCGAGCTTCGAGTTCCTGTCTGCGCAAGGCCAGGAAGACATGGACATGAACATCAAGGACATGTTGCCGGGGCTGTTCGGACAGCGGACGAAGAAGCGCAAGATGAAGGTGGTGGAGGCGTTCGAGTACCTGGTTCAGGAGGAAGAAGGCCGGCTGATCGACATGGACCAGGTGACGCGGCTGGCCGTGGAGCGGGTGGAGGATTCGGGGATTGTGTTCCTGGATGAGATCGACAAGATTGCCGGGCGCGAGGGTGGGCACGGGCCGGATGTGAGCCGGGAGGGCGTGCAGAGGGACATTCTGCCGATTGTGGAAGGAACCACGGTCAACACAAAGTATGGGATGGTCTCGACGGACCATATTTTATTTATTGCGGCGGGCGCGTTCCACGTGTCGAAGCCGAGCGATTTGATTCCGGAGTTGCAGGGTCGGTTTCCGATTCGCGTGGAATTGAAGTCGCTGACGGTAGAGGATTTTATCCGGATTTTGACGGAGCCGAAGTCGTCGCTGGTGAAGCAGTCGACGGCGCTGCTGGAGACCGAGGGGCTGAAGCTGGAGTTTACGCCGGAGGCTCTGGCGGAGATGGCACAGTTTGCGTTTCGCGTGAATGAGACGACGGAGAATATTGGCGCGCGGCGTCTGCATACAATTATGGAGCGGGTGCTGGACGAAATCAGCTTCCAGGCTCCGGACCTGTTCAAGAGCCCGCGGGCCGAGGCTTCGCAGGAGGGCGTGATCGCGGAGGTGAGCGTGTCGGCTCCGTTGGGGAGCGAACCGCAGAAAGCTTCGCCGCCGCTGCCGGTGATCGAGCGGAAGAAGGACGATGGGACGACGGAGAAGGTGATCGTGGTCGATCCGGAGTACGTGCGCCAGCAGGTGGCGTCGATTGTGAAGGACCAGGATTTGAGCCGGTATATTTTGTAGTTCGTTTGGGACAAGTGGAAGCGCGGCCTTTGCGGGCCGCGTTTTTTTGCGTTCAGGCGGCGCGCTTTGCGGTATCGGCGCTGGAGAAGGCTCGCAGGCGGCGTTGGAAGGCGCGGAGCGCGGTGTGTGTCTGCGCGGCGAAGCGCTGCGGGAGGGGTGCGGAGTCGCCGAATTCGTGGGTCGCGATGTCGGTGAGGATGAGCCAGTCGTGCCACTTGCCGCCGGCTTGTTGGAGGCTTCCGAATCGGGCGGCCAGGCGACGGGCTGCTTTGGCGGACTCGGGAGCGGACTCGGCGAGGTAGCGGGCGAGTTTGGCGCGCTTGCGGATTTCGTGCAGGGCGGCGGTGGTGCGGGGGATTGCGGCGGGTTGTGGCTCGCGGTGATTTGTGTAGACGTCGCGGACCAGCGCAGTGAGTTGTGGTTCGGTGAGGGTGAGGGACTCGGCTGGGGCGAGGGTTTTGAGGAGCTCTTCAAAGGCGAGGGGAAGCTGTGTGCGCTGTTTGTGGAGCAGGCGGAGGAGATCGGCTTCGGCTTCGTCGCGCTTGTGCTTGAGGGTGCTGCGGAGATTGCGGGCCTGCTGGCGCAGATCGCGTTCGGCGGGCGGGGCGCAGTTGGTTGAGGCGGCTTCGTCGCGGATGAGATCGCGCTGGACGTCGATGTCGCGGACCTGGCCGGCGGCGTGGCGAAGCTTTTTCAGCAGGCGGCTCGTGTTGCGGGCCTGCTGTTCGTGGCGGGGAAGGCCGGGGAGCAGGGCGAGCAGTTCGAGTTGGGCCTCGATGCGGCGGGTCAGCGTGCGCAGGCGGTGGACGGCTTCCTTCTTCGGGGCGGCCAGGCAGACGAGGATGGAGGCTTCGAGCGATGTGACGGTGTCGCGGAGGGCGGTGATGGGATGCGCGGAATGGTTGGTTCGGGCCATGAGGTTTCGATCGATCTTCGTTCCCCGAAGCGAAAGCTGGAAAAGCGGCGACCCTGTGGAGGGCCGCCGCTTTCGGGTCGCTGATCTTCTGATGCTTAGTGTGCGCCTACGGTTTGCTTTTCGCTGATTTCGCTGAGGCGTTTTTCCAGCAGGAGTTCCAGTTCCTCGAGCGCTTTGGAGAAGCCATCGATGCCTTCCTTCAGCTTGTCGTTTGCCATGCGGTCGGCGGTGTGCATCTTGTCGAAGGTGGCCTTGTCGATGGTGAGCTTCTCGATGGACATGCCGGCAGCCTTGGAGGCGTCGAGCTTACGCGGCAGGTCGCCTTCCTTCGCTTCGAGTTCAGCGAGCAGCTTGGGTGCGATGGTGAGCAGGTCGCAACCGGCCAGCTCGGTGATCTCGCCAATATTGCGGAAGCTGGCTCCCATGACGACCGTCTTGTATCCGAAATGCTTGTAGTAGTTGTAGATGGTGGTGACGGACTGGACGCCGGGGTCGTCTGCGCCGGTGTAGTCCTTGCCGGTGTCCTTTTTGTACCAGTCGAGGATGCGGCCGACGAAAGGCGAGATGAGTGTCACCTTCGCCTCGGCGCTGGCGATGGCCTGGTGGAGGCCGAACAGCAGCGTCATGTTGCAGTGGATGCCTTCCTGCTCCAGGATTTCGGCGGCCTTGATGCCTTCCCAGGTGGAGGCGAGCTTGATGAGGACGCGCTCGCGGGAGATGCCGGCCTTTTCATATTGCGCGATGATGTCGCGGGCGGTCTCGATGGACTTTTCGGTGTCGTAGGAGAGACGGGCGTCGACTTCGGTGGAGACTCGGCCGGGGATGATCTCGAGGATCTTGCGTCCGAAGGCGACGGCGAGTTCCTTGAAGGCGAGGGCGGCTACTTCCTTGTCGGAGGCGGAGGGGCCGGCTTGTTCCCGGGCGTGCATGAGGACGCCGTCGACGATAGGGGCATAGGCGGGCATTCCTGCCGCGGCTGCGATGAGCGAAGGATTGGTGGTCGAATCCTGCGGCTTGAACTGTTCGATGGAGTTGATGTCGCCGGTGTCGGACACCACAGTGGTCATGCTGCGAAGTTGCTCGAGAAGAGTTGCCATAGAAGCTCCTTATGCGTCAATGCGCGTCACTTCAATTCTACCAATTTGGCGCGGATGCGGCACTTTGGCAGGCGCAAATGTGGATGCTAACTGTGCAATGAACAGCACATTGAACAAGATAAAGGGGTAGATCCCGCTGGTGGGAATGAGCCTGACGCTGGCGGCAGCGGCGATTCCCGCACCGTGAGTCAGCGAAGTGTCCCGCGTGATCCAGCCTGACCACCGCCCGTCCTATCGTGTAGCTCGCCACATTGGCCTACCCCAACCTTGTGCCCCGCTCACACGGTTCTTTATAGTTTGCGGAGTACGCTTGCGCGATTTCGAGTGAAGGAAGACCATGATCGGGATGTCCCCGGAAGAATTTGCAAAGAAGATTGGAGCAGGTCTGCTCTCGTTTCCCGTCACCCATTTCAGCGCGGATGCGAGCGCGTTTGACGAGCGGGCCTACCGCGAGCATCTTGATTGGCTGCTGGAGCATAAGCCGGCGGGGTTGTTTGCCGCGGGTGGGACGGGCGAATTGTTCTCGCTCACGCTGGACGAGTTTTCTGCGGTTGTGTCGGCGGCGGTGGAGCAGACGAACCATCGCGTGCCGGTAGTTGCAGGTTGCGGATACGGGACTGCAATGGCGAAGCAGTTCGCGAGGGCCGGCGAGGCGGCTGGAGCGGACGGGATTCTGCTGCTGCCTCCTTATCTGTTGAACTCGGACCCGGCGGGGTTGATCGCGCATGTCGAGGCAGTTTGTGCTGCGACGAAGCTGGGAGTGATTTTCTACAACCGCGACAACGCGATTCTGAATGATGTGTGGCTCGAGAAGTTGTGTGCCCGCTGCCCGAATCTGGTGGGCTTCAAGGATGGGTACGGCGACATTGAGTTGATGACGCGCATCTACGCGCGGATGGGGGATCGGCTGACGTATATCGGCGGATTGCCTACAGCCGAGACGTTCGCGCTGCCTTATCTGGAGATGGGCGTGACGACGTATTCGTCCGCGATCTTCAATTTCCTGCCGCAGTTTGCGCAGGACTTCTACGCGGCCGTGCGGAGACGGGACCACGCGGTGGTTTACGAGGAGCTGCGTGATTTTGTGCTGCCGTATATTGATATTCGCAACCGGCATAAGGGGTACGCCGTGTCGATTGTGAAGGCGGGAATGCGCGCGGTGGGCAGGCCGGCAGGACCGGTGCGGACGCCGCTTACGGATCTCGACGCGAGCGAGATGGATGCTCTGACGAAGTTGATCGCGGGCCGTTCGTGAGGAGTCGGGACACGTCGGTGCTCGACGAGAAGACGACGCACATCCGCTACCTGATTATCACGATGCTATTCATCGCAAGCTGCTTCAGTTATGGAGATCGGATCGCGCTTTCCGTGGGCGGCGTCCTGATGCAGAAGGCATTGGCGCTGAGCCCGGCGAAGATGGGCCTGCTGTTTTCGGGGTTTGGCTGGGCGTATGTGGCGGGTCAACTGCCTTCGGGTGGGCTCCTGGACCGCTTCGGATCGAAGCGCGTGTACGGAATCAGCATTATCGTCTGGTCCCTGTGCGCGTTGCTCATCGGGTTTGCCGGCTATGCGCCTGTGGCGGGAGCCTTCATCATTATCTTCGGGTTGCGGCTGCTCTCCGGCCTGGCGCAGTCTCCAGTGTTTCCGGGCAACGGGCGCATTGTGGCGGCGTGGTTTCCCACGGCGGAAAGGGGACGAGCTTCGGCGATCTTCAATGCCTCGCAGTATTTTTCTCTGTTTGCGTTCGGAGGCTTGTTCGGTTGGCTGACGCAGAGCCGCGGTTGGCAGAGCTGCTTCTGGTTCATGGGAATCGCGGGCATGGTGCTTGCGTTTGCGTGGTGGAAGCTGGTCTTCAACGTGACCGAACACCCCATGATTTCGCGGCCGGAGATCGATTGCATCGAGTTGGGCGGCGGACTGGTGAATGTGGATTCCTCCGGCGGCCCGCGGCGCAATCCGCTGACGTGGGCGACCTTCAAGATGCTGCTGAGCCAGCGAATGCTGGTGGGGATCTACATTGGTCAATTCTGCATTAACACGCTGACCACGTTCTTCCTGACCTGGTTCCCGTCCTACCTGGTGAAGGCGCGGCACATGAGCATTCTGCAGGCGGGTTTTGCCGCATCGCTGCCAGCTTTGTGCGGTTTCCTCGGAGGCATCCTCGGCGGCGTTTATTCGGACGGACTGCTTCGCAGGGGATTCTCGTTGACGTTTGCGCGCAAGGCACCGATTATTGCGGGCATGTTGCTTTCGGTCACGATGATTGCGTGCAACTACACCAATGTGCAGGCGCTGGTGATGGTGTTAATGTCAGCGGCTTTCTTTGGAAAGGGATTCGGGGCGCTGGGATGGACGGTGATCGCCGATACGTCGCCCAAGGAGTTCGTTGGAGTCAATGGCGGCGTGTTCAATCTGTTCGGCAACCTCTCCACGATCACGACGCCGTGGGTGATTGGGATTCTGGTATCGAAGACCGGTTCGTTCAACAGTGCGCTGGTCTTTGTTGGACTCACAGCACTGGTGGCGATCTTCAGTTATCTGGTGATTGTCGGCGAGATCAAGCGGCTGGACTTCCATCTCACGCCGACGGGAGTTGCAAGTTGATGCAGATTGCGTCCGAGCAAACGCCGTTGGTTGTGAGCATGCGAGTGATTCCCGTGGCCGGACGTGACAGCATGTTGCTGAACCTGAGCGGCGCGCATGGTCCGTTCTTTACGCGCAACATCGTTGTGCTGATGGATAACGCGGGACACACGGGCGTAGGCGAGGTTCCTGGCGGTGAGAAGATTCGCCGCGTGCTGGAGGAGTCGCGGTCACTGGTCGTGGGGCAGCCGGTAGGGGCGTATAACGCCGTTCTGAACTCCGTGCGGACCCGCTTTGCGGATTTCGACCAGGAAGGTCGCGGCCTACAGACCTTCGATCTGCGGACGACTGTGCATGCGGTGACTGCGATTGAGACGGCGCTGCTTGATCTGCTGGGGCAGTTTCTCGGGTTGCCGGTGGCGGCGTTGTTGGGAGAAGGGCAGCAGCGTTCGAGCGTTGACGTTCTCGGCTACTTGTTTTTTGTCGGGGACCGGAAGAAGACCGACCTGGCGTATCGCAGTGAACCGCATGCCGACGATGCGTGGTTGCAACTGCGGCACGAGGAAGCCCTGACGACAGATGCCGTGCTACGGTTGGCCGAGGCCGCGCAGGCTCGTTACGGATTCCAGGATTTCAAACTCAAGGGCGGAGTGCTGGCCGGTGCGCAGGAGATGGAGACCGTGGTTGCGCTGGCGGAGCGCTTTCCAGGTGCGCGGATGACGCTGGATCCGAACGGAGCCTGGTCGCTGGAGGAGGCGGTGCGGCTGTGCAGCGGCAAGCAGCATGCGCTGGCGTATGCCGAGGATCCGTGTGGGGCCGAGCAGGGATTTTCCGGGCGCGAGATTATGGCGGAGTTTCGACGCGCCACCGGCCTGCCCGCCGCGACCAACATGATTGCGACTGACTGGCGCGAGTTGAAGCATGCCGTGCAATTGAACGCGATCGACATTCCGCTGGCCGATCCGCACTTCTGGACGATGCAGGGCTCGGTGCGGGTCGCGCAGTTGTGCCGCGAGTGGGGTCTGACCTGGGGTTCGCACTCGAACAATCACTTCGATATATCGCTGGCGATGTTTACACACGTGGCGGCAGCGGCGCCGGGCAGGATTACCGCGATCGACACGCATTGGATCTGGCAGGACGGGCAGCGGCTTACGAAGGAGCCGCTGCAGATTGCGGATGGAAAGATCGCGGTGCCGGATCGCGCGGGACTCGGCGTCGAGGTGGATATGGAGCAGATCGAGCGCGCGCACGCGCTCTACACTAAGATGGAACTAGGCGCGCGGGACGATGCGATGGCGATGCAGTTTCTGGTGCCGGGCTGGAAGTTCAACCCGAAGAAGCCGTGCCTGGTTGCGTAGTTTGTGCGACGAGGTTGGACCGCCGTACCATGGATAATGGATACAGGTGGAGGGGGATTGAGATGACAGTTGCTGAGATGACGTTGACGGGTGAGATGTTGATTGGCGGACGCGCGGTGCATGGCACTGAGGGCGTTACCCATGCAGTTAACCCAGCGACTGGCGCGGAGTTGGAGCCGGCCTTTGGGGGAGGCACGCACGCGGATGTGGATGCGGCGTGCGAGTTGGCGGAGGCGGCATTCGATCCGTACCGCGCCGTGAGCCTGGAAAAACGGGCGAAGTTTCTTGAAGCGATCGCACAGGGAATCCTCGATCTTGGGGACCTGCTGGTGGAGCGGGTGATGAGTGAGTCCGGGCTTCCGCGCCCACGCGTCGAGGGCGAGCGGGGCCGCACGGTGGGACAGCTTCGGCTGTTCGCGTCGTTGGCGCGCGAGGGACGCTGGTTGAGCGCGACGCTGGACCGCGCAATGCCTGACCGCAAGCCATTGCCGCGTGCCGATCTTCGTATGCAGAAGATTCCGGTAGGGCCGGTCGCGGTCTTCAGCGCGAGCAATTTCCCGTTGGCGTTCTCCGTTGGCGGCGGCGATACGGCTGCGGCGTTCGCGGCGGGCTGCCCGGTGGTGGCGAAGGCGCATTCCTCGCACCTTGGAACGTCGGAGTTGGTGGGGCGTGTGATTCAGAAGGCCGTGGCGGATTGCGGCTTGCCGGAAGGCGTCTTTTCGCTGTTAGTGGGCGGCGGAGCCACGGTTGGCGAGGCGCTGGTGCAGCATCCTGCGATCCAGGCGGTGGGCTTCACGGGATCGCGACGGGTCGGCCGCAGGCTGGTCGCACTTGCTGCCGCGCGCGAAGTCCCAATTCCTGTGTACGCGGAGATGAGCAGCATCAACCCCGTGTTTCTGCTTCCCGCGGCGCTGGCCGAGCGGGCGGAGAAGATCGCGCAGGGGCTGATCGATTCGGTCACGCTGGGCACGGGACAGTTCTGCACCAAGCCGGGCATTGTGATGGGCGTTGCGGGGCCGGACTTCGACCGCTTCGTTGCTGCCGCCGAATCGGCCGTTGCTGCGAAGGCCGCGACGACGATGCTCAACTCGGGCATTCATCGCGCGTATTGCGAGGGGGCGATCGCTTGGGGGAAGGATAGTGGGGTTCGTACTCTGTCCGCGGGAGGCGCGCCGCCGACCACTGGATACGCCGGGCAGCCGAGACTATTTGCCACGACCGCGAAGCGTTTCTTGAACGCGCCGAATTTGATGGAAGAGGTATTTGGGCCGGCGGCGTTACTGATCGAGTGCAGCGGCACGGACGAGTTCCTGGCGGTTGCCAAATATCTCGACGGCCAGTTGACCGCTACGCTGCACATGGCGGAAGACGATGTGGAACTCGCTCGCGACCTGGTGCCGCTGCTGGAGCGCAAGGCTGGGCGGATTCTGGTCAACGGATTTCCGACAGGCGTGGAGGTTTGTTATGCGATGGTGCATGGCGGCCCGTCGCCGGCAACCTCCGACAGCCGCGTCACCTCTGTGGGCGCGTCATCGATCGAGCGCTTCCTGCGGCCGGTGTGCTATCAGGATTTTCCTGCGGCCTTGTTACCGGAATCGTTACAGGATGCGAATCCGCTGCATCTGTGGCGGCTGATTGAAGGGAAGCTGCAGCAGTCGTAAGTGCAGCAGTCAACCCAGGAAGGTCGAATGCCCACCGAGACGAAGTTGCGTCCGCTGTATTTGCAGGTGCATCCGCAGGACACGGTGGCGATCCTCGTCAATGAAGGCGGATTGCCGGCGGGGACGCAGTTCGATTCGGGGCTGACGCTGATCGAGGATGTTCCGGAGGCGCATAAGGTTGCGCTGGTCGACATCGAGGCTGGAGAGCCCATTGTGCGCTATGGCTCGGTGATCGGGTACGCGAAGGGCGCAATCGCGAAGGGCAGTTGGGTGCATGAGGAGCGGATGCGGATGCCGGTGGCTCCCTCACTGGAGAACCTTCCGCTCGCGACTGCCGTGCCGGCCGCGATGGCGCCGCTCGAGGGATATACGTTCGAAGGCTTTCTCAACGACGACGGGTCGGTGGGGACGAAGAATATTCTCGGGATTACGACGACGGTGCAGTGCGTTGCCGCGACCGTCAACTACGCCGTCAAGCGCATCAAGGCGGAGATTCTGCCGCGCTATCCCCGTGTCGACGATGTGATCGCGCTGACCCACAACTATGGCTGCGGGGTTGCGATTGATGCTCCAGACTCCGAGATTCCGATTCGTACGCTGCGCAATATCAGCCTGAATCCGAACCTGGGCGGTGCGGCCATGGTGGTGAGCCTTGGATGCGAAAAGTTGCAGCCGGTGCGGTTATTGCCGGTCAGCGCATTGCCGATTCTTGCTGCGGCTCCGTACGTGGTTCGCATGCAGGATGAGCAACATCACAGCTTCGGCGAGATTGTTGCGGCGATTATGGAACTGGCGGAGAAGCGCCTGGAGCAGTTGAACGCGCGGCGACGCGTGACGCGGCCCGCGTCCGACCTCGTGGTTGGGCTGCAGTGCGGCGGCAGCGATGCTTTCTCGGGAGTAACGGCGAATCCTGCGGTGGGATATGCGGCGGACCTGCTGGTTCGCGCAGGGGCGACCGTGATGTTCTCAGAGGTAACGGAGGTCCGGGACGCGATTCATCTGCTGACGGCGCGGGCGGCGGACGAACAGGTTGCGCGCGATCTGATTCGCGAGATGGCCTGGTATGACGCTTATCTTGATCGTGGCGGAGTCGATCGCAGTGCGAATCCGAGTCCTGGCAATCAGCGGGGTGGGCTGACGAACATTGTGGAGAAGGCGCTCGGGGCGATTGCGAAAGCCGGAACCAGCGCAATCTCAGGGGTGGCGGGGCCCGGCGAGCGAGTGACGAAGAAGGGACTGATTTTTGCCGCGACTCCGGCGAGCGATTTCATCTGTGGGACTCTGCAACTGGCTGCCTCGATGAACCTGCACATCTTCACCACGGGGCGCGGGACGCCGTATGGACTGGCGATGGTTCCGGTGATCAAGGTTGCGTCACGTTCGTCGCTGGCCGAGCGATGGAGCGATCTGATCGACCTGGACGCGGGCACAATTGCGACCGGCGAGGCAACGATCGAGCAGGTGGGCACGCAACTCTTCCAGATGGTGCTGGACGTCGCCAGCGGCCGCGCGCAGACCTGGACGGACCGCTGGGGTCTACACAATGACCTGGCGCTGTTCAACCCGTCGCCGGTCACCTAGCGCCGCTTCCAAGTTGTATCCCTGGTTACTTTTTCTTCTGCAACGAATGGATATACGGTAGCAGGGACTTGATCTGGTCATCCGTGAGTTGCGCGGGGGGCATCTTATTCTTTCCGTGCTTGATGACGTCCGTGATTTGGGCATCCGAGAGTTTCAGCACGTCAGGAGAATTGTACGCGTGCGCTCCCAGGGCCTTACCCACCGGGGTATTGCTGAGCCCGTCTGCGCCATGGCACATCTCGCACTTCGCTTTGAAAATATCGGCTGCTGAGTTTTGAGCCATGCTAGCGCGGCTCGCAAAAAGGTAGGCAAGGACGACGGCTGCGGTGTAGGTTGCGCGTTTCAAGATGATTTAGTACTCCCTCGTTTATGAAGTAGCAAAACAATGTTCGCACAGATTCGTCCTCAAAGCACAGGTGCCTGCTACGCGGCCTCGGGAGCAATCGCGGCTGCCGTCCGGAGCAATCAAGATCGCTTGATTTGCGTCGCGCCTGCTTGCTGAAGACGTCTCTCCAATTCCGGCTCGGAGCCGTCAGGTGGATCGACGACGCCGACCAGGATCTTGCCCTGCCAGATCTCAGGATCCGTAATGACGCCCTTGAAGTTTGGCAGGCCTGCGCCAATCAACAAGGTCGCCAGCGTGGTCAGGATGGCCCCGAGCATAGTCATTTCGTAGACGATGATGCCGTTAGTCCACACCGGCGCGAGCGGCATTCCGCCGGTGAGAATCGGATAGGAGTGTTGCGTAAGCGTAGTCAGCAGATAGCCCAGCGTGCCGCCGACGATGCCGCCGAGCACCGCATAGCGATAGGGACCGCTCACCGTTATATGCGAGTCGGTAAACTCGTAGCCCTCGTGGGGCTCGCCGGAGGCGATGATAATCTGTCGCCCATCGAACTTGAGCTCTGAACTGGCGGCGCGCAATGCATCGACCGCCTTCTGCGCGGATTCCGGATCGACGTAAAGTCCATAGAGTGATCTCATCGCATCTCATCCAAAGGCAATGGCCCTTCCAGCACCAATCCATAATGCTCACCCTCAGGCGTTGAAACCGGGATTCCGCCATGGGGCTGGAGTCCAACCTTCATCTCCCAGATGGAGATCATCGGCACGAACTTTGTGAACAGCAGGTAGAGCAGCGCCATGGCGCCAAAGCCCGCGGCCATCAGCGTGTCTTCCACCCAAGTGGGCCGGTAATGGCCCCAGGAGTAGGGCAGGTACTTGTGGTCGAGCGCGGGTATGATGATGAGGAAGCGCTCCAGCCACATGCCCACCACGATGGCGCAGGATGCAATTGCGGTCCCGGTGATCGTTCGAAAGCGCTTCACGGCCAGGATCGGAACCGGGATGAGGAAGTTGCAGAACACCATGATCCAGAAAAATGGCGCGAACTGCTGGCGAATGGTCGTCCAGAAAACTGTCATCTCCGAAGGCGCATTGCCGTACCAGGTCGTCATCCGTTCGGCGAAGGTGAAATAGAACCAGAGCAGGCTCATGGTCAGCAGCAGCTTGCCGAGGTTGTCGAAGTGGGTGGGCTTGAGATACTCCTCCAGGTGCAGGAACTTTCGCAGCAACGCCATCGCCAGCATCAATGCGGCAATGCCGCTGAAGATCGCGCCGACCACGAAGTACGGGCCGAAAATCGAGGAGTGCCACATCGGCACCAGCGTCATGGCGAAGTCCCACGAGACGATGGTGTGCACCGAGACCGCGACGGGGACAATGGCGATGGCCATAATGTGCATGGCGATCTCGAGACGCTGCCATTGCCGCGGCGTGCCCTGCCATCCCAGCGCCAGGACGCGGTAGATATTCTTGCGCATGCCGGTCGCGGCGTCGCGGACGGAGGCGAAGTCAGGAATGGTCGGCAGGTACAGAAAGATGGTGCTGCCGGTTAGATAGGTCGAGATCGCGAAGAAGTCCCACGCCAGGGGCGACCGAAAATTAGGCCAGATGAAACGCTGATTGGGATAGGGGATCATCCAGAATGCCAGCCACGGACGTCCGATATGGCAAAGCGGAATGATGCCGCCAATCAAAATCGCAAAGACGGTGATGGCCTCTGCGCAGCGGGTAACCGGTCGCCTCCATGTTGCGTTGCAGAGGCGCAGAATCGCGGAGATCAGTGTGCCGGCGTGGCTGATGCCGATCCAGAAGACGAAGTTGGTGATATCGAATGCCCAGAACACCGGCGAGTTGATCCCCCACACGCCAATGCCGGTGTAGAGCTGGTAGCCGAATGCGGCCACGCCAGCAAGCACCAGGCAACTCGCGATCCCCACGGCGATCCAGTACTTCACGCTCGTATGGAAGATCGGATAGAGGAGGTCCTGCTCGATTTTTTCAGCCGTGAGTGGCATCTTGCCAGGTACCTCGCTCGAGATAAGTCACGTTCGGCTTGGTGCCAAGTTCCCCCAACAGCTTTGTAGCTCGGCTCGAGCGTTCCAGCCGCGAGACTTCGCTGTTGGGATCGTTCAGGTCGCCGAAGACAAGGGCCTTGGACGCGCAGGATTGTGCGCAAGCGGTCGTGAAGTCGCCATCCTTCATCTCACGCTTCTCTGCTTCGGCCTGAATCTCGGCCGACTTGATCCGCTGAACGCAGAAGGTGCACTTCTCCATCACGCCAACGCTGCGCAGGGAGACGTCGGGATTCAGTTGCAGGTTCAGCGGCAGGTCCCACGTCGGATTGTAGAAATTGAAGAAGCGCACGTTGTAGGGGCAGGCATTGGCACAAAACCGCGTGCCGATGCAGCGGTTGTAGGCCTGTCCGTTCAGTCCCTCGGACGTGTGATAGCTGGCGTAGGTAGGACATACCGGCTCGCACGGCGCGTCGTCGCACTGCTGGCACAGGACCGGCTGAAAGCGAATTTGCGGGTTGGGGAAATCGCCCTCCCAGGAGCGCTCAACCCGGATCCAGTGCATCGCACGGCCCCGCGCCGCCTGATCCTCGCCTGCCGTGGGAATATTGTTCTCCGCGTGGCAGGCGACCACACACGCCTCACATCCCGTGCAGCGATCCAGGTCGACCACCATAGCCCATTTGTGAGACATAGAATTCGCTCTCCATTCCGTCCGTACTAAGCGGAGCATTCCGTTATCAACCTAGCGTGGTTCTTCTTCGTGGGGGAAGCCGCTTCTGCCTCCCGAGAATAGTGTGAGCCTGGCCTGCTCCGGTCCGCCGACCCGCGCAATCTTCACCCGGGTTGCTGCCCAGGCCAGTGACCCGGTCTCGTGCTCTGTCACTGTCGCAAGAATCGAGAGTGGGTTTGCACCGCGGCCACTGGCGAACCGGCCGAAATTCTCGTGTCCCTGACCGACCGGCATGGCGACCACGTCGGGAGCAATTCCAGGCGAGAGAACCGCGGGAGCGCGCACTTTTCCCTGCTGCGAGCCAATCTCCACGAGATCGCCCTGCTGAATGCCCAACCGCGCGCCCGTCTTGGGATTGATCTCAACCCAGCTCGACCACATCGCGGTGGTAAGCACGTCGGGCAACTCCTGCAGCCAGGGCAGATTTGCGAGAGAACCATCGCCAAACGACTGCGAGACGTACGGCAGGAAGTAGAAAGGAAAATCGTCGGCGATGCCCGTAAAGTCCGGCGCCGTCAGCGCCATGGGCGCGCGCTTGGCTGCAGCAGGAGACGACGCGCTGGCAGTACTTTTCGATCCCGCGGCCGGCGTCGTGCCGGGAGTACTCGACCAAATTCCCTGCGCCTGCAGCGCCGTCCAGAAATCGTCGTCCGTCTTTGCGTCGATGGAACCGCCGCGCGCACGCAGCGGAACATACGCCGCCCGCAGCATGGCGTCGTAGGTCGCAAACGGAAGGGCCTTGGCGACATCCCCGCCCAGCTGTTTGGCGAGACCAAGCAGCACATCTGGCAGCGCGCGCGTGTCGTGCAGCGGCGCAACGGCGGGTGGCGCCAGGTTGGCCACCGATTGCAACGAACCCGACTCGCCAATGCTGTCGAGCCACGACTCCAGGGGCGCATGGTCCGGCAGAATCAAGTCAGCCTGGGCACTGGTCTCGTCAATGAAGTTGCCGAAGCTGACAATGTACGGAGTCTTGGCCATGGCCTCGCGGATCCTCGTTCCCGGAGGCGCCGCGAAGATCGGATTCGCCTCGTAGAGGAACAGCACCTGCGGCGCATGTGGCTGGCCCTGAAGCACGGACTGCGCCAACGAATTGATCCCTGCGAAGCCTGCCGGCGCCGCCGATTTCACAGCATCGCCCATCGCCGGCTCCGGCGTGAAGCTCAGAATTGGTCCCGGCTCCCGGTCCGAATCGACCAGCGCTTCCAGGGCATTCACTGCCAACGCGTTGAACAAGCCGTTGGTATGCGCCAGAGGTGCGCCGCCGATGAGCGCAGTCGCGGATCCGCTCTTGGTAATCTCGTGCGCGATGCGCGTGATGACGGCTGCGCTCACTCCCGTTTGCTTCTCGACTGCCTCCGGCGTGTACTCCGGCAGACCCGCCGACCAGCCGGCAATCAGCGAGCCGGATTTCGATGCCGCACCCTGCGGCGCGAGCTTGTTGGCCAGGATGACGTGCGCAATCCCCAGTGCGAGCAAGCCTTCTGTTCCAGGCCGGGTCGCGATCCATTCGTCGCAGTTGGCGCCGGTCTGCGACATACGCGCTTCGACCTGCACGAACTTGCCGCGACGCCCAGCCCGGCCCCGCCGCATCTCGCCATAGCCGCTTGACTGCGCGACCGGCGAGTTCCATGTGCCCAGAAAGTCAGCGCCAAAGGAGAGCACATAATCGGCGCGCCCGAGTTCGACCGTCGGCAAGGCTCCATGGCCGAAGCTCAGGAGATTTGCCTGGCGCAGCACAGCTTCGTCGAAGGGCTCATACCAGGTTGCCGGCGGCGCACCGAAGGCCTTCAGAAAGCGCTCGATCAACTCGTGACGTTGGCCGCTCAACGGCCGCGCGAGGAACGCCAGCGAGCCCGCTGTCTTTGCTGCCTGCAAGGCCGTCAGGTGCGCGGACAACTCCTTCAGCGCATCGTCCCAGCTGATGGCCTGGAACTCGCCCGAACCGCGCGCGCCGGTACGCTTGATCGGGTGCGTGATGCGATCGGGATTGTAGAGCACCTGCAACCCGGCATGGCCGCGCGCGCACAGCTTGCCTTGATTGATGGGACTTTTGGGGTTGCCTTCGAGTTTCTTCGCCAGGCCCATCTGCATCACGCCCCGCTGGCCATGACGCACGACTTCGGCATCGCCCTCCATCACCCGCACCAGCAGGCCGCAGCCTGCCGAGCACAGCGTGCAGACGCTTGGCTTCCAGGTGGCGATGCCCGGAATCAGGTCTTCCTCCGGAACGAAGCGGATGAGCTTCTGGTCCGGACGGCCGCACGCGTCGAGCGTTGCGATCATGCCGGTGAGCGCCGAGATTTTGATGAAGTTACGCCGTTCCATAGAAGTTCGCCGCTATCCGATCCATTCCGTCAGTTGTGGCACAGTTCGCAATCGACCGAGACCTGCTTCGCACGGTGGCATTGAATGCAAGTGCCCATATTCAGATTTATTTTGCGTTCGGCCGTGGTCTGCGTGGTCATATCGCCGTGGCAGGAGGCGCATTGCACTCCCGCGCGAATATGCGGCGCGTGATTGAACTTCACGTGCGCCGATGGGCTGTAGTTGTACACGCGTACCCACGGAATCTCTTCCCCCCGCTGCGCATACGCAGCAATCTTCTTGATCTCGGGGTTGTCGGTATCGATCGCCTGGTGACAGGTCATGCAGAACGTCACCCCGGGAATGCGCGCATCGGGCCCTTGATCCACGCCGACGTGGCAATTCTCACATTGCAACCCGTTCGCAAGATGGACCTTGTGCGTGTAGGCGATGGGTTGCACCGGATGTTCAGGATGGAAGTCCAGAAAATCCTTTACGGCCGAGGTCGCCGAGGGGTGCGCTGTCGTGAAAACACCGGAGCTCAAGTATGGAGATGCCGCCGAAGAGTCTGCATGTACCGGAGTGTCCGCTTGCGAAGGCGACGCAACTTTCACCAGGCCCCACACGCAGGGACCCAACACCAGTATCACCAGGCAACACTTTCGCCAACCCATCCGGATCCTATTGAGAAAAATTAGAGAGGAAATTGTGCGTACGGCTGCAGTCTCGTTTCGGCTGAGACTATACGTCTCGCACCACCCTTGTAAAGCCAGGCTGCAACCACTACACCGTTCTCACTTCACCACATCTCCACCGACATCGATCGAATTCTATAACGATGTCTGCGGTCTTCCGCATCGTGACCGTTCCCTGGGGGTTACACGGACGAGTAACGGTTGACCCCAGAACTTTTCCCCGAGTCACGACTCTTCGCCCTGCTGTTTCGCGGCGATCTGTTCAAGCTGGCGTCTCCAGTCCAGTTCCTCGACGAATCCGCGGCTGGACCGCCATTCCTCCTGCACCTTCACGAATAGCTCCAGGAAGACGCGAGTGCCCAGCAGGCTCTCGATCTCCTTGCGCGCCGAGGTTCCAATCTGTTTCAGCATCGCGCCCTGCTTGCCGATGAGGATCGCCTTCTGGCCGGTTCGCTCACAGTAAATTGCCGCCGCAATCTTGGTCAGGGGCAACCGGCCATCCTTCATCTTCTTCAGGGACGCAGGCTCTTCGAAGCGCTCGATCACGACGGCGGTAGCGTAAGGAACCTCTTCGCCGGTGAGCATCAGAATCTTTTCGCGGATCAGTTCGGCTACGAGGAAGCGCTCGGGCTGGTCCGTTACCTGATCGCGCGGGAAGTATCTCTGTCCCTCGGGCAGCACCGCCACCACCTTGTCCAGCAGCAAGTCGAGGCCATCCTTCTTCCGGGCCGAGATGGGCACCACATCGGCGAAGGTGTGCTGCGCGCTCCAGTGCGCGATCAGCGGCAGCAACTCTGCCTTGCGGACCGCGTCGATCTTGTTCAGCACGAGGATCACCGGGCAGTCGAGACGCTTGACCAGCGAGAGAGCGAAGTCATCTTCCGCGGCGCTCATCGCCATGCGGCCTGTGGCTTTGACCTTCTCGCCCGGCACCTCTGCCTTGGCCAGCCGGTGGGTCACGTCGACGAGAAACAGCACGGCGTCGCGCGACTCGAGGGCATCCTGGACCTCCTGCATCATGCGCCGATCGAGTTGCGTCTCCGGTTTGTGAACGCCGGGCGTGTCCACCAGAACCACCTGCGCCGCCGGATGTCCGGGCTCGCCCTTGGCCTTCTTCTTCACCGGAACCTCGAGCACGCCGTGGATCCGCGTCCGGGTGGTCTGCGGCTTGTGGGTCACAATCGCGAGCTTCTGTCCGAGCAGCGCGTTCAGCAGCGTGGACTTACCCGCGTTGGGCCGGCCAATGATGGATACGAATCCTGAGCGAAATGCCATCCCCCATTATCTCCCGCCAGGCGCACTCCCGGATTGAGGGAGCGCTGGCGCCGCGACGAGCGCACCTGCCCAGACGAAGAGCACCGGGAAGAACTCGAGCGTGTAGCGAGGTTCCGAGTTGTCCAGCGTGAGCAGAAGAGCCGACCGCAGAACGAGCGTTGCAGCCATGGCGAAGGCGAGTTCGCGGTAGGGACGTTGGCCAGACGCGGCGAGATCGGTCGAGAGCCATCGTCGTCGCCTCCAGAGACAGAAGCCGGCCAGGCCGACCGCGATGTAGGCGAGGTTGAGTGCTGCGTAGGCGGCGGCGAAGACGGTTTTCGCGCGGTACTGACTCCACCGCCACCAGTCGAGGGGGACATTCATCATCTCGGTCCGCGGGCGCAGCGTCATGTCCAGCAGCCGGGCGACGGGCAGGCCGAGGTAGTAAAGGAACGGGTGGGTGCCGATGCGCTCGTCGGCGAGCGCGGCGAAGCGGCCGTCGATCCCCTGGGTTGCGTGGGTCGTGACGTTGTAGTCGTCGAACAGCAGGGCAGTGCGGTCGCGCAAGCGGTTGGAGTCCGAGCCCGACTCTGAGCCATCGTCGAAGGCCCGCGGCGGCAGGCTGGTAAACTCCATGCGGTTGCCGTCGTAGTTCCAGTAGATGTCCTCGGTGGAGGCGAATTCGATGCCCCAGGTGCGGTACCAGCGGCCGAAGCCGACCGGCTGCACCTCACCGGGGTCGGTCGCGTACTTTGGGACGAGCGGCTGGAAGATGTGAAAGGTGTTCCAGTTGCGGATGGTCCAGGGGACCAGCGGCAGTAGGACGAGGAGAGCCACCGCTGCTGCGGGCATCGCAGAACCGACCAGGCGGGTTCTCCGTTCGAGCGTCGCCAGCGAACGCCAAAGCATTGCCGGCACGACGGCTGCTGCGAGCAGCCCCTGCTCCGGCCGCAGCAAGATAGACCATGCGACTGTGGCGGCTACCACCCATAGCCAGCGGTTGTAGCCGAGGCCGGCTTCCTGCCAGCGCGCAAAGCCATAAAACGACAGCGCGATGGTCGTGAGCACGAGTGTCTCCGTCAGCGGTGCTGCGACGTAGCTGGCGGTGAAGGGGCACAGCACTGCCAGCCACAAAACGACCAGTGCTGCGCGCCGGCCGAAGAGGCGCCCCGCCAGGGCGCTGACCAGCCAGCAGGTCACCAGGTCCGCCCCGACCTGCACCAGCATCACGGCGCGATAGTGCTCCATGCCGAAAAGGCGGAAGCAGGCCGCGAGAAAAATGGGGTAGCCGGGCAGGCGGATCAGAGTCGGGACAATGGAATCCGGAGTGTTGCCCGGGCTGAAGCCGTAGATTCCGTGCTGGAGCCAGTTCTTGGCGATGCCTCCGTAAATGAAACTGTCGCCATCGATGAGCGGCAGGTGCACCACGAACCATAGGCGGAGGAGCAGGCCGGCAATCAGCGCCGGGCTCACCCACAGCCAGAACGTCCGTTTCTCTCTATTCATCTAGCAGCATCATACTGGGAGAGTCGTGGCACGCCGGCCGACTCGTTGACTATGTTGGAACGGCTGCATACGATTGCGCAGGGGCGTCTTTTGCGTCGATTCTCAGGTCGCGTGCGAGGATGCGTCCTCCTTACCTCAGCCCCAGCGGTGACGCGGTGCAGATGACTGGGCGCCGGGGCGGAAGCTTCGCGGTCATCCCGCAAGGAATCAGCAATTTCAGTGGAGCACGGGCAACCAGAGAAACATGACCAAACAAGTCTTCTTCGATCCGCAACGCAAACGCTGGAAACGGCTGCGACGAATCTTTGACATCGTCGCGGTGACGGGCGTTGTGGTCGGAGTCCTGTTCGTGATCGGCCTCTTGCGGATGACGCCGCTGCCGGAGCTATTGCTGGCGTCGCAGAAGCCGCACTACAGCCCGCTGCGGCAGATCGTCGCGACTCCGGCGCGGGGCGGCCAGAAGCCGTATCGCTCTGCGCACCGCAAGACCGACCTCAAGCCGTCGGACATCACCTTGAACTCGGGGGAGGGTCTGCGTGCCGCGTACTACGTGGAGGATGATCCGGCCAGCTACTCGTCATTGAAGCAGCACATCCGTCAGATCGATCTGCTCTTTCCCGATTGGATTCACGTACTGACGCCCGACGGCACATTAACCTCCTTCAGCATGGACAATCGCCGCTTCGACGTCGTGGATGCGAAGGGGGTGCATGGGGTCGATCACGAAGAGAGAGTGGCCCATACGATTGCGACCGTGACCGGCGACCCGTCGCCTGCAGAGATCTTTCCGCTGGTCAGCAACTACGATCCGGTCAAGCAGATGTTCGTTCCGTCGGTGGGCGACTTCCTTTCGAACGACGCGGCACGCGCTACCTTTATTCGTCAGGCTGACCAGTTTCTCGCCGCCAACCCCAGTTACCGTGGGCTGTTGCTCAATTTCCAGGATATCCCTGACCCAGCGCAGACCGGCTACATGGCGCTGATCGCCGAGCTGTATCAGGACTTTCAAGTCCGCCATTACAAGTTGTTTGTGAACACACCCGTCGGGAACAATGAGCTCGATTTGAAGTATATGGCGGACCACTCGGACGGCCTGCTGCTGATGAACTACGAGCAGCACCTGATTGGGACCGACCCCGGGCCCATCGCCGCGCAGGACTGGTTCATCGACAACCTCAAGAACGCGCTCAAGGTGGTGCCGAAGGAGAAGATCATCTGCTCTATCGGAAGCTACGGGTACGACTGGACGATGTCGCTGCCGCCGGTCGATTTGAAGCGCCAGGGTAAGCCGGCGAAACCGTTCGTCCCCAAGGTGCTCAATACCGAGGAGATGTCGACTCAGGATGCATGGCAGGCCGCGGACGATGCGGACGCCCAGATTGAGCTCGATTCCGACTCACTCAACCTTCATTTTGCCTATGACGACGACGACGCGCATGTGCGTCACCAGGTGTGGTTTCTGGACGCGGTCACGGTTCTAAACGAGATGCGGGCCGCGCGTGCCCTGGGGATTCAGACCTACGCACTCTGGCGTTTGGGATCAGAAGATAACTCCTTGTGGAAGGTCTGGGACACCCCGATGCACGCCGATCCGGTCAAGGATCTCGCGGAAGTTGAGCCCGGTTACGACGTCCATACCGAGGGCGATGGCGACATCCTGCGCATCACGCGCAAGACGCAGGTTGGGCAACGCGTCGTCACCATGGACGACGACGGTGCAGTGCCGCCGCAGTACCGCTCCATCACCGATGAGACGATGACGTCTTACCCCCTCTCGTACACCGTGGAGCAGACCGGCTATCATCCGAATGAAGTGGCGCTCAGCTTCGACGACGGACCGGACCCGGTTTGGACTCCGCAGATTCTGAAGATTCTGAAAGAAAAGCAGGTCGTCGGAACCTTCTTCATGATCGGCGCCGAGGCACAGAACAACGTCGGCGTCATGCAGCAGGTGTACCGGGAAGGCCACGAGATCGGAAATCACACCTGGTTCCATCCCGACATCAGCGAAATCTCGACCTCCAGCGTGGACCTGGAACTAAACCTGACGGAGCGGCTGTTTGCGTCGGAACTGGGCGTGCAGCCGCTCTACTTCCGGCCTCCGTATTCGATCGATCAGGAACCCGATACCAACGATCAGGCCGAGCCGGCCGAGCGCATTCAGAGCCTCGGATACGTCATTGTCGGCGACAAAATCGATACCGACGACTGGGATGAACATCCCCGCAAGAGCCCGCAGGAGATCACCGATAGCGTCTTCCAGCAGATGGACGACATGAAGGTTCGCTCGTGGATGCGTGGATCCATCATCCTGTTACACGACGGCGGAGGCGATCGTTCGGCCACGGTTAAGGCGCTGCCCGTGTTGATCGACGCGCTGCGGGAGCACGGATACAAGATTGTTCCGGTTTCAGCGCTGATGGATAAGACCCGGGCTGAGGTGATGCCACCGCTGAACTCCCATCAACTGTGGGAGGCTCGGGTAGATTCCATCGCCTTTTTCGTGTGGGCCTTCTTCAACCATTTCGTCATCGCGGTCTTCTTCGTTGGCGACATCCTGATGAGCGCGCGATTGATCATCATCGGGGTCTTCGCCGTCATCGACCGCTTCCGCAAGCGGACCAACTACGCCGGCCCGGACTATGCTCCGCGAGTCGCCGTGCTGATCCCCGCATACAACGAAGAGAAGGTCATCGTGCGCACCATTCGCTCGGTGATGATGTCGAACTACAAGAACATCCGGGTCATTGTGATCGACGACGGGTCGAAGGACAACACCTACCGGGCCGCCGTCGATGCCTATCCGGCGGACATTGCTTCGGGTCGGTTGACCGTGCTGACCAAACCGAACGGCGGCAAGGCGGACGCGCTGAACTACGCGCTCGACCGAACCACAGAGGACATCTACATCGGTATCGATGCGGACGGTGTGATTGCTCACGATGCAATTACCAACTTGGTGTGTCACTTCGCGAATCCGCAGATCGGTGCAGTGGCCGGAAACGCCAAGGTAGGGAATCGCGTCAACCTGTGGACGCGCTGGCAGGCGCTCGAATACATCACCAGCCAGAACTTCGAACGCCGCGCCTTGGATCTATTCGACGTGGTGATGGTGGTTCCGGGGGCGATTGGTGCGTGGCGCACGCAGGCGGTCAAAGATGGCGGTGGCTACCACACCAACACCGTTGCCGAAGATGCGGACCTCACCATGAACCTGCTGGAGCAGGGTTATTCGGTGATCTATGAAGATCAGGCGCTGGCGTTTACCGAAGCACCGGTGAATATGGACGGGCTGATCCGGCAGCGCTTCCGCTGGTCGTTCGGCATCCTGCAGGCGATCTTCAAACATCGCGGCGCGATCGCGAAACGCCGTGCGATGGGACTGTTCGCGCTCCCGAACACTCTCATCTTCCAGATATTGCTGCCGCTGTTCTCGCCCTTTATCGACCTGATGTTCCTTGCCGGTGTCGTCAATTATTTCTTCGACAAGCACTTCCATCCCGAGGCAGCCTCGGCGGCAAGTATCGAGAAACTATTGGCTTTCTTCCTCGGATTCCTGATCATCGATTTCACCGCATCCGCGCTCGCGTTCTCGCTGGAACGAAGACATCCGGCGAGCAAAGGCGACGCGTGGCTGCTGTTCCACATCTGGATCCAGCGCTTCACCTATCGCCAGGTGTTCTCGATTGTGCTGCTTAAGACACTGAAGCGGGCCATCGACGGCAAACCGTTCAACTGGGACAAACTCGATCGTACGGCGACCATGTCCAAGAAGACCGAAGAACTCACCGTCAGGTAAGCCGGCCGGTTCCTGGTTAAGCTGAAATGCGATGAAAGGCTGGCGCAACAGAAAGCGCGGAACCGTGAGGGCTCCGCGCTCTTGCTGAATCGCTGACGAAATCTAGCCGATGACTTCGATGCCCATCGAGCGAGCGGTCCCGCGGATGCTGTTGGCGGCCTTTTCCACGGTGATGGCATTCAGGTCGGGCATCTTCTGGGTCGCGATCTGCAGAATCTGCTTCTCGGTGACCTTGCCCTTCTTCTCCTTGTTCGGAGTGCCCGAGCCCTTCTCGATGCCGGCAGCCTTCAGCAGCAGGACGGCCGCGGGCGGCGTCTTGGTGATGAAGCTGAAGGTGCGGTCAGCGTACACGGTGATGACGACGGGGATGGTCATGCCGGTCATCTCCGGCGTGGAGGTGCGCGCGTTGAACTGCTTGCAGAACTCCATGATGTTGACCTGCGCCTGGCCGAGGGCGGGGCCGACGGGCGGCGCGGGCGTGGCCTTGCCGCCGGTGATCTGAAGCTTGACGTATCCAGTAATCTTCTTCGGTGCCATTTGGTAAATCCTCTAGTTGTTTCTAGCTGCGGGCGCTTGGCCGGCTGCCGATTTGTAATCCAAAATTCGTGTGCGTGACGGAAGCTAGGCTTCCATCTTGTCGACCTTCGCGAACTCGATCTCGACCGGGGTGGAGCGCCCGAAGATCGAGACCATGACCTTGAGCGTCTGGCGGTCTTCGTTGACGTCGTCGACAGTGCCGTTGAAGTTGGCGAAGGGCCCTTCGTTGATGCGGACCTGCTCGCCCTTCTCGAACTTCACCTTCATCGAAGGCTTGTCCTTGGCCGACTCGGAGCGGAAGAGGATCGAGCTGACTTCTGCCTCCGACAGCGCGACCGGTTTATCTCCAGTCCCCAGGAAGCCGGTGACGCGCGGCGTGTTCTTGATGACGTGCCACAGGTCGTTATCGAGTTCCATCTCGACCAGCACGTAGCCGGGCAGGAAGACGCGCTCGATGGTGTACTTCTTGCCATTGCGCAGCTCGGTGACGGGTTCGGTGGGGATCATGATGCGGCCGATGCGGTTCTGCAGGCCGAACGCCTGGA
>OBLU010000113.1_pt1 | contig 73174 bp, 71 predicted proteins | sample 1518681 | NCBI WGS metagenome assembly OBLU01 (sample SAMEA3539304, study PRJEB22396) | soil metagenome | biome: tundra; feature: field; material: soil | place: USA | collected 2010-05 | depth 0.15 m | reverse complement strand
AGGCCACTCGCTGGCGAAGAATCCCTGGCACGGCAAAATCAAAGTCCGCGAAGAGTTGAAGTGGCTGCAAAAGTACGGCGGCGTGCCAGCTTCGAACTGATCGCAGACTGATCTCAAATCCGAAGCATCAATCCTTGTCATCCTGAGGCCCGCGCATTTAGCGGGCCGAGGGACCTCCCCACCCGCAGGCGCCGCCCGTGCAGTCGGTGAAGTGCAAAGGCCCCCGCCGACCACGGATGACGGACCCGCAGAACACCCTGAGATTTTTTTTTGCCCAGTTCCCTAAAATATTGATCCTGAAGAACTTACCTAGTCGGTATCCCTCCGAATCTCCGCAAAATCTTGAGCCACAAGGACTTGTAGCTAAAATCTTCCAGAATAAGGACTTAGCTGGGGACCAGGAGTCGCTCAAGTGATCGGTGGTGGAGAACAGGTTGGGAGAGCCCTCGCGCATGTACCGAGCTTGGGCTTTCCAGAATTCTCAGTCAAGGTTGTTCGTCACAAGAATTGAGATTTTTGTTGTGAAGGACTGTGGAAAAAACTGGCACTGTGGGCGCAGTCAAAGGCCCGCCCAAGGGTCGAGAAAGGATACGATCCTACTGTGCGTATTCCACATCAGGTCCTTAAGTGTGTCGCCTTTGTAGGGGAAGTCGCTCATCAGGATGAGCAGGGCAAGGTGTTCGGAGACCTGAGCGCGACGGGATTTTTCGTATCGGTTCGGAGCAACCACTTTCCTGAACTGCGTCATGTCTATTTCGTGACCGCGAAGCATGTAGCTGAGGATATTAAGGATAAGCCTCCGTACATTTTGGTCAACAGCAGAGATGGGCGACAAACCCACATCACCAACTTTGGCCCACGCTGGTTTTTCCATCCGACGGACAAGAATGCGGATGTGGCGATCCTGCAAGTTGCGGAACAGTTCAATGTAGATCATCTGGCAGTGTTAATGGACGATTTTGTGACGCAAGAGGATATTGCCAATCGTGAGTGGGTAGATATTGGTGATGAGGTCTTTGTGACTGGCCTTTTTACTCCCGCTCCCGGTCAGAACCGAAACATGCCACTGGTGCGCCACGGCAACATTGCCATGATCCCAACTGAGCAAATTCAAACGGAACTTGGATTCAGCGACGTGTACTTAGTGGAAGGACGCTCCATCGGGGGCTTGAGTGGTTCTCCCGTGTTCGTGAGGCGCACCGAGACGATCAAAGTCAGAATGGAAGACGGGCGGATCACAACCTTGAACAGTCCCGGCCCGTTCAAGCTACTCGGTTTAATGCAAGGGCACTGGGACATCAAGGAATCGGATATGAACAAGGCACGGGGTAAACATGGGGATCGCAATTGTCACTCCCGCTATCAAAATCCTCGAGATATTAACCCAACCCGGTATGGCGAAAATACGAGAGCTGTGTGATGAGGATTTAAAAAACCTGGAAAAACCTGGGGACAGACGGGACGTTCACCGGTTCTTGATTGACTGACCAGCGCAGAAAAAACAGGGAACGTCCCGTCTGTCCCCTGTTTTGCGCGGGTTTTTCCATCTATGAACTCCTGTGTGGTTGACGATTCAACGCGGCAAGTACCTGTCGAATTGCGCAACGATGGCGGGTGGCCCATCTTTGCATTGCACCATCCCCACGGAGGGTGCCCCATCCTTGCGTTTTTTGCAAGGGTGGGCGGCGATGCTGCCGGCGCAACTCTTGTCCGTTCTACACCGCCCGTTGTGTATGCCGTCGTCGTACCCGTCCTTTTCGCCTACGCGAAGGACGGGGCACCCGCATCTGTGGTGGCTTCTGCAGTTTGAAAGCCGGGCCACCCGCCCCGCCCACCCTTAGGTTTCCGGAACGGACCGGCGTTGCGTTACGTTCAGATCTCGCGCATGACAATCATCAAAACTCCAACTTCTTATTTCGCCTGCACTAGCCCCGCAATAACCGCAGCAACTTTATCGAGTATCTGGTTCCAGCCCTCCATTTGACCGCTATTTTTCGCGCTCTCCATGGGTTCATTTCCAATGAAGGTGAGTTTCGTCTGGCCGTTTCCGAGATCCTCAAAGATGGTCACGTCGTACGCACCGTCTATGGCCTCATGTTCTATTCCTAATTGCGCAGGCTCAACCTTGTTTCCCTCCGAGTCCGAAAAGTACATGGAGGAAACGATCTTCTCGTGCAGAACAATCTCGTGGTATTCACCCGCATTCCAGAACTCCTGCCCATCGGGCGTTCTCATGCAGCAGAGAAATTTTCCTCCCACTCGAAAATCCATCTTGCAAACAGGCGAAGTAAAACCCTTCGGTCCCCACCACTGCATCACGTACTTCGGGTCTGTCCACGCCTTCCAAACCAACTCGCGTGGGGCATCAAAAACTCTTGTAACGACCATCCGCTCAATTTCGCTAACCGTGTTTTCTGTCATCTCTGACCTCCTCTTTCTTCATTTGATTTACAACTACATCCAGTTTGTCGAAGCTCTCTTCCCAGAATCGGCGATAGCTAATCGCCCAGTCGCGGACTGTCTTGATCGCCTCTGGCCTAAGCGTGCACACACTCTCTCGTCCACGCTTCGTCTTGATCACAATCCGCGCCCGCACCAGGTAGGCAATATGTTTTGAAATCATCTGCTGCGAGAGTGCAAACGGTTCCGTCAATCCATGCACAGAGGCAGGCCCATGTGAGAGTCGTTCGATCATTGCCCGCCGGGTTGGATCAGACAAAGCCGCAAACGTTGTACCTAATTTATCCACAACCATATGGTAGTGGATTATCTGTCGATGTCAAGTGTGGATTTTGGAGTTCCCGATTTCTGTTCCTTGGAAAACTTGGGGACAGGAAAACTTGGGGGGAAAACTTGGGGACAGACGGGACGTCCCCCGTTTTTTTTCTGCGAGGGTCCCGTCTGTCCCTATACTTCGTCCCTATATTTTCGAGGGTACACGGCCCGGATTATCGGCTTGTCCTCGTCCGCATCCGGGAGCCGGCCCACCGTTGCGCTACTACGATCGGGCTGCCCCAGGCTTCGCGGTTTTCGAAGCCTGGGCACCACGGACAGAATGTCTTCCTTGAAATGATTCGGTACGCGGGCCCTTGGTGCCAGCAGTATCGGTTCCCATCCGTCGAAAACCGCGACGGATGGGGCAGCCAGTTTCGCAATGGCGCACGCGACCCTGTGCTAGACTCCGACCCATCATGCGCTCGAAGACATTCCTCGTCTTAGGTCTGGCTGGCATGATTGGCGCGGCCGGCATGCTGGCTGCGCCAACGCAGGGTGCGCAAACTCAGGACGCGCCCGAGGCAGTGGAGAAGATGGGCCGTAATATGAGCCCTCCGCGCGTCACGTACTCGCCTCCTGCTGAATTTTCCGAGGAAGCTCGCGCCGCCAAGTATCAGGGTACGTGCATCCTGAAGCTGATTGTCGGGGCGGATGGCAATCCGAGGAACATTAGAGTGATCAACCCAATCGGCATGGGACTCGACGAGAAGGCGGTGGAAGCAGTTCGCACGTGGAAGTTCCAGCCTGCGCTGAAGGATGGCAAGCCGGTCGCCGTAGAAATCGCCGTGGAAGTCGATTTTCATCTGTTCGGGGGCGGCCCCGGCATCGCGGACCTGGCGAAGCGAGCGAACGCGGGCGACGCCAAAGCACAATTGGAACTCGCGAACGCATATTTCCAAGGCAAAGATACTCCTAAGGATGAACAGATGGGTTTGAGCTATCTGGAGAAGGCTGCCAAGCAAGGGCTCCCGCGCGCCCAGTTTGAAATGGCAGAACACATCATTCATCAGGGCGCGTCCGCCGACTACTCAAAAGCGTACATGTGGTACACGCTGGCCAGCCGCGGCGGATACAAACACAGCGAAAAAGCTCTGAAGGATTTGGCCGCCAAGATGACGCCGGAACAGTTACAGGCAGGCCAAACGCTGGTCGACAACTGGACGAACGTCCCGGCGAACAGCGCATCCCCGAGGTGATGATGGGGGCCGGATCCCGACAGATATTCACAGGGCACGATATGACATCCAACCTTGACCTCAAAATTCCAATCAGCGATCATCACCGAGGCAGTGACGGTGCGAGGAGATCGCAGTGGTCCCGTCCTTGGGGAGTTTGTGCCACGATAGTGGTTCCCTAAGTTCTTTGACATCAAGATTTTGCCCGTAACCGATTGAGCCGCAAGATATTGCAGCCGATTTCCCGCCAACTCGATGATTCCAATAGACCGATGGGGAGGGGGACCCCCCATTAAACACACCCCAGTCCCATTCAGGGAAAATCGCTCAGAAATTTATTTACTGCAGAAATTCACAGGCGGTCTGGCGGTCCGCGAAGATCGAGGTCATACTGCTGCGCATGAAGACGAATAGGAAGTCCGCTCTGCTGCTCGCTGCGCTGGTCGTACTGTGCTCCGCCGCCCTGCTCAACTCCGCAACGCCGCCGGGTTCGGGCCCGGAATATACGAGCGATGCGCAGATGAAGCTGCCCGAGAATTATCGGCAGTGGGTCTACCTGACGACCGGATTCGACATGAGCTACAACAAAGCCGCAATGCAGATGGACCACCACACGTTCGATAACGTGTTCGTCAATCCGGAGTCGTACGCGGCATTTCAGCAGACTGGGACCTGGCCCGACAAGACTGTGCTGATGCTCGAAGGCCGCATGGCTCAAGGGAAAGGGTCGATCAACCAGAAGGGCAACTTTCAGAGCACCGAGATCATGGGGATCGAGGCGCACGTGAAAGATGAAGCACGCTTCCCGGGGAAGTGGGCGTTTTTTATTTTCGGCGATGCGAAGACTGCCAAGATGGTCCCGACGACAATGGAATGCTACAGCTGCCACGCCGACCATGCGGCGGTGGATACGACGTTCGTCCAGTTCTATCCCACGCTGCTGCCGATCGCGCAGAGCAAAGGGACGCTCAGCGCCGCATATCAGAAGGAGAGCGCGGCCGAGCAGAAGTAGCGAGCGCCCATCGCCTCGATGGCGACAAAGCACAGAAAGCCTCGCTGTTGACACATAATATGTGCGCACATATAATGTGTTCATGAATGTCACTCTGTCCATCGAAGACCAGCTCGTGGCTCGCGCCCGGAAGAAAGCCGAAGCCCTGGGGAAGAGTCTCAATCAGATGATTCGGGACTACCTGCAGACGGTCGCTGGCGGGGACGATCCCGAGCGAAGCATTGCGGAGTTCAATCGTCTCTCGGGTCAAGGCCACTCGCGCGGATGGCGCTTCAACCGGGACGAGATTCATGAGCGCCCGTAGTTTTTTCGACACCAACGTTCTGATCTACGCCGATGACAAGGCGGCTCCGGCAAAGCAGCGAAGAGCACTCGATCTCGTGGCCGAGCATCGGCGCGCGAGGACCGGAGTTGTGTCGCTGCAGGTGCTGCAGGAGTATTTTGTTGCGGTAACGCGGAAACTGCGCGTCGATGCTGCCATTGCACGGCGCAAGATCGAACTGCTAGCGGAGTTCGACGTCGCTGTCCCGGAAGTCCAGGACATTCTAGCGGCGATCGACCTGCACCGCCTTCACGGATTTTCCTTTTGGGATGCCCTGATCCTGCGTGCAGCGAAGCAGGCCGGATGCAGCGTGCTTTTCTCGGAGGACTTGCAACAGGCGCGCGAGATAGACGGAGTTCGTATCGTGAATCCGTTTCAATAGGCGGACAAACAGGGAACTCAGGATTTGCTAGCGCGGGATTACTTCGCGGCGCTGGCGACTTTCACGCCATGCGACGCAGCTGCGTAGCGGGCGATGCCTTTGTAGAGGGCTTCGGCGATTTGCTCGCGGTAGCCATCGCTGCGTAGTTTTTGTTCGTCGGTGGGGCTGCTAACGAATGAGACTTCCGCCAGAATTCCGGGCATTGCGCTTTCGGTCAGAACGACGAATCCGGCTTCTTTGATGCCGCGGTCGCGCAGGCCGGGATTATGTGCTGAGAGTGTGCAGTAGAGCGAACGCTGCACGCTGGCCGCCAGATGCCGCGATTGCTCGATGCGCTCGTGCAAGTCGGCCGGCGAGAGCGTCGCTGTTACAGCCGGCTTGGCGGCGCTAGCGTGCGTATCAACATCTTTCGATCCGGGGGCCGAAAAGAGATTCGTGTAGTAGGTTTCCACGCCGCGGGCGGAGGGCAGATCGCTGTAGTTGGCGTGGACCGACACGAACAAGTCGGCCTGCGCCTGGTTGGCAATGCTGGCGCGGTCGTCGAGCGTGATGTAGTTGTCGTCGGGACGTGTGTAGAGGACTTCCATCCCCAGGCGGCTTTCGAGCAACTTGCCCAAACGCTGCGAGATTTCCAGCACCAGATCTTTTTCCAGCAGGCCGCGACGGCCGACAGTGCCGAGGTCCCAGCCACCGTGTCCGGCATCGACGACGATGCGCATCTTGGGCACATGCGCGCGCAGCTGCAGATCCTCTTTGGTTGGAGGCGGAACTACGATTGCGAGTTTGTTCTTTTCGGCCTCGCTGGAGTTCGGGAAGAGGTTCACCGCGCCTTTGGGAGTCGCGCCCACCTTGCGGACCTCGACTACCAGGCGATAGGGATTCGGTTCCAGACTCACCGAGAAAGTTGAGTTGGCCTTGGTCTCCAGAACTACACGGGTCATGCCCGCCACGGGCTGCGCCATACGGATGCGGCCGACGAAGGAGTCGCCGATCTCGATCGATTTTCCGAGAAGTTCGGGAGCGAGTCGCGTGTCGCGCAGATCGAAGTAAATGCGGTCCGGGCTGGAGAGGCGATGAGCCTCGTACTGAATCTGGTCCTCGAGATCGAGCACGATGGTGCTGGAGTCGGCGGACGACCAGTGGCGGATTCCGGTGACCTTCGGGAATTTCGACAACTCCTGCGCGGTGGCGGGCGCGCTTTCCGGCTGGCCGGCATCGGAGGCGTCGTCGGGACTGGGGTTTTCGGTGGCCGTGGGAGTCGGGCTTGTGGGTGCAGGCGCAGCCGTTTCTTTCGCGGATGAGTCGGCCGGCTTGACCGGCATTTTTTCAGTGTGAATCATGGCGCTGCTCAACTGCGCCGTCTTCATCTTCCACCAAACGCCGCCGGCAAAGGCCGTAACGATGACGATGAACACGAGGAGGATCAGCACGAACGGTCGGTGCTCGGCGGACTCGGTCTCCGGCGCGGCGAACTCGGGTGCAGCGGCTACAGTGGGTGTGACAACCAACTCGGCTGGCTGAGTCTTCTCCGCAGGTGTGACAACAGTCAAGGGCTTGTCAGGGATCGGAGGTGCGGGAACCGGACTCGCCTTCGCCGCAATGGTCTTCGAATCGGCTGTCTTTGAATCGGCAGGCTTCGAATCTTTCGCGGGTACAACCGGAACCGAGGCAACCACAGCAGGCGCAACCGCAGCCCCGGCTGATGCAGCGGAAACGGACACGACCGGAGCGGGAGCAACGACAATGGGCGTAGACGAGACGGGCGTTGATGCGACCTTGACGGCAACTCCCGGCGCCACGCTCACGGCTTTGGTCGGCTCGACGGTAGCAGGCTTAGTTGGTACGCGCGGTGCTGGTTCCAGCTTGGGTGCGGCAGCCTGCGCGGATTCGGCGAAGCGGTCTTCATCTTCCGGCTTCAGCGCGCCCAGGACCAGTTCCGCCAGCAGGCTTAGATTGCGGATGTCGCTCTCGTTGAAGGCGAAGGGCCATTCGGAGAACGCCTCGAGTAGTCCGATGACGCGCCGGCGCCCGCACAGCGGCACCGCGACCATGGAACGCGCGCCCAGCTTGCGGCAGGCTTCGACGTTCACGCGGGGATCGGTCTCGGTGTCGTCGCACATCACGGTTTGTGCACTACGGAAGCTGGCGCCGGAGAAGGCAGAATCGCGGTCGATGCGCGCACCGATGTCGGGGCGAATTGCGCCTGCGGCCGCGCGCAAGACAATCTCGTTGTTTTCGGCCAGAGCGATCGCGAGGCCGTCGGCGCCGGTGATGGCGACGGCACGCTCGGCGACCAGTTGCAGGACTTCGTCGAGAACGAATAGCTCTTGCTGGTCAAACTCCGCGGCCGGTACAGCAGCATCGAACCCACGGTTTCGCGCGGCCAGGGTTTTTCTGCGGCGCACCTGATCGTGCAGTGCAGAGAAGGCCAGCAGCGCCTGTAAAGCGTCGCGGTGCGAGGGCCTCGAGGGATCGTCCTTAGGATGATTGGAGGCGGTGGAATCGTCGTGCTCCCGCGGCCATCCGGGCACACCAGCACCAGCGAACGGAGTGGTCACGTCCAGGTCCGGTTTGGTGGTGGTCGTCGCCATTTAGAGACAGTTCACTTTCAAGTTATCGGGGTTTGGCCCGAGTTGCAATTACTTGGGCATGCCCCTTTGGGCATGTACTTAAGTAAGCCATTGTGCACCGTTTTTTACTTTTCCGGATACATTCCGAAAGTTTATCTGACGGCTCGCTCCCGGAGTAGAATCCACAATCCAGAAGCGAGGGAAAGCGCATGCCCCAACCGCGAACGCACGCATCTCCCAGCCCAACTGTCGCCGCGGCGATCGTTATCGGCATGCTGGCCATGGTAGTCATTCCCGCCGTATTCACCCTCCGTTCGGTGAGTTCTCCGGGAAGGCTCGATGTTGGATCGGATCCCTCGCCCCACGGCTATACCTGGAGCCTGTTGCTGTTTGTGCTTCCGATTATCGCGATGCTGTTATGGTTCTTCCCCGGTAAAGGTCTGGAAATTCCGCGGCGTTCGTTCTGGCGGACCATCGGCATTCTCGCGCCTATTGGGTGCCTGTTAGACGTGATCTTCGCGCAGTGGTTCTTCTGTTTCCCCAACCCGAAAGCGACGCTGGGCATACTTGCACCCGCGCTGGGGAAACCGGTTCCCGTGGAAGAGTATGTCTTTTATCTGACCGGTTTTATCACGATCTTATTGCTGTATGTTTGGCTCAGCGAGTACTGGCTGTCTGCCTATACGGTGGAGGACTATCCCGGCGAGGCGCGCGCCTTGGGCCGTCTGCTGCAGTTTCATCCTGCGTCGCTGGTTCTGGGCCTGGCGCTGATTGCGGTTGCGATTGTCTACAAAAGATGGTTTTCTTCCGTGCCTGGCGGCTGGCCCGGCTATTTCATTGTGCTGGTGGCCGGAGGACTGATTCCCTCGGTGAGCTTCTATCCGGTCGTGCGGCGGTTCATCAACTGGCGCGCGATGAGCCTGACGATGTTCTTCATCCTGCTCGTCAGCTTGCTTTGGGAAGCCACTCTGGCGTTGCCCTACGGCTGGTGGAACTATCAGCGTCCCGCCATGATGGGGGTGTTCATCGGGGCCTGGTCCGGCCTGCCGATCGAGGCTGTGATGGTTTGGCTTGCGGTCACGTACGGGACGGTGATTCTGTTCGAGGTCGTCAAGATCTGGCAGGCTTCGGGGCGTCGAGCGAAAGAAGCGTTTCTGGGCTCGAAACCGAACCCTTCGTAAAAATGGTGGCATCCCGTATCCCTTTATCGTCCGATCTGGCGCCGGCTGAGACGTAGCAAGCTACGTCTCTTACGACTGGGATTACAGTTTGAACCATCGTAGTTACTAAGGCGGTACGTATGATCGGAGATAACATTCAGCGGATAGGGCCCTGGCCGACCTGATTCCCGGTGGTGCAAGTATGGATGTAGGAACATCTCCCGCGCGGCAAGCCAGGGCGAAGCACCGGCACGAGCTGCGCACTCTGGTCTACGTAATGCTCGATCAGGCGAATGGCGGTATCGTCCGCAATCTGAGCCATGAAGGCATCGAAGTGCAGGCGGTAGCGGCGCCTCATCCGCGACAGCAGGTCCGGGTGCGCTTCGCGTTGCGCGACCCGCGTCTGCGAGTGGAAACGCGTGGAGAAGTGACTTGGTCCATGTTGTCGGGAGAATGCGGCATACGGTTCCTTGACTTGTCGCCGCGCATGACGCGTCAGATCAACGAGTGGATTCTTGGGGACCTGCTGGAAGGAGCCGCACTGCGTGCGGATCACGCAGGAACCATGTTTGCCGTGCCCGCGGTGGCCGAGGAAGAGGACGGGCTGATGGTTTCGGCGGCGCCGCTGAAGGTCATCGAATTACCGGTGCGGCCCGATCCCTTCCAGCCAGCGTACGCGCGCGATGAGACGGCCCCACCCCCAACTCAGCTCGACTGGCTTTCGCAGCCACTCTCTAGCCGGAGCCTGGTGTTGACGATCAATACGCTTGTGGTGGTGGCAGCTCTGCTGCTGTTCGTGCTGGTGTTCCTCGCGGTTACCCGGGAACCTCCAACCAGGCCATTCGCCATGATGGGAGTAGGCACGGTCGTGGTCGCCGCGCTGTATTGGGGATTCTTTCAAATATTCGGAGGATCGAGCCCGGGAGCCCGTTTGGCGCGCCTGGTGGGGTGCGATCTGGAAGAGGATGAACCGGCAGACGCCCGCTTTCGGTGACGTTCGGCTACGGTTCGGACGACGCCTCTAGCAGGCTGCGGAAAAAGACTCTTTTTGCCGACCGAATGTAACCTCAGCGGCTAAACGGTTTGCTGAAAAACTCGGCCGGGAACCTCAGGGGCTAAAGAGTGTGCGTGAGAACTGCTGTCGTCCCTCCGGGACTCGCTCTCTCTTCCCGCCCTACCCGGCACTTACGTGCCGGGCTATCACATGCCGCCGCTTCGCGGCTGGATTTTGGTGGTGTTTGTTCCACCGTTCTCCCAGAAATCCGGTTCTCACGCATTCTCTAAAGCCCTAACAGAAACGAAACGCTTTATCGCAGCGCTCAAAGCGCTGCGCCACCCAAAAGCGAGTTTTTCAGCAAACTATAAAGCCGGGGTTGATTTTGCTGCACTTAAGGCGCTGCTTGAAGCCACGCTCTTTCAAAACAGGGTCGTGAATCGAGTTTCTCCGCAGCCTGCTGGTTTGCGAGGTCAGTTCGCGAAATACTGCTGCGCCAACCAGAGCTGCAGGGTGCGCTGCTGTTGCGGCGCCAGTTTGACGAAGCGGATGCCGGTATTGCCGCGCTTGTCCTGCCACGCGATTTCTGCTTTGGCTTTCAGGCTGGACCTAGCACCCGGCAAGTCGAAGGAGACCTGCAGAGACTTGGCGGACTCGACCGGGTCCTTGGTGTGAATCTGCATGCCGCCCTGGCTCACGTTAATCAGGAAGGCGTCCACCGGCTTGTGTCCCTTGCAACTCAGAGACACGGGCACCTCCAGCCCAGCGCGGTGATAGCGGAGGCGTCCATCGAGAATCATGCTGCGTGCCGCGGAAAGTGTGCGCACGGCTTGTTCCACTGAAATGGGTTTCTCGAAGGCGAAGAGCGCGCCGCTTTCCTCCAGATTCTGGTTGCAGCTCGGGCCGCCCATGATAACCAGGGGCAGGGTTCTAGGATTTTCCGCGCTTTGTAGTTCGCGCAGGAATTGCGAGCTTCCGTTGAGATCGCAGTCCACGATGAGGGCATCGATCTTGGATTTGTTGAGCCGGGCCAGGGCTCGCTGCGGTTCGTTCTCGACGGAGACGTCCATGTGAAGACCGCCGAGGATGCATTCCAGAACACTGACTTCCTGCCAGTCGCGCGAAACCACCATCGAGGAAAGTGTCATGTACTCACTCTAGCGGTGTCGGTAACGTTGCCGTAGATAACCAACGTAATGAGCGGGCTTCCGGGGCTAGGCTTCGGGTTTCCGGGGTTCTTATCGACGGCTGGGGCTGCGATCAGGCGCTCATCGAGTGCTGAGTGGGATTTCGCCGATCAAGAGGTTAGTTCTTCGCCGGTTGACCGACGGCACTCACGTGATAATCCTTGTACTCGATGGTCAGAGTGGCGCGTCCTCCGAGGCGAATGTAGCTGACTGATTCATTCCGCGCGGGCAGCCAGAAGGCTCCGACCTTCTTGTATTCGTGATGGATCTCGCTCTTCTTCGTCCAGAACGAAGGATTCTGCGTGGGTTCGACTTCAATACGGGTAACGGCGAAATCAACTGCATCTACCCACACCTTGCCCCGATAGACGTATTTGCTGCGGGATTTCGGTTCGACCTGCAATACATATTGCGCACCCGCGTTCGAGGGTTCGTAACCTACCAGTTCAAAGTCGTAGTTGTCGCGATTCAACTGGGTCCGTGCGGCGATTGCCGGTTGTGCTGCCTCTTTTTCGCCTTCCAGAAGTTTCTTGAAGACGCGATTCAGAATCAGCTTCGATCCGCTCTCGGAAACGATTTTGAACTCCTTCGAGGATGGGCTGTCGTAGGTGGCCTTTACGGTCATTTCGGCGTCGCGGTCGCTGGGAAACCCGCGGTAGGCGAGGTGGTAGACGCGAGTTCCCTCGGAGTGCATCAGGGCCTGCGCGCGCTCCTGATTCTTGCGCACAAGGTTGTCCACTACCTGGTCGGCGGAGAGAGAGATGGGTGGTAACGACGGTGGCGCCGATCCCGAATCGGCGCTCATGAGCTTCGGTACAGGGATCAGCGCCACCCAGCCGATCAGGGCGATCCCCATGCGAATGGTCTGAAGGGACTTGATGCGGCTGACCCTTAGCTTAACGTCCCGTTTGCGGTTCCGTAGAGAAGCACACGCCCCGTGAGGTTGCATCGACCCTTTCACGTCCAAGTTTTCCGAGACTTTACAACAGGCGCTCGCTGAGTGCTGCTCAAAATTGCACACTTCAGAAATGCGGGCGTTGTGGCCGGCGCTCACTTTCCCCGGTACCAGTCCACGGTGCGGCGCAGGCCTTCTTCGAAGTCGACTTTGGGTTTGTAGCCGAGGGCGGCTTCTGCTTTGGAGATGTCGGCCAGCGAGTGTTTGATGTCGCCGCCGCGCTCGGGGCCGTATTTGGGCTGGCCGGTATAGGAGGTCAGATCCTGCAGGAGTTTGAAGGTTTCATTCAGCGTGACCCGTCGGCCGGTGGCTACGTTGAACATTTGTCCCGCGACCCGGGCTGCGGGAGCTTTGCAGGCCAGCAGATTGGCCTCGACGGCGTTGTCGATGTAGGTGAAGTCGCGGCTTTGTTCGCCGTCGCCGTAGATGGCGGGTTGTTCGCCGCGCATCATCACGGTGATGAACTTTGCGAGCACGCCGGAGTAGGGAGACGACGGATCCTGCCGAGGTCCGAAGATGTTGAAGTAGCGCAGGGAGACGGTCTCGAGCTGGTAACAGCGGTAAAAGGAAGTCAGGTAATGCTCACTGGCCAGCTTGGCCACGGCGTAGGGGGAGATGGGATCGGGCTTCATGTCCTCGTGCTTGGGCAGCGTGGGAGTGTCGCCGTAGGCAGACGACGACGCGGCAAAGACCACGCGCTTTACCTTGGCGTCGCGCGCCGCTACCAGCACGTTGACGGTGCCGTCGACATTAGCGCGGTTGCTGCCCAGGGGGTCAAGGACAGATTTCGGGACGGAAGGAATGGCCGCCTGATGCAGGACGAAGTCCACTCCGGCACAGGCTTTGTGCATCGCGTCGAGGTCGGTGATGTCGGCTTCGCGGAAGTCGACTCGGTCCAGAATGTCGGCAAGGTTTTCGCGTTTGCCGGTGGAGAAGTTGTCGACGCCACGCACCTGTTCACCGCGGGAGAGGATTGCGCGCGCCAGAGACGAGCCGATGAAGCCGCCGATGCCGGTAATCAGATAGAGAGCCATACCTTTTCATCATAAATGGAAGACACCTGGGCTGGAACGGAAGGGATTCCGGCGGTGACCATGAGCGGGAGGTCAGAAGTTAAAAGTTAAAAGTACGAGGGTGAAAGTCTGAGGTGAAGACTTACTCTTTGGTCTCTGTTCGTTGGCTCTTACGAAGGATTCTCAGAAAGTCTTCCCGCATTAACATCTGGCGGTTTTCGAAGAATTCTGTGAGAGCCTGCAGGGCTGCGGAGGGATTGGCGATCGGGGGCGCGGCTTCCAGTGGCCCGCCGGCGGGAAGGGAGGAAGCGATTCCTGGGCCCATGATCACAGTTGGGCGGGTGATGGTGGCCAGCAGTGCGCGCAGTCGAGACTGGCTCTCGTCCGACATTTCCACGAAGGCGATTCCCATACCGAGGTAGGGATAGTTCACGCGCACGTTGCCTTTGGTCTCGAGGCGGACGCCGTTGGCTTCCAGTTTCATGTGCAGAATGGTGCCAGCGGGATAGGTGGCCTGCGCTTCCACATAACAGCCGTGCAGGCTGATGTCGCTGAAGGTGGCCCAGGTCCTGACGTCGTGCCCGGCCTCGCACATTTCGGCGCTTCCCTCACACTTGTGGCGGGGGCTGCGACGTTTTTCCGCGCCCTTGAAGCGATCACCCGCGTCGGCGGCGGGAGTTGGGTGGGTCTCCGAGTTCGCTTCTGGTGCGGGTGTGGCCGCAGTTGCGGCGAGTGGACTGGTGGATTGTTTCAAGGCCCTCAGATAGGCAACGCCGTCGTCGATTTCCTGTGCCATAGGTGTCCCGTTGCGGACGAGCTATTTCCGCTCATGTCTCATGTCAGACCCGGTGCGGCTCTTCAGAAGAGGACGAGCGTTGCCGGGAACTCTGATCCGTCTATCGGGAGGATCATGCTGGAACATTAGGCATGGGCAGGGAGGGCTGACATTAAGAAGAGTACTAAGGGAGGGACGTTCCGGAGGAGGCTTCGGTCTCGGTCATCTGCTGCGCTACCTGACGGATCCGCTTCCACAGTTCGTCGCGTCCGGCACCGGTCTTGGCGGAGAAAGGAAGCAGGCGGGCCGTGGGATATTCCTGCGTCAGAGTGCGCAGGGCGCCGCTCAGCTGATTGTTGGAGAGGCGGTCACTTTTGGTGGCTACGAGCAGAAATTCGCGGTCGGAGGCGGTGAGGAAGTCCAAGAGTTGGCGGTCGCTCTGTTGAGGAGGAACGTTGGAGTCGACCAGGACGATGCTCAGGCACAGCGTGGCGCGCTCGTTGAGGTAAGGCTCGATGAATTTGGGCCATTCCTGGGAAATCTCGCGCGAAATCTTGGCATAACCGTAGCCGGGGAGATCGGCGAAGATCAGTTCGGGACGCGGCTTGCCGGGCCAGCGGATCTCGAAGAAGTTGATGGCGCGAGTGCGGCCGGGGGTGGAACTGGTACGCGCCACCTTATCCCCGACGAGCGAGTTGATGACACTGGATTTGCCGACGTTGGAGCGGCCGAGGAAGGCGATCTCCGGCAGGCTGGGGGCGGGGAATTGGGCGGCGTCGGTCGCAGACGCCATGAAGCGGGAGAGAACCCTCATGCTCAAGTTTGCAACGGAGTGCGGCCCGTTGGCAAGGGACGCCACTGGTCCGCATGCGAGATCCTTCCCTCCGCCTGAAAAACGGCTTCGGTCAGGATGACGCCATCAGAGAAGGGCTCAGATCGGCTGTTGGAAACGCACAACGCCGCGTCTCTGCTGAAACTTGAGTGCTACGAGCGAACCTCGGTAACCCGCCCCGACTCGGTGGTTCTGCTGCTGATTCAACCTCGGCTTCGGGCCGCCGATTGAGTCAGTAGCAGCACGGGAGACTCAAATGGAAAGCATCCGGAAGACGACACTTGAAATGCACACTTTGCTGCTTTGCGCAGACGTTCAGTTTCTGGGGATCACCCGGAACGTGCTGAACCAGTTGCAGGTGACGCCGAAGATTGTGAGCAACTGCGACGCGGCGCTGGCTCTGATTCAGGAGCACGAGTTTGACGTGATCATTGTGGACTGGCGCGAGATCGACAATTTGGCGGACTTTCTTTGTGCGGTGCGGAAATCGAAGAAGAACCAGGAGTGCGTGCTGGTTGCGATTATGCGCGATCTGCTGGATTTGCGGCAAGCGTTTGCCGCGGGGGTGCACTTTCTGATTCACAAGCCGGCGTCGGCGGTGCAGATTGAGCGCTGCTTGCGCGCGGCCTACTGCGCCACAGTGGCGCGGCGGCGGAAGCAGCATCGCGAGCCGGTCCGAATTTTGGCTACGGTCAGCACGCGCACGCAGCCGTTTACCGAAGCAATCATTGTGAATCTGAGCGAAGGCGGGATGGGGCTGCAGACCGATGCCCAGAACGAAATGGTGCGTGTGGTGCTGACTGCTGGAGAGGAAGTGGACGTCCGTTTTGCCCTGCCTGGCAGCGGGGAGATCCTCCACACCACAGGAAGGGTGGTCTGGACGACGCTGCACGCGTGCGGTGTGCAGTTCAAGTACATTCCTGAGGACGAGCGGCTGGCGCTGGAACAGTGGATGACGGAGTGCGTCGAGCGGTCGCTAGCGGAGATGTGCGGGCGCATGCGCGCAGTGTGTGCGTAAGGTTGGGAGACCAGACGCTGTAGGAAGCAAAAAGGCCCGCGAAAGCGGGCCTTTTCAAAATGATGTATCACAGCCGCTACTGGTGGGCTGTGGGAGCTTCTCCGGTTTCGGTGGTAAGCGGCGCGATGGGTTGCGCGGCATCTTCGTCCAACTGCTTGGGCAGCGGAGACTCGAGAGCGATCTGCAAAACCTGGTCCATCGTATCCACGAAATGCAGCTTCATGGCTTTGCGCAAATTCTCGGGGACTTCGGCTACGTCTTTTTCGTTGTCCTTGGGCAGAATGACTTCGAAGAGTCCGGCGCGGTGAGCGGCCAGCAGTTTCTCTTTCAGGCCGCCAATGGGCAGAACCTTGCCGCGCAGGGTGATCTCGCCGGTCATGGCCAAGTCGCGGCGCACGGGAATCTTGCTCAGCGCGCTGGAGATGGCGGTGGCGATGGTGATGCCCGCCGAGGGGCCATCTTTCGGGATAGCACCTTCGGGAACGTGCACGTGCAAGTCGAGATTGCGGTAGAAGTCGCGGCTGAGGCCGAGGCGCTGCGCACGTGAGCGCACGTAGGACATCGCGGCTTGTGCGGATTCCTGCATAACGTCGCCGAGTTTGCCGGTGAGCGTCAGCTTGCCTTTGCCATCGACGACGCTGGCCTCCGTGCTGAGGATGGAGCCGCCGACTTCGGTCCATGCCAGGCCGGTGACCAGGCCGACTTCGGACTTTTCGTGAGCCAGGGTGTCGCGGTACTTGATGACACCGAGGAAGTCGTTGACATTCTCGCCGGTGATCGTGACGTTGTAGTTTTCGCCTTCTTTGACGACCTTGCGAGCGACTTTGCGGCAGACGTTGCCGATTTCGCGCTCGAGGTTGCGAACGCCGGCTTCGCGCGTGTAGGAGCGGATGAGTCCGGTGATGGCTTCGTCGGTGAACTTGATGTTCTTTTCAGAGAGGCCCGCGGCGAGCATCTGCTTCTTAACCAGGAACTGTTTGGCGATCTCGACCTTTTCCTGTTCGGTGTAGCCGTGCAGGCGAAGCACTTCCATGCGGTCTTGCAGGGCCGCGGGGATGGTGTGCATCACGTTGGCTGTGGCCACGAAGAAGACCTGGGAGAGGTCGTATTCCACGTCGAGGTAGTGATCGACGAACATGAAGTTCTGCTCGGGGTCGAGCACTTCGAGCAAGGCCGCGGATGGATCGCCGCGAAAGTCCATCGACATCTTGTCGACTTCATCCAGCATAAAGACGGGGTTCTTGGTGCCGGCCTTTTTCATCATTTGGATGATCTGGCCGGGAAGGGCGCCGATGTAGGTGCGGCGGTGGCCGCGAATTTCGGCTTCGTCGCGCACGCCGCCGAGGGACATGCGGACAAACTTGCGTCCGGTGGCCTTGGCGATCGACATGCCCAGCGAGGTTTTGCCTACGCCCGGAGGCCCGACGAAACAGAGGATTGAGCCTTTGGGATTCTTGACCAACTGGCGCACGGCGAGGAATTCAAGGATACGCTCCTTGATCTTCTCCAAACCATAGTGATCTTCGTTCAGAACTTTTTCAGCGCGGGTAATGTTGCGGATTTCCTTGGAGCGCTTCTTCCACGGCACGGCCAGGAGCCAGTCGAGATAGTTGCGGGAAACCGTGGATTCGGCCGACATAGGCGGCATGGCTTCCAGTTTTTTCAGTTCCTGCAGGGCCTTGTCTTTGACTTCTTTGGGCATGCCGGCGGATTCGATCTTCTTCTTCAGTTCGTCGAATTCGCTCTTTTCGCCGCGGCCCAGTTCCTTCTGAATGGCCTTGATTTTTTCGTTGAGGTAATACTCTTTTTGCGCTTTTTCCATCTGGCGCTTCACGCGCGACTGGATGGTGCGGTCGACGTTCAACTTCTCGATTTCGATGTCGAGCACGTCGGCGATGCGGGTGAGGCGCTCGGCCGGGTCGAAGATTTCGAGTAGTTCCTGCTTTTCTTCAATCGAGAGTTGCAGGTTGGCAGAGATGACGTCGGTCAGCTTGGCCGGATCTTCCATACGCACGGCCGAAATCATGGTCTCGTAGTTCAGGGCTTGGCATAGCTTGACGTACTGCTCGAAGAGGGAAGTTACGCGCTGCATGCTGGCTTCGAGCGCCGGGTTGGGTTCAGTTCCATAGCGGGCGACGCGGACCGTTGCCTGCATGAAGCCTTCGGTGTCGACGACCTGCAGAATCTTGCCGCGTTCGACGCCCTCGACGAGGACCTTGATGTTGCCGTCGGGGAGCTTCAGGCTCTGCACGATGTTGACGATGGTGCCGACTTGGTAGATCTCGTTGGCCTTCGGTTCATCGATAGAGGCGTCGTGCTGGGTGGCGAGGAATATCTTCTTGTCGGCAGCCAGCGCCTCTTCCAAGGCTCGTACGCTCGATTCGCGGCCCACCACGAACGGCGTCATCATGAAAGGGAAGATGACCACGTCCCGGATGGGCATCATGGGCAGCTTCCTGGATTCGAACTTTTCCTTGGATGTGGTCACTGAGTCTCCCTGGGGTAAAGGTCAACGATACGGTCAACGATAATAGCCAACCTGCAGCCCTGCCCGATTCTACCGCGCCTTGCACGTCCGGCGACATAGCACTTACTAACCATTTTTGGCCGACGGTAACCTGGCACTGAGGGGCTACCGGTACAGCCGGCAGAGACGCAGCCAGCTACGTCTCTGCGAACGCCTACCCGGCCTTTTCCATCACGGTGGCGAAGGAAGCGGTGCGCTTCTCCACCATTTCCCGCGTGACTTCGAACTCTTTGAGTTTCTTCTGGCTGGGCAGATTGAACATAAGGTCGAGCATGAGCTCTTCGAGGATCATGCGCAGCCCGCGGGCTCCCACCTTGCGCGCCATGGCCTGCCGCGCGATGGCCCGCAGGGCCTCGTCGTTGAACTTCAGCCGCACGTTCTCGAACTCGAACAGGCGCTGGTATTGCTTGACGATGGCATTCTTCGGACGGGTGAGGATTTCGATGAGCGCGAACTCGTCGAGATCTTCCAGCATGCCGATGACAGGCAAGCGGCCGACAAATTCGGGAATCAGGCCGAACCTGATGAGGTCTTCGGGCTGAATCTCGGTCAGCAGTTCCTGGGTGCGCTTCTTGGAGGTGATCGCATCTTCCTTGTCGGCGTCTTCGCCGCTGCGGAAGCCGAGCGACTTCTTGCCGATTCTGCGGGAGATGATCTTGTCGAGGCCGACAAAGGCTCCGCCGCAGATGAAGAGGATGTTGGTCGTGTCGACCGGAGTGAATTCCTGGTGAGGATGCTTGCGTCCGCCCTGCGGCGGAACGTTGGCGATGGTGCCTTCCAGAATCTTCAACAGGGCCTGCTGAACGCCTTCGCCGGAAACATCGCGGGTGATCGAGGGATTCTCGTCCTTGCGACCGATCTTGTCGACTTCATCGATATAGATGATGCCGGTCTGGGCGCGGCTGACGTCGCCGTCCGCGGCCTGCAGCAGTTTGAGGATAATGTTCTCGACATCTTCGCCGACGTAGCCGGCTTCGGTGAGCGTGGTGGCATCGACAATGGCGAAGGGCACATCGAGCATGCGGGCCAGAGTCTGCGCCAGCAGCGTCTTGCCGGTTCCGGTCGGGCCGATGAGCATGATGTTCGACTTGCTCAACTCGATGCCGTCGCCGGTCTTCTGGCGGTTCATGAAGATGCGCTTGTAATGGTTGTAGACGGCGACCGCCAGCTTCTTCTTGGTCTGCTCCTGCCCGATGACGTACTCGTCGAGGAAAGTCTTGACTTCCTGCGGCTTGGGCAGTTGGTTGGGTGTGGTGGTCGCAGGAGTCGCGGTGCGGTCGTCTTCCAGAATGGAATTACAGACCGCCACGCACTCGTCGCAAATGTAGGCGCGGGGATAATCGCTGGGTGACGAGATCAGCTTGGCTACAGCATCCTGCGACTTGTGGCAGAACGAACAGCGCAGAATCTCGTCGGAGCCCGACTTGGTTTTCACTCGGCTCTACTCCTTAAATGTTTCTCCGGCATGATCGGGATCCCAGCGTTGTTCGGCCCGTTCCGCCGTTCCGCTTTTTTCGCCGCCGACCTAAGGGTCAGGAGCGAAGGCAGATCATACCGCTTTTGCCGTCTTATAGATGATATCGTCTATGATTCCATATTCCTTAGCCTGCTGCGCGTTCATGATGAAGTCGCGCTCGACATCCTTTTCCACCTTGTCCAGTTTCTGACCGCTGTGCTTCGAGAGTAACTGGTTCGTAATCTCGCGCATGCGCAGGATCTCGCGGGCGTGGATGTCAATGTCGGTGGCTTGTCCCGACAAACCTCCCATGGAGGGCTGATGTATTAGAATCCTTGAATTCGGAAGTGCCAATCTCTTTTTAGGTTCGCCTGATGCCAATAGTAACGCGGCCATGGAGGCAGCCTGTCCCACGCACAGCGTCATGACGTCGTTTTTGACGTATTGCATGGTGTCGTAAATCGCCATGCCGGCCGTGATCGAGCCTCCCGGAGAGTTGATGTAAAGCTGGATGTCTTTCTCGGGATCTTCCTGAGCCAGAAACAACATTTGGGCGATCACCAGGTTGGCGATGTTGTCGTCAATGGGCGTGCCGATGAAGATAATGTTGTCGCGCAGCAGCCGGGAATAGATGTCGTAGGCGCGTTCGCCCCGCCCGGTCTGCTCGATGACCATCGGAACGAGCATCATTTGTGCGTCGTTCTTGTTTCCATCATTGTGTTTCATGTTCACCTGTCACACTCCGCCCCGACGCAACGGCTAGCTTGCTGGGGAGGATCGAAAGTGGCCCGCGTTCATTTTCTGGACTTACGCGGACTGGTGATACAGAAAATCGAGGGTCTTCTCGCTGCGGATTCTGTTCCGGATTCTATCGAGGCCCCCATCCTGTGTCAAACGAGCGCGGACCGCTTCGGGACTCTGTTTCGACTGCTGGGCAAGGGCTTCAATCTCATGATTCACTTCGTCCTCGCCAACCTCGATTTTTTCCAGATCCGCGACGCGTTCCAGTAACAACGACGACTTCACATCCTGCACCGCCTGATCGCGCTGGCCTACCCGCAAGCGGGGAAGGTCCATTTTCTTGAGGTCTTCCATCTTCATGCCCTGTGCCGCGAGCGCGCGTAGGCCACGTTCCAGACGCACATCGATTTGCCGCTCGACCAGCGACTCCGGCACTTCGAAATCATTGCGCTTGACCAGTGCAGCAACCAGTTTGTCTTTGGCTTCGCGCTCGGCGTCATGCTTGCGCTCATGTTCCATGTTCTCGCGAATCTGTTTGCGCACCTGGTCGAGGCTGGTGAAATCGCCGAGTTCCTTGGCGAAGTCGTCATTCAATTCGGGCAGGCTCTTCTGCTTGATGCCCTGGATCTTGACGGTATAAACGAAGGTCTTGCCGGCCAGGCGTTTGTCGGCAACGTCTTCGGGATAACTTACTTCGAATTCGCGCTCGTCTCCGGCATTGGCGCCGCGGAGATGTTCTGTGAATTCCGGAACCGTGTTCTTGCCACCGATTTCGATCAGGACTTCGTCCATGTGTACGGGTTGGGAGGCGCCGTCATCCTGTTTGGGCTTGCCGTCCATGGAGGACTGGGCGAAGTCGCCGTCGGCCAGGGGACGTCCTTCGACCGAGGTGTAGGTGGCGTGCTGTTCGCGTACGCTGTTGACCGCAGCTTCGACTTCTTCGTCCTTTACGACGATTTCGGGATGGTCGGCGCGAAGCTCTTTGTAGCCTTCGACCACGATTTCAGGCAGGACTTCGAAGCTGGCCTTGAAGCGCAGCGGTTCACCGTCGTGAATATGCAGGTCGGTGACGCGCGGCTGGGAGACTGGAATCATGCCCAGTTTTTCGGCCTCTTTGCGGAAGTAGCGTGGGACAAGGGCCTCGACCACGTCGCTCTTCAGGTCTTCTTTGAAGCGCTGCTTGATGATGGACGGAGGGACGTGGCCGGAGCGGAAGCCCGGCAGGCGCGCCACCTTTTGATATTTCTGGACGATCACTTCCATTTCGCGAGCGACATCTTCGGCGGGAATTTCGACCGAGATTTCGCGTTTGACGCCGTCTTTTTTCGCGTCGACTGTTTCTGTGGGACTCACGTTAGCCCTTTCGGCTTGCCTGGCAAAATCCGGCCGGATCCGAGGGTCCTTGAGCACAAGGACCAATCCTTGTTCACACGCCGTTCATCTTGAGTGTAAAGACTTAGGGAGAGCAGCGTCAAACGATGGTAGGGGGACATTTGTGCCGGATTGCCGAAGCACTCCCAGAAGCGGAATTCGCACCTGTGGTGTAATGAGCGGGTGAACTGGCTGACTGTTCTCAACCGCGAAGTCGTCACCTGCACGCGTTGTCCGAGGCTGGTTGAGTACCGCCAGGAAGTTGCGCGGGTGAAACGGCGTGCGTATCTCAGCTGGGAGTACTGGGGGAAGCCCGTGCCGGGCTTTGGGGATCCGCATGCGCGGGTGCTGGTCATGGGGCTGGCCCCGGGCGCCCACGGCTCGAACCGCACGGGACGTCCGTTCACTGGAGATGCTTCAGGCAACTTCATGTATCCGGTGCTGTACGAGACTGGATTTGCCAGCCAGCCGACGGCCATCGATCGGGACGATGGCATGAAATTGAAGGATCTATACATTACGGCTGCCGTGCGCTGTGCTCCACCGGACAACAAGCCGCTTCCGGAGGAACTTGTCGAATGCTCGCATTTTCTCGATCGCGAGTTGGAGGGACTGAAAGATGTAAAGGTGGTGGTTGCCCTGGGGAAGATTGGCTTCGAGGCGTACCTCAACTACCTGAAGCGTGCAGGGCTGCTTGCGAGCAAGAAGGCTTACGTCTTCAAACACGGCGCCAATTATCGGATTCCCGGCGGTAAGGTGTTGCTGGCGTCGTACCATCCGTCGAACCAGAACACACAGACGGGGAAGCTCACGCGGAAAATGTTTGTGGAGATTTTCAAGCAGGCGGCAAAATTTGCCGATCACTAAGTCGAGGCGCCGCCCGTTTCGCCCGACCCTCCCCTCGACGGGGTCACAGCCGACAAAGCAGGGTCACGATCCGGGGCGGCGCCGTTAGGGATTAGGGGTCAGGGGTTAGGGTCAGTGCTCAGTACCCAGTGTCGAGTCACCCGCCCACCGCCCGTGCTTCACTGACCACTGACCAGCGATCCCTGCTACTTCAGCTTCGTCACTGTTACTTCCAGTTGAAATTGCCGCTTGGAGTTGGGATCGTCAGCGCTGCCGATGAGGATGGGCTTTCCCAGCACAAGCGCCGTACTGCCTTCAATTTTGATCTGGCGAATTACGGGACCCAGCCTTGCACTTGTCTCGGGCCCGGCTGACGTGTCGAGGCTGCTGATGTCACCGGAGACATGCAGTTCGTTCCCGTGGCTAATCAGTTGTGCGCTCAGGTGAGTCCCGAGATCCAGGTATTGATACTGCTCGGACGCGCCGCCCGACGGAGAAGATGCAGAAGATGAGTTGCAATTGGCGGTGACAACGGGGACCCTGGTGCCGATTTTGATATCGTTTGGCCTTCCGCCCGTCAAATCAATGGAGTAATGCCGAGTGTTCAGTTTCTTGCCATCCTCGAGTTCGTTGAAAGAAACATCGAGGCGATAGGCATCCACTGAGTCTTCAGCCTTGGCAGTCTTGGATGCGCCGGATTCCTTGGGTTCCTCTTGTGCGCTTGCCTTTCGTGTACATCCGAAGACCGCGATGATAAATAACAACGCGGGGACCAGGAGCGTTCGTTTTCGCATGTTGTTCAACCTTTCTTAGTTAGATTCAGTGGATTCGTTGGCCAGCGCTTGCATCTTGGCCAGAACTTCTCTTTCGGATGCCTCTTGCGCCTGTGCAACCAGCTTCGCGTCGCTGGGAAAGTGTCGAACATATCGCGCGAGCGCCAATTCTTCTTCACTCAGCGGCCGCGGTGAAGGAAAGACATCCAGTTTGGGATCTGCCTCGGCAACTGCTCGAGCCCGGGGCGCAGACCTCCTCACCGCAATCGCGCCCCCGCGGTGCGTGGCTCTAGTCGGAGTGTTTCCGAGGAGGCGTTCGCTCGCAGTTGCTTCCGGCGGATTTGCGGGCCGGCGAATCTGTTCAGTATTCGTCGGATGCCTGGCCAATTGTGAATGCGTGGTTCTGCCCGATCTCCACGCAACAGCCATCGCTACAATCACCATTACCGCCAGAGCCCCAGCCAGTCCCCATCTCCACCACGCATGACTTGGCGCCGTCGGCTGCGCGCGAAGATTTGCCAGGATTCTTTCTTCCAATCCTGCGCGCGGATCGATCGACGAGTACTTTGGCAGAGCAGCATCCAGTGCGCGATCGAGTTCGTCGTTCTGCGAATCCTGCACGTGCGCTTGCTCGTGATTCTGATCCGTCATGGTTCCACCTGTCTCCTACCTGTCTGTTGCGCCAGCTTGTCCTTCAAGATCTGCCGCGCGCGGAAGACTCTGGAGCGCACAGCGGCTTCGTTGATGCCCAGGGTTGCGGCGACCTCTCTGGGCGACATTTCTTCGATTGTCGACAGGATCAGCGGCTCGCGTAGTTTCTCCGGAAGCGCCGCGATCATTTTCTCGAGTGCCGCGCTGAATTGTGCGCCCCGTACCGTCTGATCTGCCGGAGTGTCGGACGACGCCACTTCTGCGATCGGCTTCTCAGGATCTTCGAGGGGAATCTCCCGCGTGCGGCCGCGCTGCCTGCTGCGGTCGACGGCGACGCGCCAAGCGATTCGAGCGAGCCACGTCTTGGGATCTTGCACCTCCGGGAGCTTCGAACTGTAGCGCAGTACCCGCATGAACGTTTCCTGAGTGGAGTCTTCGGCATCGTGGTGGCTGCGCAGAACCGCATACGCGATGCGGTAGACCAGGCGGGAGTGCTCCCGGACCAGGCGTTCGAGTGTGTCGTGACTGCTTTCAGCCCGACTGCGCTCGGCTTCGTTGCGCTGGATCGTCGCCACTCCGCTCAGGATCGCCTCTCCTGCCACCACTCGTTTGCCCTCACTCATGAAGACCTGCTTGGGGTCAGTTTTGTTCAGGAAATTCTTAGGGAGAACGGCGACGGCGGCAGCGCTTGCACACCTAAAGAAGGGATTCATTCCGAGCGGCTTGGTTTTGGCACGAGGAATCTGCTGTTCTGCTGGCGAGACGGAGCAGATTCCTCGCTTCGCTCGGAATGACAAATCACAGGAGACTGGGCTGGGGAACTTGAGTCCTAGAAGCCGACCATCACCGGCTCTGGTTCAAGGCGTACGGCCCAGAGTTCTTCGACGCGCTGCTGGATCTGATCTTTCAGGGCGAGCACCTCAGCGGCTATGGCTTCGTCACGATTCACAATCGCAAGCGCATGTTTGCTGGAAATGCCGACGCGGCCGAAGCCGTAGCCGCGGGCGAATCCGGATTTCTCCACCAGCCATGCCGCTGAAACTTTATGGCTTTTCTCCAACCCAGGATAGCTGGGCAGGGTCAGTCCCTTCGCTTCGGCTCGTTTCTGCAGGTCTGCATGCTGCTGCTCGGAGAGCACGGGATTCTTGAAGAACGAGCCCGCGCTTTTGCAATCGGGATCGCCTGGGACGATCAACATGCCTTTGCGTGCGCGAATGTGGCGGACGGCCTCGCGGGTTTCGGCGAGATTGGGGCGCGTCTCGCGACCTTCGAAGTGGCGCTTCAGGTCGGCATACTCGAGGTGAGCCTCGCCCCCGGGAGTGAGGGCGTAGGTCACTCGCAGGATGATGAACCGCCCGCGCTCGGTCGTATTGAAAATGCTGGAGCGGTAAGTGAAGCCGCAGGCCTCGCGGCAGAGTTCGCGCACCTGGCCGTCTTTTCGATCGTAGACTTCGACCGACTCGATAGTTTCGGACACTTCCTGTCCGTAGGCGCCAACGTTCTGGACGGGCGTGCCACCCACGCTGCCGGGGATTCCGCTCAGGCATTCGACGCCCGCGGAGCGCGCCATGACGGCGTGCGAGACGAAGCGGTCCCAGGATTCCCCGGCACCGGCGTCGTAAAGAACGCGGCCTTCGTCGTCCTGGCCTGGACGCTGGTCGATGCCCGGGACCGCGACCTTCAGGACCAGACCAGGCCATCCGCAGTCGGCAACGACCAGATTGCTGCCGCCGCCCAGAACAAAGAGAGGCAGGGACTTTGACTGAGCGAATGTGACTGCCTCTTGCACCTCTGGGGCTGACTTCGCGTCCACGAAGAAACGGGCTGGGCCTCCCAGGCGGAAGGTGGTCATCGGCGCCAGCGGAACATTTTCCTGGAGAAGCATTGGTGCTTTCAATATACACAGGACGCTGACTCGAACCGGGCAGGGATCCTTCGCTCAGGATGACACTTGGCGGCGGGGTCGAATGGTAAGTTCGCTGCGGGAGGCTGACACGTTACAATGAGATCACGCAATCCAACTCAGAGGAATAAAACTGACATGCCAATGTATCCCGAAATAATGGTCATCCCGATGCGCGAGGAGTTGACTCGGCTGGGCATTGAAGAACTCCGCACATCCGAGGAAGTGGACCAGGCTTTGAAGAACTGTCCTGGCACGACGATGGTGGTGGTGAACTCGATTTGCGGATGCGCCGCCGGGCGCATGCGGCCAGCGGTGCGAATCGCGATGCAGAATTCTACCCGACCGGATCACGCCTACTCCGTTTTTGCGGGGCAGGAGAAGGAAGCTACCGAACGTGCGCGCGGTTATTTCACGGGGCAGTTGCCGTCTTCGCCGTCAATCGGGATTCTGCGCGACGGGCAGCTTGTTTACCTAATGCCGCGCCGCGATATCGAATCGCGGGAAGCGCCGGCCATTGCGGCGGATCTGAAAGCGGCGTTTGACAAGTTCTGCGGTAAGCCCGCCGCGGTGTAGCTTCGCGCTGCGCGGGTGCCCGCCCGCGCAGATTTTTCCTCGTTCTTCCCTTTTGCCCGGCTCGGGCCATGACTCGGATCGATTGTTAACGCCGTTGCCGCTACGGCACGCGGGCGGGGGCGCCCGCGCTACATTGCCACAAGTTATTTCTTTGATCGAGGGGTGGCCATAAACGTTTTGACCACGATTGCGTTCGGCTGCACGCCCACGGGAATAAGAGTCAGCAGCGAATACTCCGACGTCTCCAATGTGCGCTTTGGCTTGCGCTTCTGGATTACGGTCACGTCGCCCGATTGCGTGTCGAGTACCAGCAGATAGTTCTGATCCGGGGTGAGCGCGAGGCCGTCCGGCCTGCTGCCTACGGTCAAGGTCCAGATGCGGCGGCCCATATCGATGTCGTACACCGCAACGCTGTTCGAGCCGAAATTCGTCACGTAGAGCCGCGAGTTGTCGAGCGTGACCACGCCGCGGGATGGATGCTGGCCGATCTCCTGGCTGCTGCCGACTTCGTCGTTGCCAGTCTCGATGATCGAGATGCTGTCGGAGTCGAAGTTGCACACGATCAACTCGCCGCCGTCGGGCTTGAGGGTGAGGCTGACCGGGGTGCGGCCGACGTCAAGGAGCGCGAGAACGCGGTCGTCTTTCTGGTTACCACTTTTGGCCGCGTCGCTTTTCAGAGCAATCGAGGCGACTTGCGAAGAGCCGGAGCAGGCGACGAAGGCCTTGCTCGAGTCCGGCAGGACGGCGATCTCTTCCGGTTGCTGGCAGATCGGCAGCGTCGCGCGCACGCGCAAGGCCTTCGCGTCGATCAGGGACACGGTGTTGTCGCCGCGATTGCTGACGACGATGGTTGATCCGTCCGGGGAAATCCGCGCCAGCCCCGGCGCAGCGCCGACCCTCACATTGCCGATTACCAGCCGCTTCTCGAGATCAATCACGCTGACGTTCGATGACCCTGAGTTGGCGACGTAGGCCCGCTTGCCGTCTTCGGCGACATCGATGAAGTAGGGACGACCGTGCACGCCGATTGTTGCCACCACGGTGTTCGACTCGGCATCGATTACGCTGACGTTGTTCGACCCGGAGTTCACGACGTAGATTTCATTCTTCTTGCTGTTGGCTGCGAGACCAGTCGGCTCGCTGCCGACTGGGATGGTCTTGGCCAGCGCGAACGTACGAAGGTCGATCACGCTGACGGTGTTGCTCTTGCCGTTGGAGACGTAGGCGTACTCGCGGTAGGCGGGGCCGTAGTCGGGCAGAGCCTGCTCGCGGAAATACCACCAGCCCGCTCCGGCGAGGATGGGAATTAGGACTGCGATGAAGAGGAGCTTTCTCAAGATAGCATCGTCAATTATCAGAGACTTTGAAGGAATGAACGAGAAAGCTTAGCAGAAGTGCGAGGGTGTGGGTGCCTCACTTGGGTTCGATGACTTTAAGCCCTGGAACCAAAGCGAAATGTCGCTTGTTGAAGGTGGCCACGACACTACCGCGCTCTAAAGCCGCGGAGGCCAAAATCAGGTCATGCGCCTCGATCATATTTCCTGAGGACTCGAGGTTCGCCCAAAGCTCTGCATGAACCAAAGCCGTAGCCTCGGTGTAGGGAATCGCTTCCAGTCGCTCGACAATTGTTCTAAGGTAGCGTTCTCGCCTTGCGCGATGCGGGGCTGTTGCTCGTTCGATTCCATGCCACAGTTCCGCTATGGTGATGGCGGCAATTTCCAGATCCTGGCCGGTTTGCCCATCCAGCCATGCGATGAGGTCGAACTTACCTTTCTCGCCTTTGATGATTACATCGGCATCGAGAATTATCGCCATTTATCTTTAGGAGGTTTCAAGGCTTTACGAGCCGCCATCAGGTCCCGATGCCAAGCCCTGGCCTCGCTCTCCGACAGGTCCACCTTCCGCAATGCCTCTGCCAACTCCGGCCCAGTACAACTTTTCTTCTGCTCGGGAACAAGGCGCGCGACGGGTGTGCCGTTCTTGAGCAGCACGAACGTCATATTTTGGTAACGGACGCGGTTCACGCAATCGGCAAAATTGCGGGCAGCCTCCGTGACCGAGATGACCGTCTTTTTCATAAAATCAGATTATCAGATTATGCGGAATATGCAACAAGTCAATCCCGCGTCCGGACGAAAGATTGTTCCTCGATGACTTGCTCAGAAGCGCTTGAATGAAACCTCAACCTCGATCGGCACGGATATAGGCTTCCCATCCTTTGTTCCCGGGGCGAACTTCCATTGCCGCACGGCGGTTAACGCATTTTCATTCGAGTCTGGCAAAGAGCTGCAGGTCACCTGCAAGTTTCTCGGTAGGCCATCAGCACCGACCACGAGAGCGATACCAACATTGCCTTGTGCGCCCTTTTTTCGATCTGCCTCTGAAAACTCCGGTTCAGGAGTATAGATTTGCCTGGGGCCGACCACATCCGGACCAGATTTCGGTTGAATTACTGACTCGAGTGGAGGAGATTCCAGTTCCACATCGCTATTAGCTTCCCGTAACAGAAGACTGAACCGGACGTGAATCTTGAAGGCTGTCTCAACCGACTGCCCCTGCCTTGTTTCAGGATGGAAGCGCCACTTTCGAATGGCCACAATGGCACTGCTTGCGAGTTCGGGATTGCCGCTGAAAACCGCGAGGTCTTTCATGCGGCCGTCGGGCGCTATCACCGCCCGCAATTCGACATTGCCGGCAACACCATTCCGGAGTGCATCTTTCGGATACTTCGGCCGAACCATATTGCTCGCATAGTTGGCCGGATCGTCCGGCATTTGGCGGCAAGGGGGAATCTTCGACGGCTGGGCAGGCTGACCTGCACACAGAAGAGGAATGATTAGACCGCAAGCTATCAGTATTACTCTCATGACTATGCCGACCTTAGTTACGCGCCCGATCATCAGAGGAGATGTCGGGAAGTCAAGTGAGGATGCCTGTCCGGTTAAAGGTGGAATGGCTCTTCTGCTTCGCGGGAGACGAATCTAGGTTGAGGCACCTTATTTCGCCGCGACTGTTTCTCTCACCCCGATCGCTGGGACCGTGCGTCCGACGACCGCGGCGATCTGGCGCACTTGCTCCATCAGCGTGTCGAACTGATCGGGGAAGAGCGACTGCGGGCCGTCGGACATCGCCTGATCGGGCTGATTGTGAACCTCCACCATCAATCCGTCGGCGCCTACCGCGACGGCTGCGCGCGATAACGGAGTGACTTTGTTGCGTTTGCCGGTGCCGTGGCTGGGATCGACCAGAATCGGGAGATGGCTTAACCGCTGCACGGCGGGCACTACGCTCAGGTCGAGGGTGTTGCGCGTGTGGTCGGCGAAGGTCCGCACGCCGCGCTCGCACAAGGCCACGTTGTAGTTGCCTTCGCTCAAGATGTATTCGGCGGCCATCAGGAATTCCTCCAGCGTGGCCGACATGCCTCGTTTCAGCAATACCGGCTTGCGGGAGCGTCCGGCGCGCTTCAACAGGGAGAAATTCTGCATGTTGCGCGCGCCGATCTGGATCATGTCGGCATACTCTTCAACCAGGTCGAGCGATTCGTGATCGATGGCCTCGGTGATGATCTTCATGCCAAACTGCTGGCGGATTTCGGCCATGATGCGTAGGCCTTCCTCACCGAGTCCCTGAAAAGAATACGGAGACGTGCGGGGCTTGTACGCGCCGCCGCGGAAGAATTGCGCTCCGGCGCGACACACGCGCTCGGCCACGGTGAATGCCTGGTCGCGGTTCTCGATGGCGCAGGGGCCGGCGACAATGGCGAGCCCGGTGCCGCCGATGGTGGCAGCGGTTCCGGCGAAGGTGATGACTGTGTTGTCTTCCTTGACGTCGCGGCTGACGAGTTTGTAGGGCTTCGAGACCTGGATGACTTCCTGCACGCCCGGCATCTCTTCGAGCGTGCCCTGTTCGACCTCGCCCTTGTTGCCGGTGATGCCGATGGCGGTGCGGGTTGCGCCGGGCATGGGATGGGCGCGATATCCGAGTTTTTCGATTTTCTGGCAAACGGAGTGCACCTGTTCTTCGGTGGCTTGGGCCTTCATGACGACGAGCATAAGTTCACCTTTTGGGCGGCTTCTCCTGCAGCGAAGCGCAAGAAGGTCGAGCTTGGCTCGACGGACAGCCGAGGCGGCTGTCCCCACATGGTTCGTTTCTAAGTCTACCGTTGGCCGCACTCGCACCGCAAATAGGGCAGGTGGAATGAATCCGCCGGGTTGGGAGAGCATCCAACGAAAAGATTATTGACAATTCTGCGGTAGCGATCCCCCAGGAGAGTTCTTCATGAAAGCAGCAGTCGTTCCCTCTGTTAATGGCAAGTGGGAAGTGAAAGAGTGGGAGACTCCCAAGGCCGGTCCCAATCAAGTCGTCATCAAAATTCGTGCTAGTGGCCTCTGTTATACGGACGTGCATTTGACCCACGGTCTGTTCCCGCTGCAGTTTCCGCGCGTCCTGGGGCATGAGCCGGTGGGGGAGATTGTCGAAGTTGGTCCCGGTGTGACCACCCGCAAAGTCGGAGACCGGGTCGGCGTGGGCTGGGTGCAAAAAGGCTGCGGGCGCTGCGAATGGTGCCTGCGCGGCAAGAAGGAGTTGTGCCAGAACAACATCTCTACCGGCATTTCCACACAGGGGAGTCACGCCGAATACATGCTCGCCCACGCGGACGCGACGATGCTGATTCCGGACGCGCTTGCGTACGAGCAGGCTGCGCCGATTTTCTGTGCGGGATACACCGTATGGAGCGGTCTGCGGGCGGCCGATCCTAAGCCGCACGAGCGAGTCGCAGTGGTTGGCATTGGAGGACTCGGACATCTGGCGCTGCAGTACTCCAAGGCGTCGGGCTTCGAGACCATCGCGGTGACCAAGTCGAAAGACAAGGAGAAGATGATTCGCGAGTTGGGAGCCGACGAAGTGGTTGAGAGCGGCGAGAAACTGCTCGCCGCGGGAGGAGCGGACGTTTTGCTGGCGACCTCGAATTCGTGGGCCGCCACCGCGGATGCGGCGAAGGGCATGCGTCCCGATGGCCGCATCATTCTGATGGGAGTTGGCCACGAGCCGCTGAACTACAATCCTGAACTCATGTTCAAGCGCGTGCGGCTGATTGGTTCCAGCCAGAACGGGCCGGAGTATCTGTATGAGGCGCTAGACTATGCCGCAAAGGGCAAAGTGAAGGTGGTGGCGGAGACCTACAAACTCGAGGACATCGCCAAGGCGTATGACCGGGTGTCGGACGGCAAGGTGCGATTCCGGGCTGTTATCACGATGAATTGATTCCGATGAAGGTCGGGCGCGGGACGAGCGTGCCTGCCCGTCCCGCTAACCAACCACGGCTCGATATACTTCTGCCATGCCCCGCTCGATGGCGCGCGAACAGGATATTCTCAAGCGGTCCGCGCCGAAGCGCCCGCCCCGCCTGACATCCCGCCGCATTGGCAGTCACACCTCTTCCGCGGGAGGTGTGCAGAACGCCGCCGAGCGCGCCTATCGGTTGGGCTGCAATACGTTTCAGATTTTCTCGTCCAGCCCGCGCCAGTGGGCTCCGTATGAGCTGGGCGAGTTGCAATGCGCCGAGATGAATCGGTTGCGGGCAGGGTACGACCTTAAGCCGCTGGTGATTCACACGAACTACCTGGTGAACCTTGCCAGCTCGAGTGAAACTTTTCTGCAGAAGTCGATGAAGGCGTTTCGCGGCGAGGTGGAGCGTGCGCTTGCTTTGTGCGCGGGGTACCTGGTGCTGCACCCTGGGTCCTTTCGCGGTAGTGACCGCGAGCAGGGGCTCGTGCGTACCGCTGCTGCGATCGCAGCATCGACGCAGGGGCTTGACCTTGCCAAGGGAGGCTTGACAATCCTGATCGAAAACACGGCTGGAGCGGAGTTCTCGCTGGGCGGCAGCTTCGAGCAGGTGGCGGAGATTCTGGAGCGTCTGCGGGGCGCGGTTCCGGTGGGAGCGTGCATTGACACCTGCCACACGCACGCAGCGGGATACGACATTGTCAGCGAAGAAGGGCTCTATGTGACGCTGCAGCATCTCGATGCCACCGTCGGGTTGAATCACGTCAAGGTCTGGCACTGCAATGACGCCAAAGCGGCGCGGGGATCGAAGCTCGACCGGCATCAGCAGATCGGGAAGGGAATGATCGGCAAGGAAACGTTTCGGGTGCTGCTCAACGATCTTCGCCTGGCCCATGCGGCGTTCATCGCAGAAACGCCGATTGAGAAGCCGGGAGATGACCGGAGGAATGTCGATGCTCTCAAAAAGCTGGTGGCGGGTACCTAGGTTGCGCCAGTAGTTGGAGACGTTGCCAGTAGCGTCGCCGTAGTCCGATACTCTTCTGCATGAAACTCTACCGTTCCCGCCGCGGTTTGTTGGCCGAGCAGGCTGGCCGCTTTTACACCTTGAATGCGTCTTCCTGGGATGATCTGGTCTCACGCGAACATCTGCGGGATTGCCTGGAGCGACTGATGGTTGACGCGAAGCCGGCGGATGCGGTGGCGCCACAAGATTTGCTTCCGCCCATTGGCAGTCAGGAGGTGTGGGCGGCAGGCGTGACGTACTATCGCAGCCGCGACGCGCGGATGGAGGAAGCGAAGGGCGCGGGCGGCGGCGACTTCTACGATCGCGTGTATCACGCGACGAGGCCTGAGCTGTTCTTCAAATCGGCGCCGCATCGGGTGGTGGGTCCGGAGGCGAAAGTGGCGATTCGCGACGATGCTTCGTGGTCTGTGCCGGAGCCGGAGTTGACTCTGTTTGTTTCCCCGGGCGGGAAGATTGCCGGCTACACCATTGGCAACGACATGAGTTCGCGGGACATTGAAGGCGAAAATCCCTTGTATCTTCCGCAGGCCAAGGTTTACGACCGCAGTTGCGCGCTCGGGCCCTGCCTGTTGGTCGCGGATGAGCCATTGCCTGCTACCACGGAAATTGCGCTGGAGATTCGACGCGGTGGTGTGTTGGCATTTTCCGGCGCGACTACGCTGAAGGAAATGAAGCGGAGGCCGGAGGAACTGGTGGAGTATCTCTACCGCAATAACAGTTTTCCGAAGGGGTGCTTTCTTCTGACCGGTACGGGCGTCGTGCCTCCGGATTCGTTTACGTTGAAGGCCGGCGACGAGATCCGGATCACGATTCCGCCGATTGGGATTCTGGTGAATACGGTGGGATGAGATGCGGGCCTGCGGTCTCGGTAGGTCTTCGCGAGATCCTTCGCTCCGCCTGAAGAACGGCTGCGCTCAGGATGACGCCCCATAAAGGGCCATGCACATATCGCTGCCTCGGACTTTGCTGCGCGACGTGTAAAATAGAGGACTATTTACTGGTGCCTTCCTGTCTATGGCTATCGGAGAAAAAACTGTTAACGGCGTGACCAGAGGCTCTGAATCCGGCGTGCCCGCGGATCGTCCCAACGACGAGCGTTACGACGCCCAGCGCGTTGAGACCAAATGGGTTGAGCGCTGGCAGCAGGATGCCGCGCTGTACGCCGCTGAGCCGAACTCGACCAAGAAGAAATATTACGTGCTCGAGATGTTGCCCTATCCCTCAGGCGCGCTACACATGGGACACGTGCGCAACTACGCCATTGGCGACGCACTGGCCCGCTACATGTGGATGAATGGGTACAACGTGCTCCATCCCATGGGATGGGATTCGTTCGGCTTGCCGGCGGAGAATGCGGCGATCCAGAACAACACGCCGCCGCGCGAATGGACGCTGCGCAACATCGCGAACATGAAGGCGCAGATGAAGCGCCTGGGCTTTGCTTACGACTGGGCGCGCGAAGTTACGACCTGTCTTCCGGAGTATTACCGGTGGAACCAGTGGTTCTTCCTCAAGCTGTTCGAGCAGGGACTGGCTTATCGCAAGAAGAGCAAGGTGAACTGGTGCCCGAAGTGTGCGACCGTTCTTGCCAATGAACAGGTCGTCAATGGCTGCTGCTGGCGGCACGAAGACACCTTGGTGGAGCAGCGCGAATTGGAGCAGTGGTTCGTGCGCACGACGAGGTATGCCGACGAGTTGCTCGCCGGTCTCGACAAGCTGGAAGGCTGGCCGGAAAAAGTGCGGACGATGCAGCGCAACTGGATCGGGCGCAGCGAGGGCACGCTGGTCGATTTCAAGCTCGACTATGCGGAAAACCATACCGGGTTCGGTCCGGCAGGATCGACGATTCCAGTCTTTACCACGCGTATGGATACGATCTTCGGGGCGACTTCGGTGCAGCTTGCACCGGAGCATCCCATCGTCAGGGATCTGGCGGCGGCGAATCCTGACTTGCGCGCGAAGGTCGATCAACTCATCGCTGAGCAGCGGAAGGCGCGGGAAGCCGGAGACATCGGCGAGATCGAAAAGCACGGTGTCTTCACGGGACGCTATGCCATCAATCCGTTCAATAGCGAGCGGGTGCCGGTGTGGGTCGCGAATTACATTCTGATGGACTATGGCACAGGCGCCATTATGAGCGTGCCGGCGCACGACGAGCGCGACTACGAATTCGCCAAAAAATACGGTTTGGAAATCCGCATCGTGATTTTGCCGATGTCGGGCGATCCGGACGACACCGTCGCCGAACCGCAGCTGCCTTTCGCGGGGTACGAGGGCATGCTGATCAATTCGGGGCGATACAACACTTTGTCGTGCGACGATGCGATCCGAAAGATGTCCGCCTACGCGGAAGAGAACAAGTTCGGCAAAGCCACCGTCACTTATCGCCTGAAAGACTGGGGGATTTCGCGGCAGCGCTATTGGGGCACGCCGATCCCGATGTTGTATTGCGAGAAGGACGGAATCGTGGCAGTACCGGAGAAAGACTTACCGGTGATCTTGCCGGAGAACGTCGACATTACTCTTACTGGCGGATCACCGCTCGGACGCGTGCCGGGATTTGTCAATGCAACGTGCCCGAAGTGCGGCGGGCCGGCGCGGCGTGAGACCGACACCATGGACACGTTTGTCGATTCGTCGTGGTATTTCTACCGATACACGGATGCGCATAACGATCGCGCGCCGTTCGACGGAAAGACCGCCCAATACTGGTTTCCGATCGATCAGTACATTGGCGGGGTCGAGCACGCGATTTTGCATTTGATCTATTCGCGCTTCTGGACCAAGTTCATGCGTGACTTGGGGATGATCACGAACGACGAACCGGCCGATCGTTTGTTCACGCAGGGTATGGTGATCAAAGACGGCGCGAAGATGTCGAAGAGCCTGGGCAATGTAGTGTCGCCGGACGTAATGGTGGCACGCTACGGGGCGGACGCGGCGCGTCTCTATAGTTTGTTCGCGGCGCCGCCGGATCGCGATCTCGACTGGCAGGACTCGGGGATAGAGGGCATCCAGCGGTTCCTGGGGCGGGTGTACCGGTTCGTCATGCGGAACGCGCGGCCGGATCATCCGGATTGGCGTGAGCCGGTGCCTTCAGAGTTGCCTCCGGCGGCGCGGTCCATCCAGCGCAAGTTGCACCAGACGATCAAGCGGGTCAGCGACGACTTCAAGGGACGCTGGCACTTCAACACCTGCATCTCGGCGATCATGGAACTGGTGAACGTTCTCTATGCGGCCGAAGAGGCGATTGGCCGGAATGAGGTTCCGGTTCCGTTCCTGGCGGATGTGCAGCGCAATCTTGTCTTGTTGCTGGCGCCGTTCTCGCCGTATCTCGCGCACGAACTGTGGGAGATGCTTGGCGAAAAGGGGAACCTGCTCAAGGCGGCGTGGCCGAAGTTCGACGCCGAGTTGGCCAAAGAAGAAGAGCTTGAGATTCCTGTTCAGGTCAACGGCAAGCTGCGCAGCCGCGTTGTCGTTCCTGCGGATTCCAGCGAAGAGACGGTGCTCGAGCGAGCGCTCGCCGACGAGAAGGTGCGGGCCGCGATCGCCGGCAAGCAGGTGGTGAAGAAGATTTACGTTCCGGGCAAGCTGGTGAATATCGTGGTGAAGTGAGTTTCTGCTTCTGTCATCCTGAGCGAAGTGGCTGCATCGCGAACGCGATGCAGCTACGCAGTCGAAGGATCCCTACCAACTTTTGATGCCTATGCGTCATTCGGCATTCTGGCAATGAGTCTGCTTACAGGCCAAATTCCGGGGAGATTTGCGGGTGACGCTAGTCACTATAGGGATCCTTCGACTCCGCAAAGGGTCCACTTCGTGGAGCCTTTGCTGCGCTCAGGATGACATCGATTAGGAATGGCGACGAGGAACGGAGTTGGATCATTGGAGAATGAGTTATCCTGACTAGGCATGGCCATCTCTCCCACCGCCGAAGGTTTTCGCGCCGCGTTCCGGCGGCCGGCGGTCACGCTCGCGGAGATCATGTGGCGCTGGACCGCGGGCGCGACTGCCGCGGCTCTATTCGTCTTCGGCCTCTTCGAATACCTCAACACCCTTCCTGTAACCAACGGCGAACTGCTTTTTCTGCGGACGCGGCATCCGTACCTGGTCGGGGAGGCAATCGCGCACATTCTCCGCGGAAGCTTGAACCGCGTCGTGATCGCTGGGTTGTTTGCGGCGTTGATGCTGGGAGTGTTGTGGATTGTCGCTGCGTCTGTGGGGCGGATCGCCACTGTGCGCGGGTTGCTGGAGTATTTCCGTAGAGATGTTGCTGGGAGCGTTTCTGCGGGCGGCATTCTGGATGGTAGTGAAAGAGACGTTGCAAGCAACGTCTCTACGAATGGTGCGCCATTGCCGGCGTTGCTGCGCATCAACTTTCTGCGGGCTGCGGTCTCTGTGGCCGGCGTGTTCGGATTGATAGGGGCGTCGATTTTGGCGGGGTTCGCTTCGCCAGACACCAATCCCCAGCCCGGACTCGCCTTCTTTCTATTTCTGCCTCTGGCGGCGACGATCTGCTGGGTGTGGTGGGCGCTGAACTGGCTGTTGTCGCTGGCGGGCATGTTTGCAGTGCGTGACGGGGAGGACGCGGTGGGCGCGATTGCTGCGGCGGTGACGTTTTGCCGCGAGCGGACTGGGGCCGTGTTCGCGGTCAGCACGTGGACAGGGCTGGCTCACCTGGTCGCGTTTGTTGGAGCTAGCGTGGTTGTCTCCATGCCGCTGGGTTTCGCGGGAGTGCTGCCTTGGCGACTGGTGCTGGCGGGAGTGATCCTTGTGACGGTGGCTTATTTTGCTGTCGTTGATTGGCTTTATATGGCGCGGTTGGCGGGATATGTGTGCATCGCGGAAATGCTGCAGCCGCTGCTCTCACCCTTGCCGCCTGCGCCGCATGTGCCCCCCACTATCTCTGGGCCGCCGGTTCAGACCACGATTGACCGCGACGAACCCATTCTGAGTGACGTGCCGAGTCTTGCCGTAGAGACGTAGCTCGCTACGTCTCGGCTGGCAGCACGGGTGGTGGCGAGAGAGACGTTGCAAGCAACGTCTCTACGGGCGCAGACGGCACTCTCTTTACACCCTCTCCCCGAATTTGAGAAACTCATTTGTGGAAATCAAATCCCCGCACAATCAAATTTCACTCGGCCAGTCGATCGTAATTCTCGACTTTGGCGCGCAGTATACCCAACTTATCGCGCGTCGCATCCGCGAACAGAATGTGTTCTCCGTGGTGTTGCCGTGCACGGCGAAGCTGGAAGAGGTCAAGAGCTATGCGCCTGTAGGCATCATCCTTTCGGGCGCGCCGTGGTCGGTGTATGACAAGGACGCTCCGCCTGCCGACGCGCGCGTGTTCGAACTGGGCGTGCCTGTGCTCGGCATCTGTTATGGATTGCAGTTCATGGTGCACACTCTGGGTGGCAAGGTGCGCCCGGCTGAAAAGCGCGAGTATGGCCATGCGGAAATCGACGTGGTTTCGGCCTCGGTTCTGTTCCAGGGGATGGCCAAGAAGCTGGCCGTGTGGATGTCGCACGGCGACGAAGCACTGGAACTGCCTCCCGGCTTCGAGTTGATGGCCAAGACGCACTACGCGGTGGCGGGAATTCAGAACACCGCCAAGAAGTGGTACGCGGTGCAGTTCCATCCTGAGGTGCATCACACGCCGCAGGGGACGCAGATGCTGAGGAATTTCATCTTCGAAATCTGCGGCGCGAAGCCAACGTGGACTCCGCAGCGGTTCATTGATTCGACGATCGAGCAGGTGAAACAGCAGGTGGGCAGTGGACGCGCGATCTGCGCGCTATCGGGCGGGGTGGATTCTTCGGTTGCAGCGGTGCTGGTGGATCGCGCACTACGGGACGCCAAAGGCAAGTCACGGCTGACATGCGTCTTCGTGAACAACGGCGTATTGCGCAAGAACGAATTCGAGAAGGTGCAGAAGGTGTTGCGCGACAAGCTGAATCTGCATCTGGATGCGGTTGACGCGACCGATCGGTTCATGGGCAAACTCGCGGGCGTGAGCGATCCTGAAAAGAAGCGCAAGATCATCGGCAACGAATTCATCAAAGTATTCGAGAAAGAAGCCCGCCGCATCGAGAAGACCGAGGGCAAGGTCAAATGGCTGGTGCAGGGTACGCTGTACCCAGATGTCATCGAGTCACGCTCGGTGCGCGGACCCTCGCAGGTCATCAAGTCGCATCACAATGTGGGCGGCCTGCCGGCGAAGATGAAGCTCAAGCTGATCGAGCCACTCAAAGACCTGTTCAAGGACGAAGTCCGCAAGATTGGCCGCGACCTCGGAATGCCGGAAGAGATTCTGCAGCGGCAGCCGTTCCCCGGTCCGGGCCTCGCTGTGCGTGTGCTCGGAGAAGTTACGCCTCAGCGCCTGGCGCTGCTGCGCGAGTGCGATGACATCGTAGTCAGCGAGATTAAAGAGGCTGGTCTCTACAACAAGGTCTGGCAATCGTTCGCCGTGCTGCTGCCGGTCATGTCTGTGGGCGTGATGGGCGACATGCGGACGTACGCCTACACATGCGCCATCCGCGCGGTCAGTTCGGAAGACGGCATGACCGCCGATTGGGTGACGCTGCCCCATGAAGTGCTGAAGACCATCTCTACGCGGATAGTGAATGAAGTGAAGGGTGTGAACCGCGTGGTGTACGACATCACTTCGAAACCGCCGGGGACGATTGAGTGGGAGTAGGCAGCTTCTAGCTGCTGGCCATCCTAGGCCGGATGGGAATGCGGCCTGAATGTGGTGGCCTATTCGTCCCGGTGCACCGTTTCCATGGAAAACGCGGGCAGGCAGACGGCGATATATTCGGCGCCGCCTTCCTGCGGAGTGGAGTAGCGCACCCACTCGCCAGCGTGGGCGACAACGGCCTGACCTGCGCTGACGTCGAGTGAACCGATCTTCCCATTCGCACTTCGGTGTTCCACGCGCAGCATCCCTTTCAGCACGATCGTGAACTCATCGAACTCGGGAGTCTGGCCGGGTTCAAGCCATCCTTGCGGGCTACGCATGTGCGCGACGCTGGTGGTCGAGTTCTTCGAATTGACACGGCCGATGTATTCGTCGATGAGTTTGGGCTTATTGCCGGCGGCTTGAATGCGGGTGGGCTGAGCGATGAGTGTGGGCATGAATGGGCTTCCGGCTTCCGGCTCTCGGCTTCCGGATTAGGGTACTACAAGAGCTTTCAACGCATGAGGGCGCGGAGGACGCGGTAAGGCCGTTCATTGCACTTCCAAAAAAACTGTGGAGGACCGGAGAGCGGATCTCCGGTCCTCCACTTCGGTTCCAGCCGGGATTAAGGAGTGCCGGGGGGCGTGCCGGGCGATCCGGGCATGCCCGGCGGAGGGCCGGTGTCTGGGAGTTGAGGCGGCGGCAGCGGGCGCGGTGCGACGGGTTGTATTGGCATCGGCTGCTGTTCTGACTGTCGGACGGCAGCACTGACCGGGTCGTGCTCGAGCGTGAGCGGTTGACGCAGCACCAAATCAACTGGCGATCCTACATCGAGGAAGAAATGATGCGAACTGAACAGCAACGTCATAGACATCACTGCCCCGACCGCGCCACCGATACCCGCGCCGATGATTGCGTCTTTGCCCTTGGTGCCGAAGACGGGCATGCTGGTCGAGGTGCAAAAGGGCGGTCCTCCAATGCATCCGGGCGGAAACGCGGAGGTGACTTCGGATTGCGGCTGCCCGACGGAGTGGCCAATCAACGCGCCGATGCCGGCCCCCGCCGCGGGTAGTGCGAACATCCCGACGGTGCGTCCCGGGCCGGGATCAACCAAAGCGTAACCCTGCACCGTTTCGAGGACCGCGGGTCCGGCGATCGGAACAACGTAGCCATCAGGGAAGGTGATCGACATCGATTGTAGATACAGTTCCCCACGTCCGCTTTTGCGTTGGAGTTTGTCCACGATACCGTCGACCAACGCTCCGGGCGGGATCACGACATCATTGCCCAGCGTGATAGGAGCGGTGATTTGTGCATAGATATCGTCTCCGCGATGGATGTACCGGCTTTGGATGGGATGGGTAAGTACGAGCGCAAACCTGGTTCCCGCGGGAATCGTCTCGGTCACTGGATTGGGTCTTGCCGAGGCTTGCTGATTGGTTTGGGAATCCGGGGGAGAGAGCGGTTGAGGTTGATCCTGATTTTGGGCCAAACAGGTGAGGGCAAGAAAGAGGGTTGAAAGAGCCGCGAGGGATCGCCTCGCATTGGTCCCGGCCAGATTCAGAAAGGCAAACATGGTCGAAACGGGTCGAGCGGTACCACGTGTGTTCGCCATTTGCTACCTCCTGTCGAAGGCTCCCGTTGGTGCGGAAGCTTTCGATTTCGTGCGGAAGCGGGGGAGAGGAACTTTGCTCCCAATGGATTAGACCCTTGTCCTTTACAAAGGTAGCGTCTGCGCAGGTAAAGCTTTGCAAAGAGTCGGTAGGGATTTGTAAAAAGGCTTGCGGGGCACGGGGTTTGAGGTAATTTGCAACACCTGCGCCTGTCGGTCGTGAAGATCGCTTCATCACGAAGGACACGAAGGTGCACGAAGGCAGAACTTGATTCCTCCGTGCGTTGTTGGGGTTACTATTCGGCTTTTTCGCTGATCCAGCGGGAGATGGCGGTGACCATCTTGCGGGGTGCTAAACGGGTGGACTGAGCGACCAGCCAGTTTTGCATTCCGGAAATGGCGAGCGTCTGGCCTTCCATGACGGCGCGGTAGCCGTCGAGCGCGACTTTTTCTGCGCTCATCGCGCCAAACTTCTTGAACACTCGGGATTGATCGTTGCCTGCGCGTTTCGCAAAACCGGTGTTGGTCGCACCCGGACAAAAGCACGTAACTGTGACACCCGAGTGGCGCAGTTCGTTGGCGATCGCTTCGGAGAAAGAAATCACATAGGCCTTGGTCGCGTAGTACACGGCCATGAGGGGACCGGGTTGGAATCCCGCAGTGGAGGCGACGTTCATGATGCGGCCGCTGCGGCGCTGCACCATGGGCGGCAGGAAAAGGCGTGTCAGTGCGGTGAGTGCGGTGATGTTGAGGTCGATCTGGCCTCGGATTTCTTCTTCGGGCATTTGGGCGAACTCCCCGAAGGCGCCGAAGCCAGCGTTGTTGATGAGGATGTCGATGGCGATGCCTTCGCGCTGGAGTTGGTCGAAGAGGAACTTGGGTGCGGGTCGCTCGGCGAGATCGAGGGCAATCGTCTTCACTGTGACGCCTTGCGATTGCAGTTCTTTGGCAACCTGCGCGAGCTTGTCGGCGCTGCGGGCGACGAGCACCAGGTTGTGATGGTTGCGGGCGAAGAGTTTGGCGAGTTCGTATCCGATGCCGCCGGAGGCACCGGTGATGAGGACGTTAGTGGAAGACATAGCGAGTCTTTCGGTGTCAGTTCTAGTTCGTGTTGTTAACGATCGTTGTTGGCCATGGCCATCTCGGAATCGGGCAGGACATCCGCAAAGAGGAATCCGTCGCGCGTCACGGTTTCGCCGTCCTTGATGGGAATCGGTTGAAGGAACATAGGCCCGGCGTGGGTGAAAGTGTGAAACTCACCGTTCTCGCCGCAAGGATCAACCGCGGCTGGCAGACGACTTAATAAATCGTAGTCGAGATCGCGGCCGATAAAATCGCCGGCTAGCTTCGAAGGATCGGCACAGATGATCCGGGCACGCAGACCGGCATCCAGCATTTCTAGAATCAGTTGCCGTGTATCTCGACCCCAGAGCGGGAACATTGGTTCGAGTCCGGTACCGCGGAGGCGGTCTTCGCGGTAGCGACGAACATCTTCGAGAAAGAGATCGCCGAAAGCGACGGCGGAGATCCCTTGCTGAACGGCCGAGGCACAGGCGGTCGACATCGCCTCTTCATAGATATCGTTACTGCAAGGCCAGGGTAACGGAACTTCCCAGAGCGGCACGCGAGTCGCGTTGGCTTGTGCCTTCAGCAGCGTGTGTCGTGTGCCGTGCATGGCGACCCGCTGAAAATGGGTGTTAATTGTGGTGAGCAGACCGACTACCTCAACGTCACCGCGCTGACGAAGTACGTGCAGGGTCCAGGCACTATCTTTGCCGCTGCTCCACGAGAGAAGGATCTTTGGTTTCAAAGTGACATGAACTCGCAGAACGTTTGTTGGCAGCAAGAAAAGGCGCGGGCGAGTCGCCCGCGCCCACACAGTCCACTGCGACCTACGCGTGCACCAGCTCTACCCCGTAGATCGAGTGCCAACTGGTTGCGGCTTTCAGCTTGCCGTTCACATTGTTGATGTTCTTTACGCCTTCGGTTTCGAGCCACTTGCGGAAGGCGGCTGCTCCCTGCTTGGCGTAGATGGGAATGCCGTCTTTCCAGGTAGCGCGGCCGCAGAGGACGCCGTTGAACTTCACTCCGGACTCTCCGGCGAGTTCTAGCGTCTCGCTGAATTCCGCGTTGCTGACGCCAGCCGACAGGTAGATGAACGGCTTGGTCGCGACGTTGGCGGCTTTGTGGAACAGGTCGATGGCTTCCTTCTTTGTGTAGGCCTTCTGTCCGCCGAACGACTTGGTGCCTTCGACGAACTTCATGTTCACCGGCACTTCAACCTTGAGCACGTCGACGCCGTAGCGGTCCTTGCTGAACTCACGCATGCTCTCGGTGACGATGTGGGGCTTCTTCTTGGCGTAGTCGAGGCCCTTTTCGTCGGCGCCCTCTTCGTAGCCCACGAACTCCAGGAAGTAAGGGATGTCGTTGGCGCGGCATTCGTCGCCGATGCGCTCGACCCAGGCGTGCTTGATCTCGTTGACGTGCTTGGGATCGTCGGGGGTGTAGTAGAGCAGAATCTTGACGCAGTCGGCGCCGGCTTCTTTCAGGCGGCGAGCGGACCATACGTCGAGCAGATCGGGCAGGCGGCCCGGACCGGTCTTGTCGTATCCGGTCTTTTCATAAGCCAGCAGCAGGCCGGCATTCTTGGCGCGGCGCTTGGAAGCGGGCAGTCCCCACTCGGGATCGAGCAGGATGGCGGTGGCGTGCGGGGTGAGAACCTCGCTGACCAGCGTTTTGAATTCTTCCATCATGGCGTCGGTGATTTCGCCGTCCTTTTCCTTGGCCAGGGATTTCTGCAGGGATCCGCGCTGATCCATGGCAGCGGCGGCGATGATGCCGCGTTCGTTCGAGACTTTTCTAAGACCGGCAAGTTTGCCCGGGGTGAGTTTCATGAGAATCCTCCTGAATACGAATGAAGATGAGTGCTTGGAAGTACTGAGTATTGTAAACCAAAGAGCCGGGGAAAGCGGTGTTTCAGGGCTTATCGGCGGCTGGCATTCCGGCTCCCGGACGATGTGCAATCACGGCAGCCAATATGCCTTAACCACTCGGGGTGGCGGAGCAGCAGGAGGAAGGCCAAACGAAGCGCCAGAAGCAATAATGCGGCCTTTACCCAGGTTAGTAGGATCTGTTCCCAATTTTGGGGATGGCGCTCAAGCGCAACTGCTTCCGAAGGGACGACCATGCCTAACCACCCCTCAAGCTCGCGTCGGACAGTGTAGGAGGCAATCGGAAAAACAGGGAACCAAAGAACGACGAACCAAAGCGTGGCGTCGTACTGTTCGAACAAGCCGCTGGGATCAGGATGGCGATTGGTCTTACCGAGGAACTTCTTGCCGAATCCGCCCGAGAGAATGAGATCGGGTGTTGCACGCTTGAGCTTGTCAGCGTTGTCCGCGTCAGCGCGCTGGAGCCTGTAGGCGGCGATATCGGAAGGGAAGAGCCTTCTTCGGATGAGCTCCGAGTCCAGCGCCACACGCGCCTCCTGGGTGAGTTGCTCCCTGTCCTCGGCGAGGTTCAGGAGTTCGTCCACCGTCAGAAACTGGTACTCAGCCATTCTGTCTCGCAGATCATAATTATGCAATGGGCGACTCGAACGGGAGTAAAGAAAGACTCGGAGTGCTGGGCGCAAGAAGTACCCTGAGAGAGCTACGCGGCCCAGTTCTGAATCTTGAGCCCGCGCACCCGGCGAAATTCCATCTTGTTGTTCGTGACCAGAGTCAGCCCCGATGCCAGGGCATGGGCCGCGATCCAGAGTTCGTTGTTGCCGATCATCTCGCCTTTTGCTGCCAGTTCGGCTCGGATCGCTCCATACGTCTTGGCAGCAGTTTCGGGCAATGGAAGGGCGGGGAGTGCGTCGCTCAACTCGCTTAATCGCTTCAGCGCAGATTCGCGCTGCGAACTCTTCATTGCTCCATACAAAAGTTCGCCGTATGCGATGACCGAAATGGCAGCCTCGCCGGGCCGGAGCCGGGCGAAACGACGAAGTACCGCTTCCGGCCGTTTCTGACGAATATAGATCACGATGTTCGCGTCGAGCAGGTAGCGCGTCTCCATCTAGAGGCCTTCCCGTTCCTGAGGAATATCCGTTTTGCGATCCGGCAGTTCCAGGTCGTCGGGCAAGCCAAGGATCAGGTCAAAGGCATGCGCCAGATTGTCGGACTTTTCCCGCAGAACAACTTCGTTGCCGCGGCGGAAAATCTCGACTTCCTTACTCTTGAAACGAAACTGTTTCGGCAGGCGCACTGCCTGGCTGTTGCCGGAGCGGAATACGCGCGCTGTCCCCATAAGCTTGCCTCCTAGAATGTATATACATAGTGTATATACACAATGGAGGGCGACCGCAAGGGCTCTGCCAGGAGTACCGGCAAGGTTGCGCGAGTACCACGTGAATGGGACGCCATGGGTGATGGCCATCACTGAACCAAATGCTGTCGCGCGCGTATTCTGAGGCTGGAAAGTCACCTGCCACCACGACAGGTTTGGAGGTGACGCGATGTTAATGGTGCTCATGCTTTTCTGCGCGGCGGGGGCGGTCTTCCTCATTGGTCTCGGTGCCTACGCCGAGTTCGAGGACTTGTGGCCGCATTCCAGAAGGCACCGCGAAGGGCAGCCAGCAAGCCGGACGCACCACCGATAAGGTCAAGGTGCGAGCGCGTCAGTTCGTGCCGGTGTCGGGAGCTTTTTTTGCCTGAATGCGTTTCAACACTCCTGCGGGCAGATTGTCGATTCGCCTGAGGAAACTGGCGAGCGCCCACATTTCCTTGTCGGAGAGTAGAACGGGCCAGAGGCCGACATGGCGGTGTTGCGGATGCCGTGCTGGATAATCCAAATGGATCTGCTAGCGATTCAGGGAGGCCTATGGGGCGAACTATCCGAACCAATGGTATAGTGGTATGACCGCTACTTTCCCTGCTATTTTAGAGACTGACAACGGGCGGTCTGGTTCGATCGCCACTTCGTTGGACGCAGGCGACTACGGAAGGACAACGTAATTTATGGCCATTGCAACGATTAATCCCGCCACCGGCGAAGTCATCAAGACATTCCAGGCGCTTACCGAAGCTGAGATTGAGAAGAAACTGCAGGCCGCAGTCAGCGCGTTCAAGGCCGAGCTGAAGACTCCATTTGCCGTGCGCGCCAGGCGCATGCTGAAGGCGGCCGAAATCCTGGAGCGCGACAAGGAGAAGTTCGCGCACCTGATGACACTCGAAATGGGCAAGCCCTACAAGGCCGCCGTGGCGGAAGCGGTTAAGTGCACCACCGCCTGCCGCTACTATGCCGAGAACACTGAGCGCTTCATGGCCGACGAGCCGGTGGAGACGGGGGCGAAGAAGAGCTTCATCCGCTATTTGCCGATCGGGCCGATTCTCGCGGTGATGCCTTGGAATTTTCCGTTCTGGCAGGTGATTCGGTTTGCGGCACCGGCGCTGATGGCGGGCAATGTCGGGCTGCTCAAGCATGCCTCGAACGTGCCGCAGTGCGCACTGGCCATCGAAGAGATTTTTCTGGAGGCTGGGTTTCCCGCAGGCGTATTCCAGACGCTGCTGATTGGCTCGGGGCAGGTGGACGCGCTGCTGAACGATCCGCGCGTGGTGGCGGCGACCCTAACCGGCAGCGAACAGGCGGGGATTCAGGTGGGCATTGGAGCGGCCAAGCGGATCAAGAAAGTTGTGCTCGAGTTGGGCGGGAGCGATCCTTTTATCGTGATGCCATCGGCCGACCTGGATGCGGCGGTCAAGACGGCTGTGGAAGCGCGCATCCTTAACAACGGGCAGTCCTGCATTGCGGCCAAGCGTTTCATCGTGGCCGATTCCATTGCGGCGGAGTTTGAAAAGAAGTTTGTGGCGCGCATGGAGAGCCTGAAGGTCGGCGATCCGTTTGACGAGAAGACCGAACTCGGTCCGCTGGCCACGGCCGATGCGGTTACCACGCTCGATGCCGACGTGCAGAAAACGGTGAAGGCGGGAGCGAAGTTGCTGACGGGCGGGCACCCTCTGAAGCAGAGGGGGAATTATTACGCGCCGACCGTGCTGACCAACATTCCCAAAGACTCGCCAGCTTACGGGGAGGAATTCTTTGGCCCCGTTGCGTCGATCTTTCGGGTGAAGGATCAGGATGAAGCGATCCGCATTGCCAACGACGTGCGGTTCGGCCTGGGCGCGAGCGCGTGGACCAACGATGACAAGGAGCGCGAGCGCTTCATCAACGAACTGGAGGCCGGGATGGTTTTCATCAACAAGATGGTCGCATCCGATCCACGCATCCCGTTTGGCGGGGTGAAGCAGTCCGGGCATGGGCGGGAGTTGGGAGCGGTGGGGATTCGCGAGTTCCTCAACGCGAAGACGGTTTGGGTGGCGTAGAGAGAACAACCCTCAACCACAGAGGACACGGAGTACACAGAGGGTTAGCGCGAAGTCTCCGGAGCTGACGAACTCGCTGTAGTTTCGCCGTCTTTGCGCTCGTCGGCGAGCAACTCCTTCCACGGGCATTCATCGGCGGCAAAACGATGCACCGCGGCTTGCACCTTGTCGCTGGTTCCGCTGTGGCGGACCCACACGACACGGTAGCGAGCCTTCTTTCCAGCATAGAGAATTCCAATCACATCGCCGGAGCGGAGTTCGGCGTCGAGTCCCACCAGCAGCGCTCCACTGAGGCTGATGTCGCGGGCGCGGGTTTCCTGCAGGAAGCGGTCTCTCCGCGTGTCTACGCCCCAGACGGTGAGCCCGAGGTCGAGATCGGTGCGCGGTTCGCACCGGCGGTGTTCGCTGGTGCCATCGATGCTTCGTCCGTTAATGCTGCGGAGATTTCCCATGCCTCACCGTAGCGTCGGAAGGCAGGCGTGTAAATGCTGGGTGGGCTGTTCGGGGCACGAAGGTCGTAGGGGACCGTTTCATTTCAGGAAACGGTCTAAAACGGGCTTCGTTCGGGCTTGACACCTTTCTCACAAAAGTATGTAATATCACTACATTCCGAAACCATGGAAAAAGCCATTTCAGCCGCCGAAGCGAACCGGAAGTTCTCCCAACTCTTGCGCGAAGTCAGGGAGGGGCGAAGCTACCTGGTCACGAGCCATGGCAGGCCGGTGGCTCGAATTGCTCCAGTGACAGAACAGCACAACAGCAAAGCCAAGGCTGCCTTACTGGCTCATCTCAAAGCCCGCCCCGTGCGACGGAGCCCGATTGGCCGCTGGAAGCGCGACGAATTGTATGACTGATGGAGCGGGACATGCGAATCGCGCTGGACACCAATATTCTGGTTTACGCCGAAGGAGTGAACGGCGCGCTCCGCGCAAAGACGACCGTAGGGCTAATCAAAAAGCTGCCGGAATCCAGCACGTTTCTGCCCGTCCAAGTTCTGGGAGAATTGTTTCGCATCCTGGTAGGGAAATCCGCATTTCCCCCGCCAGAGGCGCGGGCCATTGTTCTTCGCTGGCAGGATGCGTTTCCGCTGATCGAAACTTCACCGCCAATTCTGGTCGCCGCGCTCGATGTCGCCACCGACCATGGTCTGAGCATCTGGGACGCGATCATCCTTTCGGCGGCGGCGGCGGCCGGATGCCGGTTACTGCTCTCCGAGGATATGCAAGAAGGATTCACCTGGGGCGGGGTCACGGTGGTGAATCCGTTTGCGCCAAAGAAACATGCGCTGCTGGCGGGAGTGCTGGGGGAGTGACCATGAAACCCGGGGTCACAAACTAGCGAACTCGCTCGAATGGCCAGCCGGGGGCGGCTGTCCCATCGTTCGTGGCTACTGTCTTAGACTAAGAGCTTTCAACACGGCCTGCTGCTTGGCGATCAGCGACTGCACGCCTTGCTTCGCGAAGGCGATCATCTTGGCCAGTTGCTGGTCGTCGAATACCTGGTGCTCGGCGGTGGCCTGGACTTCCACGAGTTTGTGACCAGCCGTCATGACGAAATTCATGTCGACATCGGCGCGCGAGTCTTCTTCGTAGCAAAGGTCGAGCAGGACCTCTCCATCGACAATTCCAACGCTTACCGCGGCGACAAAATCCTTGAGCGGGACGGAAGTGAGCGTCCCCGCGTCCACCAGTTTTTCCAGAGCCAGGCCTAGGGCCACGAATGCGCCTGTAATGGAGGCGGTGCGGGTGCCGCCATCGGCCTGGATGACGTCGCAGTCGATCCAGATGGTGCGTTCTCCAAGGCGCGTCAGATCCGTGACGGCGCGTAAAGACCTGCCGATCAGGCGCTGGATTTCATGAGTGCGTCCGCTTTGGCGGCCCTTGGAAACTTCGCGCGGCGTGCGGGTCAGCGTGGAGCGGGGAAGCATGCTGTACTCGCTGGAAATCCATCCTTTGCCGCTGTTGCGCATGAACTGCGGGACGGTTTCCTCAATGGACGCAGTGCAGATGACGCGGGTATTGCCCACTTCAATCAGGACGGAGCCTTCCGCGGTAGTGATGAACTCCGGTGTGAGAACGACGGGGCGCAGCTGGTCGGGAGAACGATTATCAGAACGATAGAACATGCTTCGGGATTGTAAATGATTCAACGTCGGGACCTCAGACGTCGGCAAGACAGGCTTCCGGGCTCACGGAAACTGCCGTTGTGGTGCAAGTCATTGAATATACAGGGATTGTTGTTGTTGATATTAAGATATATCTAACGATATACTTATCGACAGATCGAATGATGTGATGATCGATCTTGAGGAGTTTGGGTATGTACGGAAGATGTGGAAGTTGGTGGCGTGGCGGATTCGCGACGCCGTTCATGGGCGGCGGATTTCCCTGGGGTCGTGGAGGCCGCTGGGGCCGATTCTTTGGGCCAGGCGAGATCCGGCTCGCGTTGCTGTCGATGCTCGAGGGCGGATCGAAGCACGGCTACGAGCTGATGAAGGAACTGGAGACGAAGTCGGGCGGCATCTACAAGGCGAGCGCGGGGGCGATTTATCCGGCGCTGCAGCAACTGGAAGATGAAGGCCTGGTCACCTCGGACACGGCCGCTGGGAAGCGGACGTATTCGCTCACGGAAGCCGGAAAAGCCGAATTTCAGCGTGAGGCCGAGACCGTGAAGAAGATCTGGCAGCGTGCGGAACAGGCGGGAGACTGGGCGCCGTGGATGGGGATGGAGGGCGCGGAGGTGATGCGTCCGGCGGCGGAGGTGATGAAGGCGGCGCTGAAGACAGCGACCCGCGGCTCGCACGATTCGGCGAAGATCGCGAAGATCCGGGAGATTCTGGAACGGGCGAAGCACGAGATCGAAGGGCTGGAGAAGACGGCATAAGGCTTTTGTCATTTCGAGGAGCGAAGCGACGAGGAATCTGCTGTTCTGCCGGACGCCGGGCAGGAAGCAGATTCCTCACTTTGCTTCGGAATGACAAACGTTTCTTACTTCTTACTGTGTCGGCTGCAGTAGTGTCGCGAGTTGATTGACTGCGGTGACGTCGTAGAAGTCCGAAAGGTCGGCGTGTCCGGCGAGGGTGTCGCGCTCTTTGCCGTCGACGACGATCTTCACCTTCAGAATTCCCGGAGTATTGGCTGAGATCGTGTAGATCAGTGACGTTACGGTCAGTTCCTCAACGAGCACGCCGGAGCGGTGGGTGTCGGCAAAGGCGGAGTTCAGGTCGATGACGGCTACGCCGGGATCCACCAGAAAGACGCTGCGGATATCGGCGCCGGAACCCAGGACGTGGGGCGACGACTTGTCGAGATACAACGAGAGCAAGGCTCTGAGAAGTTCCTCGGCGCGCTGTTGCCGGCCGGAGGGCAGCGGAATCTGGGCGGACTCGGCCCGCAGGCTGCCATTGTCATCGTGCGCAACGTAGAGCGTGACTCGCTCGGTCGGACCGGCGATCGGAGGCGCCAGCGGTCGCGTATCAGTTGAGGCTACGGGCGTGGCGGCCGCGGTCTTTCGCATATGCCATGCGTACCCACTCAGGCCCAGGACCGCTACCAGCAGCACCGACATCGCGATGACGAGATGGCGGGGGATCATGCTTTGCGCCCCGTACTTTGCGCACTAGCTTGCGGCCTCATCGCACGGCTCCGAGTTGATCGCGGGAAGCCGCAATCGCGGTCGCGACGGCGCTGGTGACGAGTTGCTGGTAGTCAGGCGCGGTGAGTTGAGAGGGATCGGATCCCTGGGGCGCGACTTCTACGGCGATAGCGGGTCCGGTGAGGTTATTCAGCGGGCGGAGAGGAGCGGTCAAAGTGCGGACCGGGATCTGCCGTCTCTGGAACTCGGCGGCGACCGCGTTCGCGGTGCTTTGGCTTAGAGGCAACGAGTCATGCTGGGCGGTGGACCAGGCGCGGAAGGTCCCGCGATCATCGCCACCGAAAGGAAGCATCGCAGTGTAGACACGCACTCCGTGACCGTTGGAGGCGGCGTGCATGGCGATATAGATGGCGGCGTGGTCGGCGTTGGCGAATACGGCGCGCTGATCGACCGAGAGGTTCGCGTCGGAGTCGCGTAGGACCAGCGTCGGGATGCCGCGGCTCTCGAGCTCCTGGCGCAGGCTGCGAGCGAGCGCGACGGTGACGTCTTTCTCGAGGAGAGTGTTGCTGAACGTCTCTCCGTGGTCGTCGCCGCCGTGGCTGGCATCGACGACGGCGAAGTAGCGGCGCGCCAGCGGAGGAGTCGGGGGCGTGGCAGTCGCCGTGGGGGCGGGTTGTGCCGGGATTGGGGGCGCCCCGGGCGCCGAGGGCGTGGTGCTCTGCGCGGCATTTTGCGCGGGCGCTGAAGCCGAAGTGGCCGAGATCGTCACCGTGCGTCCGTCATTGCTGAAACTGGCGATCACTGGAATCGCAGCATTGACTGTGACGACGGCTGCCCCGTTGCTCTCGCTGTAAATCGCCGACGGAATGGTTTTGTTGCCGAAGGTGAGAGTGGGCGAGGCCGGAGCGACGAGGGGTTCGCGGGAGAAAGTCATGCGCAGTGCACCCGGTTCGGTGGCGATCATTGGGTTGACGGGCGCAGAGAAATGGAAAACCAGCCGGGGAGGATTGTCAGCTGACAACGAGGCCGTGAAGTGAGTGGCTACGCTGCCGATGAAGAGGCGTCCGGATTCTTCGTGCAGAGTGACTGGTCCGCCGAGAAAGCGCGGGAGCAGGGAAGGCAGGGAACCGACAGGCACGAGTCCACGACTATTTTCGACCAGAAACTTCCCGCCGAGATCGGCGTCGCGGCCTTGAACGCGGGCGCGAGTCTTGTCGATCTGGAAATCACCTTCGACATTGTTGTAGTGCAGGCGCCACCCCTTGCCCTCAGATTTGGCGCTGACCTTGCCCAGGGGTTCGAGCACTTCGAGCAGGCCGACGTAAAGGCGGCCCTCGCGCTGCACAAGTGGGAGCGAATAGTTTGCCGCCACCGAGTAGACCGCGAGGTGCTTGTCGGGCGGGGTACCTGCCAAAAGAATTGCGCACGCGAGAATCGACCCGATCGCGATTACTATCCACGTCGCGATGATTCGTGTGCTTGGCCTGCTAGTCCAGCGCATAGGCAGTCAATCCGCTGAGCAGTTTGGGGTAAAAATCGGTGGACTTCTGGGGCATGACTTCGCCCGCGAACGCGACGTCGCGCACTTGTGATACTGGGCAAGCGTTCATCAGGAATGCAATGTTGGCCGCGCCCTTGCGGACCTGGGCCAGAGCCTCGGAGGCATCGCGCAGGTAAGAGAGATTCTGTTGGTTGCGGATGGATTCTTCGGAAAGCTTCAGCACGCCTTCGAGCAGGCATTTGTGCAGTTGGACGACATCGAGGGCTTGCTGACGAGCGGAGAGCCCGGCAAAGAACTTGGCGCCCGCGGGCTTTGGGGAGTGCAGCATGAAAGCACGGTTGGCGGTGACGGCCAGCAGCGCGGTTCCCGTGCGGCCCCGCTCGCGCAGCAGCGCGTTGGCGCGGGCCGCATCGAGCGACGGATCGACATCTTCCATTTCATAGAAAGCGCTGCTGGATTTCTGAAACTCATCCACCGAGAAGGACTCGAGGGAATGCACGACGCGGTGCGTCGGGAGCACCTGTAGTCCCGGATCGTTCATATTGACGAAGGTCATCATCACGAATTCGTAGGGCGCCTGATGGTTAGAGCCTGCTCCCGCGGCTGCGCGACATTCGTTGCGAAAGTTGAGCGCAGTCTCGTAGCGGTGGTGGCCGTCGGCGATGACTAGTTTCTTATCGCGCATCTTTGCCTGAACAGAGGCGACGGCGTCAGCATCCGAGATCTGCCAGACGCGGTGGGCGACTCCGTATTCGTCGGCTACGTCGATCGTGGGGGCGGTGCCGGGCTTGGGCGTCAGCAGGGAAGCGATCTCCCCAGAATCTTCATAGAGCAGGAAGAGTTGCTCGTAGTGCGCGCGAGTGGTGCGAAGCAAGTCGAGGCGGTCGGCCTTCGGCTTGGAGAGCGTCTGCTCGTGCCGATAGACAACTTTGGCGGCGTAGTCTTCCACGCGGCCCAGGGCGATGAATCCGCGGCGCTCGAACGTGGTTCCCGACGGAGCGGCGAAGGTCTGCGAGTAGGTATAAATCGAGGGGGCTGAGTCCTGCCGAAGGATCCCGTCGTTCCGCCACTGCCGGGCGAATGAGGCGGCCCGGGTGTAGACGTTGTGAGAGGGGTTGTCTCCGGACTCGCGACGGCCGAGGATGATGCGCACTAGGTTGTAGGGGCTGGCGGCGGAGTAGCGGTCCTGCATCGCGGGGGTGATCTTGTCGTAGGGTTGAGTAACGACCTGCGAAGCAGAAACTCGCTGCAAGTCGTAGCGGAGAGCACGGAAGGGAAGTATGTCTGCCATGGGAAACTTTTGATTGTAACAAGTTAGCGGCATTTCCCGGGAATGCACGGACCGGAGCCAAGCTGAGCGGAGTCATTCTTCAGGCGAGAGGAATATCTCTCGCGGGGTGAACGGCGGCGCATTTTCGGGATGACGCCTCCAAAAAACTGTAGTACGGCGCGTCTCGCGGGCAACCCTTTGCTCACAAATAACAACGAAGGTGGCGGTTGCGGGATTTGTCTCTGAGTTTTGACAAAATCTGTGCCGCGCAGGGCGAAAGCTGTGCTAACATCCGCGTCAGATGAGGTATTTATGGCCCGCCTATACGTTGGGCGCTGGTCATCTCACCCGATGGCCCTAGTTCGAAGTGGCTGTCAGGTTCTCCCCTGGGACCCGACTCCGACCCGGCTGCGCAAAAATCTCGTTACCACCAACCTGTGGTTGTGTTTTTCCATCTCTCTCGTGGCATTCGCGTCGCTGTGCGTGCCCACGTTCGCACAAACCGACGTCAATGACGTTCACATTACACCGCGAGAGGTGGAGAAGCCGCCGGAGCCCCCTAAGCCCGAACTCCTCGCAACGACCACCGGCCTTAGCGCACACGTGCGCCCGCTGAAAGTCGACGTGGATCTGGTGCTGGTCCCGGTGACGATCACCGACCCCATGAACCGGCTAGTGACGGGACTGGACAAGGAAAACTTCCAGCTTTACGAAGGCAACTCTTCCCAGGAGATTCGCACGTTTTCCAGCGAGGATGCTCCGGTGTCGCTGGGCGTCATCTTCGATTCCAGCGGCAGCATGAGCAGCAAGATGGACCGCGCCAAAGACGCAGTCATCGAGTTCTTCAAGACGGCGAATCCGCAGGATGAGTTCTTTATGATCACTTTCTCCGACGAACCGGAGACCGTGAGCGACTTCACCAGTTCGGTGGACGAGATCCAGAACAAGCTGGTTTTCGCCGTGCCCCGGCATCGCACGGCGCTGCTCGACGCCATCTACATGGGCGTGAGCAAGATGCGGCAGGCCAAGTACGCAAAGAAAGCCCTGCTGATCATCTCTGACGGAGGAGACAATCACAGCCGGTACACGGAAGGGGAGATTAAGTCTCTGGTGAAGGAAGCCGACGTGATGATCTACGCCATCGGCATTTATGACCGTTACGCCTCCGCCATGGAAGAACGCCTGGGCCCGCAACTGCTGAGCGACATCACGGAACTGACCGGGGGACGGGCGTTTACCATCGACAATCCCAACGATCTAGGCGATGTGGCGACGAAGATTGGAGTCGAACTGCGCAATCAGTATGTCCTGGGATACCGTCCGAGCAAAGTGGTGCGCGACGGCAAATGGCGTAAGATAAAAGTGAAGTTGCTGCCACCGAAAGGATTGCCGCCTCTACGGGTGTATGCCAGGACGGGATATTACGCGCCACAGCAATAGGGCCGCGAGGGTTGTGCTGTTCATGCTTGTGATTTGGGCCGGGGTGGAGTTGCTGGCCTGGCCACAGGCCGCCCCGCCTCAGAAAGAATCCACGCCGGCTCCGCCTTCCTCCGCCACGCCGGCATCCGAAACAACTACCCCGCCGAAAACGCAGGACGATCAGGACAAGAAGCTCAATGACCAGGGAGTCTTCGTCTTCCGCAAAGACGTGGACGAAGTCCTGCTGCATGCCACCGTGATCGACGATAAGCAGCATATCGTCACCACACTCGACCGCGGCGCGTTTACCGTGTTCGAAGACGGCAAGCCGCAAAACATAATTTCGTTTCATCACGTGGATATTCCGGTGGCGATGGGCATCGTCATCGACAATTCGGGATCGATGCGCGAGAAGCGCGGCAAGGTGAACCAGGCCGCTCTCAATCTGGTGCGCTCAAGCAATCCCAAGGACGAAGTCTTCGTGGTGAATTTTAACGATGAGTACTATCTCGACCAGGATTTCACCAATGACCTGCTGAAGTTGAAGGAAGCGCTGGAAAAGATTGATGCCCGCGGAGGCACCGCGCTCTATGATGCGGTGGTCGCGTCGGCCGAGCATCTGAAGCGTTTCGCCCACCTCGAGAAGAAGGTGTTGTTTGTCGTGACCGACGGCGAGGATAACGCCAGCAACGAGACTCTGGAGCAGGCGGTGAAGCACCTGCAGGAAGAAAACGGCCCGTCAGTGTATGCCATTGGGATCCTTGGGGACGAGGAACATCCCAAGCGGGCCAGGAAAGCGCTGGACATCATCGCGCAGCACACAGGCGGGATCGCATTTTTCCCCAAGACGCTGGACGAAGTGGATGCGATCAGCCGGACCGTCGCGGCCGACATTCGGAACCAGTACGCGATTGGGTACAAGCCGACGAATCCCAGGGGAAACGGCGGCTTCCGGCAGATCCGCGTCGAGGCCAAGGCCAAGGGGCACGGCAAGATGATGGTGCGCACCAAGAGCGGATATTACGCCGGAGCGCAACCGGCCGCTGCAGGGAGCAAGTAAGCCCGAACCCCCACTTCTCGCAAAAAACGCGAGAAATGGGGCACCCGGAGTTTACTAGTGTTCGAGTCTCTTCGCGGCTGACTCGATCAGAGCCGATTCTTCTTCCAGAGCTTTCGCCACTCGTACGATTTCCTGCTCCGCCTCGGCATACTTCTTCAGTTCAATGCCTTCCCGCACGCCGGGGACGGTCTTCACCCCGTATCCGCTATAAACTCCGGGAGCATACAGCAGGTGCTTGTACCACGGACGCCGCGGGAGCCCGTCATCGTTGGTCAGTTTGCGCTCGCTCTCGATCAGTTGTTGGTTCAAGGCGCGAAGCGAGTCGATCTGGATCTCGCTCAGCGTGGCCTGTTTGTGCGAAAGGGCCTGCCGGTAGTGCTCTGCGCTGCGTGTTAGCGATTCTCCCGCATTCTGCATGGGGGCGAAGTTCAGGTGCGGTGGAATTTCTTCTCGCGGCGGTGCGACCGTAGGTCGCCTGGGGTCCAGCGTCGCCTTGAAGACGCCTTCGTCTATCTGTTGGTTGCGCTCGCGAATTTCTTCCTGTTTGTCCGCCAGCAACTTCTCCAGATCCTTGGTGTACTTCTGAATCGTGTCCGCAAAATCCACAAAATCAAAGGGCAGGATTTCAGCGTCGGCCAGCCGCATCACCGAGGTCCCGACTGTTTGCGACAAGGCGCGGCCGTAGACGAAATCATAGTCAGAGAAGTGCATGTACCAGTAAAAGTCGTCGTAAATGGAGTGGTAGATGCCCTGTTCGTCTTCGCCACCGTATCCCATGTCGAGCGTAGCGACGCCGATGTGATCGAGAAAACCCGTGAAGTCGGTGCCGGAACCGAGCGCGTTGATACGTAGATCGGCCCGCTGCCGCAATTCTTTGCGGTCGTCGGCGGACTTCGCTTGCGCAATTTTCGACAATTGCAGCCGCTGCCAGACGGTCAGCTTGGTTTCCGGGTCTTCAATGTCGCGCGCCACTCCGTTGATGAACTGTTCGAGGGTGTGCGACCCGCCCATGCCGAGCAGGCCGCGGTCGTTGCCGTCAGTGTTGATGTAGACGGCGGCGTGCTGGCGCAGTTCGTCGGCATGCGCCTCGACCCATTCGGTTGACCCGAGCAGCATGGGTTCTTCGCCGTCCCATGCGGCGTAGATGATGGTGCGCCGCGGCTTCCAGCCCTGCTTTAGCAGCATCCCCAGTGCGCGTGCTTCTTCCAGCAGAGGAGCCTGGCCGGATAAGGGATCCTCGGCACCGTTTACCCATGCGTCGTGATGATTGCCGCGGATGATCCACTCGTCGGGCGCGACGCTGCCCGCGATTTTCGCGATGACGTCGTTCACCGGTTTCGTGTCCCAGTTGAATTCCACTTTGAGATGGACCTTTGCCGGACCTGGACCCACGTGATAGGAGATCGGGAGACTTCCGCGCCATTCCTCGGGTGCCATGGGGCCTTTGAGCGCGGCCAGAAGAGGTTGGGCGTCCCCGTAGGAAATCGGCAAAACGGGAATCTTTGTGATGCTCTTCGCGTCCTTCAATGCAAGCCGCTTCGCGCCGGGCGTGGCTCCGATGCCGGGAGTCAACGGGTCTCCTGGACTGGCCGACGCGAAGTCCATCACGCTGCCGCGCTGCACGCCGTCCGGATTGCGCATCGGGCCCAGCGGGAATACGTTGTCACGGGTGTAGCCGTCATCCTTCGGCTCGGAATAGATCAGACAGCCAATGGCACCGTGCTCCGCCGCGACTTTGGGTTTCACGCCACGCCACGATTGGTAGTACTTCGCGATCACGATCGCGCCCTTCACCGAGATTCCCAACCGGTCGAGCTTCTCGTAGTCTTCGGGCAGTCCGTAGTTCACGAAGACGAGCGGGGCGGTCACGTCGCCGTCGATCGAATACGCGTTATAGGTGGGAAGCTGTTCTGATTTCTGATTCGATGTGGGATCGACCGCCAAAGCCGGTTCTTCGAGTTTGGCGGTGAACTTCGTGGGTTCGATCATCTCCAGCACGCGAACCTTGGGCGTTGGGAAAAGGACGTCGAAGGTTTCGATGTGCGCGTCGAGTCCCCATTCCTTGAAGCGGGCCAGAATCCATTCGGCGTTTTCCTTGTCGTAGGGCGACCCGACGTGGTGCGGGCGCGCACTAAGACGCTGCATGTATTCCTTGAGATTGGCCGGATCAGGGATCGCGCGAAACTTCGCTTCCCACTCGCGCTCGGTCTGGCTGGACCGGGACGAATAGCCCGCCAGCGCAGCCTCATCGGCGCCTAGAGCGAGCGATGGAACAATCAGATTGATGATTAACAGCACTGCGGCGAAGCGTCGCATGCGATTCCTTTCTGTATCGGGAGGCGTAATTATAGCCTGAGGTGCCGGGACTTTCGCTTGGCCCTCCGTAATTGACGATCCTGCACACCTCCCCTTACCCTGTAAGGTGATTTCGAAAACTTCTGAAATGTCCCGCCTGCGCGTTGCCGACGACATCACCCAACTGGTCGGCGAAACTCCCATGTTGCAGTTGAAGCGGCTGGTTCCGGCCGGATCGGCCGATGTGTTCGCCAAGCTGGAGTACCTGAACCCGGGCGGCAGCGTGAAGGACCGCGCGGCCATTGGCATCATCCGGCGCGCGGAGCAGGAAGGGAAGCTTAAGCCCGGCGGAACGATTGTTGAGGCGACTGCGGGAAACACTGGGATCGGCCTCGCGCTGATCGGCGTGAACCGCGGCTACAAGGTACGGCTGTTTGTGCCGGAGCGCTTCTCCGAGGAGAAGGTCACGATCATGCGGGCCCTCGGCGCCGAGGTATTTCGCACTCCTGACGTCGAGGGCATGCAGGGCGCCATCCAGCAGGCGAAGGCGCTCGTGGCCAGCGATCCGTCTGCGTTTATGGCGGGACAGTTCGAGAATCTTGCCAATCCCGACTATCACTACGAGACCACGGCGCACGAAATCTTCGAACAGATGGACGGAAAAGTGGACGCCATTGTGCTCGGTTGCGGCACCTGCGGAACGTTCTCTGGGATCGCCCGCTACTTGAAGGAGAAGTCGCCCGCGGTACTGGCCTATGCGGTCGAAACACAAGGGTCGACACTGGGTGGGGGGCAGGCGGGGCCGCACAAGGTGGAAGGCATCGGCACGAGTTTCACTCCCAAGACGTTTGACCGCTCGGTGTGCGATGAAGTGATGATGGTGACGGATGATGACGCGTTCAGCATGGTGAAGACGCTGGCAGCGAAGGAGGGGGTGCTGGCGGGATCGAGCGGAGGAGCCGCCGTGTTTGCGTCGCTGGAAGTTGCGAAGAAGCTGGGCGCAGGAAAGCGCATGGTGACCATCATTCCAGACTCGGCAGAGCGGTATTTATCGAAGAAGATTTTTGAGGGCGGCATCTAGCGATATGAATTCTGGGGCTGCAAATCTCTCGGGTTCAGACTCATGAAAAAAACGAAAGAGCCAGGTTTTGCCACGCGCGCCATTCACTGTGGGCAAGAGCCCGATCCTTTGACCGGGGCGGTTACGGTGCCCATCTATCCGACTTCGACGTATGTCCAGCAGGGAATCGGCGAGCACAAGGGATACGAGTACTCCCGCGTGTCGAACCCAACGCGCGCGCGGTTGGAGACGAATCTCGCCGCGCTCGAAGGTGCCGTTGCGGCCCGCGTGTTTGGCAGCGGCATGGCGGCGATCAATGCCATCGTCAGCATGCTGAAATCCGGCGACCATGTGGTCTGCGGCAACGATTTGTATGGAGGAACGCCCCGCCTGTTCAACAACGTCATGACTGGCTTCGGGATGGAATTTTCTTATGTCGACACTTCCGACGCCGCCAACGTGGAAAGCGCCATCCGCAAGAATACCCGGATGGTGTACGTGGAGACCCCGACGAATCCGTTAATGCGGCTAAGCGACCTCATAGCGATCAGCCAAATCTGCCGCCGCAAAAAGGTTTTGCTCGTCGTCGACAACACGTTCATGTCTCCATATTTCCAGCAACCACTCGCGCTGGGAGCGGACATGGTGGTGCACTCCACCACCAAGTTCTTGAACGGCCACAGTGACGGCCTGGGCGGCGTCGTGATGTGCGCCCAACAAGAACACGCCGACCAGTTGGCTTTCCTGCAGAAGGCGGCCGGCGCGATTCTTTCTCCGTTCGAATGCTGGCTGGTGCTGCGCGGAGTGAAGACGCTGGCGGCCCGCATGGAGATTCACGACCGCAGCGGGCGCATTGTGGCCGATTTTCTTTCGAAGCACAAAAAGGTGAAAGCAGTCTTCTACCCGGGTCTGCCGGACCATCCGCAGCACAACCTCGCGCGGCGGCAGATGAGCGGCTTCGGAGCGATGATCACGTTCGAGACGGGCTCTCTGAAGAATGCGAACAAGATGCTGAAGAAAGTGCGAGTTTGCTCTCTAGGCGAATCGCTCGGGGGCGTCGAGACATTGATCTCGCATCCCGCAACCATGACTCACGCGGCGCTCGGCGTGAAGGGCCGCAAGGCCATCGGCATCACCGACGGTTTGGTTCGGATTTCCGTGGGGATCGAAGACGTGGATGACATTCTGGATGATCTGGATCAAGCGCTGAATGCCATATAGAACTTCTCGGCCACTGATTTCGCGGATTAACACGGATCAAGCCAAAACCATATCGCCGGTGGCTCAATTCTTCAGCGAATTCGCCAGCCAATCCAAGTATTCCGGGCCACCGTCTTCGATGCTGATCGAGATGCACTCCGGGAGTTCGTAGGAGTGCAACTCCAGAATGGCGTCACGCACAGCCGGAAATTTCTCGGCCGTGGTCTTGATCAGCAATAGCCATTCCCGGTTCGATTCTACCTTGCCCTCCCAACGGTAGATCGATTCAATCTGCGGGACGATGTTGACGCAGGCAGCGAGCTGGTGCTCAACCAGATGGCGGGCGATCTTGCGGGCTTCCTCTTCGGACCCCGCAGTGGATAGGACGATTCGTTTGTCAGTCATATAAAATCAGCCGTCAGCTCTCAGCCATCGGCTTTCGGCTTGTCGAGGGAGAGATTAGCACTGGTTGCCATAGAATGAGGTCGAATATGCTCACGCAAATCAAGTTTGGCACATCGGGATGGCGGGCGGTGATGGCCGAGGAGTTTACGTTCGCCAACGTGCGGCGGGCCGTGGGTGGAATCGCGCGCTATGTGGCTTCCCAGAAGCCGCAAGGTGCGCGGGTCATCGTGGGACGCGATCCGCGGTTTTTGGGCGAAACCTTCTGCTCGATGGCGGCGGAAATCCTCAGCGCACAGGGAATCGTACCGCTAGTGGTGGCCGAACCCGCGCCTACACCAGCGTTTGCCCATGCAGTCGCTCAGAACAAGGCGGATGGAGTGATCAATTTCACCGCCTCGCATAATCCCCCGGAATACAACGGAATCAAGTTTTCGACGCCCGACGGTTGCCCCGCGTTGCCCGAGGTCACGAAGAAGATCGAAGCTGAGATTGTTGCGGGCGACGTTGCCTCGGCAAAGGCTTCCAGCAGCGCACCCGCAGCGCAGGCCAGCCTGGATCCCAAGCCGGGCTACCAAAAGCGACTGGCTGAGATCGTCGATCTGGAAGTCATTCGCAAAGCAAATCTGCGGGTGGCATTTGATCCCATGTGGGGCTCGGCACGGGGATATTCCGACGAATTGCTCCGCAGTGCCGGTGTGCAGGTTGCCACCGTGCACGACTACCGCGACGTCCTGTTCGGCGGACACGCGCCCGAACCCGATGATCATCTGCTCGAAGACCTTCGCAAAAAAATGCGCGAAACCGGGGCCCAGATCGGCATTGCCACCGACGGCGACGCCGACCGCTTCGGAATCGTCGATGCCGACGGAACTTTCCTGCAGCCCAATTACGTGATCGCACTGCTGTTCGACTATCTCGTCGAGAGCCGTGGGTGGAAGAACGGCGTGGCGAAGTCGGTTGCGACCACCAATTTGATCAATGCCCTGGCTCAGCATCACGAAGTCGAGTTGCACGAGACTCCCGTGGGTTTCAAATACATCGGCGAACTCATCATGCAGGACAAGATCGCAATCGGCGGGGAAGAGAGCGCGGGCCTGTCGATCCGCCACCACGTTCCCGAGAAGGACGGCATGCTGGCCGGCCTGCTGTGCTGCGAAGCCGTGGCCCGCCGCGGGAAGTCGCTGGGCGAACAATTGAAGGCGATATGTAACCAAGTTGGTTCCTACTACCCGGAACGGCAGAACTTCCGCTTGACGCCCGAGGTCAAGGCCAAGTTCACTGAGAAGTTACGGCAAGATCCGAAGGATTTCTGCGGCCACCCGGTCAGCCAGGTCGTCCGCACCGACGGATTGAAGCTGGTCTTCAGCGACGGGTCTTGGGTCTGTTACCGGTTGTCGGGAACCGAGCCTGTGGTACGCGTTTATACGGAGGCGCGCAGCCAGAAAGGCTTGGAGAAGCTGAGCACGGCCGCGAAGCATTGGATTTTCGAGTAGAGGTGTTTGCCTTGACGTCTTTTTCAAGAATCCCGAGGTTTCCGCGCCCCGAAGACGGGTTGCGTGCGGTGGTCGATCGCGCGCCGCAGGCGGAGGCCTTTGCCGCTTCGTGGATTGAGCGGGTTCGCCCGATGGTAGTCCGCATCTACCCGCTGCGGCGGCGCATTGCCACGATTGCCGTGACCGTATTGGCCGCATCTTTGTTTGTCCACGTTATGTTCGGCGCGAACGGCATGGTGGTCTACAAGCAGAAGCGAGCCGAGTACGAGGCTTTGCGCAAACAGATTGTGCAGGTGCAAGTGGAGAACGACCGCTATACCCAGCAGATTCAGGGCTTGAAGAGCGATCAGAAGTCGATCGAAAAAGAGGCGCGCGAACAGTTGGGCTACGCCAAGCCGGGAGAGTACGTCTACGTCCCGCCGGCTCCAGCGAAAACCACGCCGCCAGCAACGCACTCCGCGAAAAAATAGACTCCCCGTTTTCCTGGCATGCAACTTCTGAGTACTGGTTTTATATCCCGGCTGACAATGTCGCGGCGCCTCTGTGGTATATTTCCGTTGCCTCATCTCACAATCTAGCGGGGATGGCTGTTCCTGAAGGGGACAGCACGATCTGCGACGTAGAGCGGGTTTGCGGTTTGGGGCCGCAATCTGAACTTCCAAAAGGAGAAAAACCGGCCATGAGAAAAGTTCTGTTGATTTGTCTCGCGTTAAGTTTCGTGTTCGCCCTGTCGGCGATGGCGTTTGATGATATGGGCAAGAGCACGACCGTCAACGGTTGGATCACAGATGCCAAATGCGGTGCCAAGGGCGCCAATGCGGCAGGCGAGGCGTGCACTAAGAAGTGCGTGGCTGCCGGTGAGAAGATGGTCATCGTCACCGATGGTGATTCGAAGGTCCTCGCCGTCGACAACCAGGATGCCCTGAAGGGTCACGAAGGACATCACGTCACCGTGACCGGCACCGTGGAAAAAGACTCCATGCACGTGGCCAGCGTCAAGATGATGTAGGTTGGTTCACGGATTAAAGCAGATTGAGGGCAGCGAGAGCTGCCCTCTTTTGTTGTAGAGACGTAACTTGTTACGTCTCTGCCGGCGGCATTACGGACGATGGCGAGAGAGACGTTGCAAGCAACCGTCTCTACGAGAGGGTGATCGAGAGAGGCAGGCGGCGAAACTCTAGCGCACAACTCCTTCGATCGGCGAACTCGCAGTGGCGTACAGCTTCCTCGGCATCCGGCCCGAAAGGTACGCCTGGCGTCCTGCCAGCACCGCGTGGTGCATGGCTTCGGCCATCAGCACGGGATCCTGAGCATTCGCAATGCCGGTATTCATCAGTACGGCGTCTGCGCCGAGTTCCATCGCGATCGCGGCATCTGAGGCCGTGCCCACTCCTGCGTCCACAATCAGCGGAACGCCGGTGATCATTTCCCGCAGAATGCGGATGTGGGCCTGGTTCTGAATGCCCATACCACTGCCGATGGGCGCGCCCAGGGGCATGATCGTGGCTGCACCCGCATCAATCAGTCGTTTGGCAAAAACGATGTCGTCTGAAGTGTAGGGAAGCACCGTGAAGCCTTCTTTCACCAACACACGCGTGGCCTCGAGCGTCGCCTGCACATCGGGATACAGTGTGGCCTGGTCGCCGATCACTTCGAGCTTGACCCAGTCGGAGAGCCCGACTTCGCGTCCCAGGCGAGCGGCGCGGATGGCCTCGTCAGCGGTGTAGCATCCGGCGGTGTTGGGCAGCAGAAAATATTTCTTGGCGTCGATGTAGTCGAGCAGCGACTCCTTGCTGCGGTCGAGATTCACACGGCGCACCGCGACCGTCACCATCTCCGCGCCACTGGCCTCGAGTGCGCGCGCCGTTTCCTGGAAGGATTTGTATTTTCCCGTGCCTACGATCAGGCGCGAGCGGAAGGTGCGTCCGGCAATTATCAATGAGTCCGACATGGAATCTATTGTAGCGCCGCCGTCCCGGCGGCTGGGAACCCGCACCTCCGAGGGCGAGACGCCCACGGGACAGCCGGCGAAGCCTGCCCTGAGCGAAGTCGAAGGGATGCCGGCGTTACCTTTGCCTACGGCACGGCCGTAGCTTCCGCCTGTGCGTACAGTTCATCGATCTGCTTCTTGTAGCGTTCTTCGATCACGCGTCTTTTCAGTTTCATCGTCGGCGTCAGAACGCCATTGTCGGGGGTGAATTCGTCCGCCACCAATAACACACGCTTCAGCTTCTCGAATCGTGCCAGATTGCCGTTGATGCCTTCGACGATCCCTTCGTAGAGCGCCTGCACCTTCGGGTTGGCGATCAGTTCCGCCCGTGAAGCGAACGGAACACTGTTCTCCCGCGCCCATTCTTCCAGCAGAGAAAAGTTGGGCGAGATCATGACCGCCGGGAATTTGCGCCGGTCGCCGAGGATGGCGGCGATTCCGACCAGAGGGCTGAGCTTGAGCGAGTTCTCGATGGGCTGCGGCGCGACAAATTTTCCGCCGGAAGTCTTGATCAGGTCTTTCTTGCGGTCGGTGACGGAAAGATATCCGTCGGCGTCGATGTTGCCGATGTCGCCGGTCTTGAACCATCCGTCGACCAGCGCCGCCTTGGTTTCCTCCGGGCGGTTCCAGTAGCCTTTGAATACCGACGGGCCCTTTACCAGAATTTCGCCATCCTCCGCGATGCGAACCTCCAGATTCGGCAGCGTCTTGCCCACGGTTCCAATGCGGTGATTGATCGGCGTATTCACCGCGATCACAGGAGACGTTTCGGTGAGCCCGTAGCCCTCGTGAATGCGAATGCCGGCCGCGGCGTACCACTCGGCCAGTTCGCGCCCTAGCGGTGCACCGCCAGAGATAAAGGTCTCGACCTTTCCGCCCATGCCCTGGCGAATCTTCGAAAACACGAGCTTGTTTGCGAGCTTCCAACTGCGCGAGGTGGGAGTCTTTCCGGCAAGAATTTCCGGCTTGTGGTTTTTCCCAACAGAAAGAGCCCAATCGAAAATGGCGCTCTTGGGCAGGCCCTTGGCCTTCTGCTTGGCCTGGGCATAAATCTTCTCGTATACCCGGGGCACCGCTACAAAAACGGACGGCTGTACTTCGAGCAGGCTCGCCGGCAGCCGGTCTAGAAACGGGCAGTAAGCCAGCGTTACCCCGTGATACAGCATCGAAAAGTCCACGTGACGCGCCGTGATGTGGCAGAGCGGCAGGAACGAAATGCTGATCAGTCCGGGCCGCATGTTGAAGCCGAGCAGCGAGCATTGGATGTTCGAAGCGACGTTGCCATGGGTCAGCATCGCCCCTTTGGAAGTGCCCGTCGTTCCTGAGGTGTAGACGATCGTGGCCAGATCATCAGGGCCGATGGAGCGCGCCTTGGTTTCGATCTCGGCGCCGAGGTTTTCCGGGCCCTGCAGCGTGAGGTTGTTCATGGTTACGCACTTGCCGGCGAACGGAGCCAGATCGCCGTTGAACTCCACCGGATCCATGACGACGATTTTCTCAATCTGCGTCTGGGGCAGGATCGACAAGACCTTATGCAGTTGCTGGTCGGACGACAGAAAGATGGTGCGGCAGCCCGAGTCGTTCAGGACGAACGCGGTCTGTTCCGGCGTGAGCGTGGTATAGAGCGGGACCGTCACGGCTCCCAATAGCAGGCTGGCAATATCGGCGGTGGGCCACTCGGGACGATTCTCGCTGAGGATCGCAATGCGATCCCCCGCTCGGATGCCCCAGCTGTGCAGTGTGCGCGCGGTTCTGGCGACGCCGATGCCGAACTCTCGCGAGGAAATCGGCAGCCACTTCCCGGCATCACGGTACAGCATGATGCGGTCCAGATTGCGTTCCACCGCGGCGAAGAAAATGTCGTTCAGAGTGGTGATGCTCATGGCGTCTTTCGGGTCCCGGCCGCGGAGCCACGCCTTGCTTTGTCGCAACCGGCTCCGAACAGAACTTTACTGTTTTGCCGGTGGTTTGGGCAATGCGTACCGTCACACTAGTTAGGTACTCCCCGGTTTACCGTGTGATCCCGGAAGGGTATGCTCAATCCATCACTCCAATGGGAGGAGTTCAATGCATAGAAAACGCTTCGGGATTCTAGCGCTGGGGTTGCTGCTGGCGATGACCACGGCATTCCCAACGTTCGCGCAAACCAAGAAGGAGGGTTCGAGCATGCCGAAAGTCGGCGACATGGCGCCGGATTTCACGCTGAAACACTTTGACGGCAACGACCTCAAAGACGTGAAGTTGAGCGACTACCGCGGCAAGAAGAACGTCGTTTTGGCGTTCTATATCTTCGCTTTTACCGGTGGTTGAACGCAGCAAATGAAAAACTTCCAGCAGAACTTGAAGAGGCTGGAAGCTGCCGACACCCAGGTCCTGGGTGTGAGCATGGATAGTGCCTTCGCCAACAAAGCCTTCGCCGACCAAATCGGAGTAACCTTCCCTCTTCTCAGCGACTGGGGCGGCAAAGTAACCCACGAATACGGGATCTACAAAGACGAATACCAGGCTCCCCGCCGCGTGAACTTCCTGATCGGCAAAGACGGAAAGATTCTGGAAGAGCAGGTGGACAAAGACGCGATCGATCCCACCAAGATCGTCGATACCTGCGAGCGCCCGAAGATGAAAAACTGAACGATTCGCGTGTCATCCTGAGGCCCGCGCTTTTTGCGGGCCGAAGGATCTGTGCATTTGCCGAAAGCGCAATGCTGCCAGCGAATGCACAGGTCCTTCGTGTTGCTCAGGAGGACAAATCTTCGAATTTCAATCCACGCAAGTCCGCTCGGTCCAAGCACTTCCACCTCCAGGAAACTAAACCGTCTCTATTGTGTTTACACGCTTGTCGGTAAAATCAAGCGACACGGACTTCGATTCCGTCGGGGCTTAACCTATGAAAACACGCAAGTTGTGGGTCTGGCTGCTGGTACTGGCGAGCTTTGCTTTTGTGCCGCAGGTCTCGACCATCGCGAAGGCGCAGGATGATGTGGATTCTCAGAATCAAGATCAGAATCAGGATCAGGATCAGGATCCTCCGGGTCGCGTCGCGCGGCTGAATTTCTCGCAAGGGTCAATCTCGTTTCGTCCAGCGGGCGAAGATGACTGGGTCTCCGGCGTTCCCAATCGGCCCATGGTCACCGGCGACGACCTTTGGTCCGACGAGAATTCCCGCGCCGAAGTTCACATTGGTTCGACCGCGATCCGCCTAGGCGCAAAGACCGGTATCACGTTCCTGACTCTCGACGACCGAACTACGCAGATCCGCCTCGCGCAGGGATCGATCATTCTCCGTGTGCGTCACGTCGATGACGAAGACAACTACGAGATCGATACGCCCAACATCGCGCTTAGCATCTTGCAGCCGGGTGAGTACCGCGTAGACGTGAGCGAGGACGGCAGTCAGACCATCACCGACGTCTGGCACGGTCGCGGCCGCGTTACTGGTGGAGGGCTTACCTACAACGTGGTCGCCGGTCAGTCGGCCACCTTTACCGGGAACGAGCAGCATCTGGACTACGATCTCGGACAGATTCCCGACCGAGATGACTTCGAGAGCTGGGCCTTCGAGCGTGACGATCGCGAAGACCACGCCGATTCCGCGAATTACGTTTCGCGCGAGATGACTGGCTATGAAGACCTCGACGAATCCGGCGACTGGAGCTATGTGGCCGGCTACGGTCCCTGCTGGCGTCCGCGCGCGGTCGTCGTGGGATGGGCTCCCTATCGCTTCGGTCACTGGATTTACGTCGGTCCGTGGGGCTGGACCTGGGTTGAAGACGAGCCATGGGGATTCGCGCCCTTCCACTACGGTCGCTGGGCGTCGGTGAACGGAGGATGGTTCTGGGTGCCGGGACCGGTTGTCGTCCGGCCGGTCTGGGCTCCGGCGCTGGTCGCGTTCGTGGGTGGCGGCCCGGGCTTCCGGTTCTCGGCTGGCGTTGGCGTGGGATGGTTCCCGCTCGCTCCGGGAGAAGTCTACCTGCCCGGATACCACGTGAGCCGCGCGTACGTGAACAACGTGAACATCACCAATACGGCGGTGACGGTCACGAAGGTCACGAATGTGTACAACACGGTCATCGTCAACAAGAGCACGACGATCAACAACATTACCTACGTCAATCAGCACGTAAACAACGGAGTGACGGTCGTCTCGCATGACACGTTTGTGAATGCCCGGCCCGTGGCGGGGAACGTGATGAGAGTCGATCCTAAAGAGATTGCCTCTGCACCTGTGAGCCATATCGCGCACGCTGAGCCGATCCGCACCAGCGTGATTGGGGCAGGACGGCCTGTCTCCGTGCGGCCGCCGGCAGCAGTGATCAGCCGTCCGGTGGTTGCCGTCCGGACGCCTCCGCCGCCTCCGCGCTCGATGGAGCAGCGGCAGGTGCAGGCGGGTGGACATCTGAACGAGCAGGCGCTGGTTCGTCCCGTGGGACCCGCGCAGCCCGCGCCGACGACTCAACGGCCGCAGCAGACGCAGGAAGGCTTCAAACCCTTCACTCCGACGAATGGCGGAAATAGCCAGGTCCGGCCAATGCAGCCGACGCAGCCGCGGACGTACGAGCAGCAGGGAACTCCGCCGCCGGAGAACCGCAATGCGCAACAGCAGGAGAATCGCAACACACAACCTGCGAACCGCGAATTCCGTCCACCGCAATCGGAGCAGACAAGGCCGCCGGTCCAGGAGACGCATCCACTGGTGCGGCCGACGCCACCAGTGCAGGAGCGCAGTCCGCAACAGGAGCAACAGCAGGAGCAGAAGTTCAATCAGTGGCATCAAGCGCGCCCTGCTGCTCCTCCGCCAGCGCCGAAGCCAGCGCCGCGGCCTCCAGAGCAGAAACCGGCGCCTTCGAAGAAGGGACATTGACGCTGACGGCTTTCTTGCGGTGTGATAGGGTTCGCATGCAATGCACTTGCGGACCACAAAATCAGTAACGGCTACGCCGGGAGACGACTGCTCCCGGCGTAATTCTTGTGAGGCGGCGACGTTCCCCGCCGAGCAGTCATCAAAAGATCGAGATCGAGCGAGATGACCGAAGCCAAGCGTCCGACGATTAACTGGATGGATGTCTTGTGGCTGGTGCTGCTCGCGGCCTTGGCACTGCTGCCGCCCATCGAGGAGTACCACAAGCAGCTCATCCTGCTCGCCTTCGGCGTGATCCAGTTGGGAGAGAGCTGGCTGATCGCCCGCGTGCCCCACCGCGGCCCGGCTTACCTTGTGCTGCTCAAGATCGGATTGGCCACTTTACTGCTACCCCACACCGGCGAAACCCCGATCAATAGCTACTACTATCCCATCTACTACTTGCCCGCGATCACCGCGGCGGAGTATTTCGGCCCGTGGGCCACCTTGTTGTGGACGTCGCTGGCATCAGTCGTCTACTGTTCTTATCTCTATCCCGCGTTGCAAGAGTTCGAGATTACGCCAGAGGATTATGGACGGCTGGCGATCCGCATTGTCTTCTTTTTCCTCGCGGCCATGGTGGTCAACCGCTTCGTCATTGAGAGCCGGCGCCAGACGTTGCGTTATCAAGAATTGGCGGAGACTTTGGCCGAGACCAACCGCCGCCTGGAACTGGCCCAGGCTGAGGCCCGCCGTTCCGAGCGCCTCGCCGCGTTGGGCCAGCTTTCCGCGGGGCTCGCTCACGAGATTCGCAATCCTTTGGGCGTGATCAAAGGTTCGGCGGAAATGCTCACGCAGAAACTTGGCGCTTCGAATCCGCTCGCCACCGAACTGGCTGGGTACATTTCGACGGAAACCAACCGCCTCAGCGCGCTGGTCACACGCTTCCTGGATTTCGCACGCCCTTTGCACGCTGACCTGACGCCGCAGGACATCACCACCGTCCTGGATCGATCATTGAATGATGTCGCACAACTATGGAAGGGCGCGCCAGTCCGGGTTGAGAAAGAGTATGGGGCCAATTTGCCACTCGTGCCCCTGGACGAGAGCCTATGCGAGCAGGCATTCGTTAATATTGTGCAGAATGCTTACGATGCCATGGGCGCCGGCGGTGGCAAACTGCGCGTCCAAGTCCGGAAAGCGCGGGCCAGCAATCGCAACGGCGGCAACCTAGACGGAGTCGAAGTGCGCATCGAAGACACGGGGCCGGGAATTCCGCTGGAGTTGCGGGAACAAATATTTAATCCGTTTGTTACCACGAAGAAATCTGGCGTAGGTCTGGGACTCTCCATCGTTTCGAAGATTATTGACGGGCATCAGGGCAGCATCCGGGTTGAAAGCCCCGACAGTTCCGGGGGCGCCGCGCAGGGTCCCGGCGCTCGTTTTGTGATATTTTTCCCAGCCGCCAGCGACAAGGTTGCCGCAGGGCAGACGGCCCATCTGGTGATCTCGTGAGACCCCGCGAATCGAGGGAGACGCGCGCATGCCGGCGATTCTGATCGTCGAAGATGAAGCTAAGATGCGACGCCTGCTCGAGTTGAATCTCGGCGACGACGGCTTCACCACGTTCTCTGCTGAAGACGCCGAGACCGGCCTCAAACTTCTGCGCGAAAACTCCATCGACCTGGTTCTGACCGACCTCAAACTTCCCGGCATGAATGGACTGGAGTTTCTGCAAACCATCAAGCAACACAACGCTGCTCTGCCAGTGGTTGTGATGACCGCATTCGGCAGCGTCGAAACCGCCGTCGAGGCGATGAAGGCCGGGGCCAGCGACTACGTGCTGAAGCCGTTTTCGCTGACCGAGATGCGGATGGTCATCCACAAAGAACTGGACGTCCGCAATCTGCGCGAAGAGAACCGGTCTTTAAGGGAGGCCCTGGGCAGGCGCTATGCGCATCCCAACGTAGTCGCGCGCAGCCCCAAGATGCAGGAAGTGCTCGCGACGGTGGAGCGCGTCGCGCCCACCAACGCCACCGTGCTGCTGGGCGGGGAGAGCGGCGTGGGCAAGGATTTAATCGCGCGCGCTATTCACGAAAAATCGCGCCGCGCTTCCGGCCCATTCCTCAAGATCAACAGCACCGCCATCCCTGAGAATCTTCTGGAGAGTGAATTGTTCGGCTTCGAAAAAGGTGCGTTCACCGGAGCCGTTGCCAGCAAGCCCGGCAAGTTCGAACTGGCGGACAAAGGGACGCTATTCCTCGACGAAATCGGCGACGTGCCACCGGTCACGCAAGTGAAATTGTTACGCGTGCTGCAGGAACGCGAGTTCGAGCGCCTCGGAGGTACACGCACCGTAAAGGTCGACGTGCGCCTGATCGCGGCCACCAACAAGGATCTGCGGGAAGCGCTCGAGCAGGGCACGTTCCGCGAAGACCTCTACTATCGCTTGAATGTGGTGCCCATCGACATCGCGCCGCTGCGGGAGCGCAAGGAAGACATCCCCGATCTCGCAAACCTGTTCATCTCGCGCTTCACTGGAGAGTCCGGCAAGCCCGTCGAAGGCATTACCCCCGAAGCGATGCAGATTCTGGTGAATTATCATTGGCCGGGGAATGTCCGCGAACTGCAGAACATCGTCGAACGTGCGTGTGCTCTGGCGAAGGGCAGCGTGCTCACTCCGGCCGACATCCACTTAGATATACGTCCCGCAAAAGACGCGAATGGCGCCGGCGGATTTCTTCCCGAAGGGATGACGTTGGAAAAATGGGAAGATGAAATGGTGCAGGAAGCCCTGCGCCGTGCCAATGGCAACAAGAGCCAGGCCGCGCGCTTGCTGGGCTTGTCCCGCAACGCCCTGCGTTACCGCCTCTCCAAGATCGGCATCGCCGACGAAGGCGAAAAAGAAGTTTGAGGCACGTTCCCAGATTGGGATGGTTCCGATTTTAATCACGAAAACCAGAGGCCTCTCGTTGGACCGGGCGCATAGAATGGCCGATGAAGGGCAACGTTTGGAGGGTGTTGCCAGTGGGTACTGGACGCTGTCCTTCAAACAGTCGAGTGGCTCACCAGC
>OBLU010000112.1_pt1 | contig 73214 bp, 59 predicted proteins | sample 1518681 | NCBI WGS metagenome assembly OBLU01 (sample SAMEA3539304, study PRJEB22396) | soil metagenome | biome: tundra; feature: field; material: soil | place: USA | collected 2010-05 | depth 0.15 m | reverse complement strand
CCAGGTTTTGTATGGCCTGAATCGTGCTTGACAAAGCCTTCTTCCTTATCGAGGGACACCCGGCCTAGGCGGCCCGCTGGGTTCATTACATGCCGTTCTGCGAGTTGTTTTCTTCGGGGTGCAGAACGCGATAGGTGGTTCCGCCCCTGGACCAGACGAGGAGCAGGATGTCCTTGCCGGCGGGAACGGAGTGGACTTCGTTCACGAACTTCTCCGCATTCTCGACGGGCTTGCGGTTCACTTCGACGATGACGTCGCCAGGGGCAAGACCAGCTTCGTCGGCCGGGCTGGCGGGGCGAACGCTTTGAATGGCCGCGCCGTTGACATTGGATGGGATGTTGAGCTGCGACCGGAGATCCGGGGTTAAGTTATCGACGGCGAGACCGAGCTTTCCGTGTTGCTTCGATTCCGAACCGTCATTTTCCGCAACCTGGTTATTACCATGGAATTCGCCTACCTTGACGTTGATGGTTTCAGGCTTGCCGTTGCGGAGAATACCAAGGGCGATGGTGTTGCCGGGAGCGATCTGGCTGTCCTCGACCTGGAGGGCACCGCCGTTGACGATCTTCTTGCCGTTGAGTTCGCGAAGGACATCGCCGGCTTTGATTCCAGCTTGACCGGCCGGTGAGTCGGGGGTTACCTGGCTCACGATGGCGCCGGAGGCGTCGTGGAGATCAAAGAAGTTGGCGTTATCCGGCGTGACATCGTTCATGCTGATGCCCAGATATCCGTGGTGCACCGTGCCGGTTTTGATGATGGAATCGGCAGAGGCCCGTGCGATATGCGAGGGAATAGCAAATCCCGCACCGGCGAAGGAGCCATTGTCGGTGATGATGAAGGTGTTGATGCCGATCAACTCGCCCCGGGCATCGACCAGCGGGCCACCGGAGTTGCCGGGGTTGATGGCGGCGTCGGTCTGAATGAAGTCGCCGGGCTTGCGTGGGTTATCGGAGTAGGGGTTGGGACGATTGAGAGCGCTCACAATACCGCGCGTTACGGAGAACTGGAAGTAGCCGAAGGGGCTGCCGAAGGCAAGAACCGTCTGGCCGGGATGCAGCCGGGTTGAGTCTCCCCAGGCGATGCTGGGCAGGTCAGTCGCGTTGATCTTGATGACCGCGAGGTCGTTGAGCTTGTCGACGCCGACGAGCTTTGCAGGGAAGACGCGCCGGTCGTTCATGGTGACGCGGATCTGCATTGCTCCATTGACGACGTGGTCGTTGGTGAGGATGTATCCATCCGGGGAGATGATGATGCCGCTCCCGATGCCGTGCTCGATCTGGGGAGAAGGCCTCATGCCCTGGCCTTGTCCCTGGCTGGGGCCTTGCGGTCCGAAGAACCATTGGAATCCCGGGGGAATGGCACCCTTCGGGACACCCTGATCCTGGCCCTGGCCTTGGTCCTGGTCCTCGTCGGACCGGGTCTCCTCTCCGGATGCACGCGAGGTGACGGAGACGTTGACGACCGCGGGGGTGACGCGGGCTGCAACCGCTTCGACCGCGTCGTCAAGCGACACGAGCGGGGCGACGCTGTTGTTATCCAGCGGAGCCGCGGCGCTTGCGGCGGCGTGCGCTGAGTTGTGGCCAAAGCCGAGGGTCAGGCCGAGAAGAACGGTTGCGGCCGCTCCTGCAGGGATCCCGAACCTCTTGGTCATTGCGACTAATGAATTAGTTGATACGGACATTTTTCTACCTCATGCTGGGTTTGGAGTTGATATTAGAGTTGGAAAACGAGCCAGCCTGTGCGGATGGGCAAAGGAGCGGGCTGGTTCAATTTGGAATTGAGAGGAATGACCCTGAAAATCAAGCGGGTGACGGTGATTTGAGTCGTGGACTGGCCGCTGTTTTGAGTCGGGGTCTGGGCGTTCGGCTGTCCTACAGTAGTGCTCGCGGGCTGGTCTGCGCTCTGGTCGGATTCATAGTCAGAGGAAAGCGGCACCGCTCGACCGGGGGTCTCGACCTGCTCCCATGTGGCAAGCACGATCCATTGCTGCACTTGGGGCGGGTTTGGTTTTGGGCCGGGAAGTTCGGCCTTGAGCAATTCTTCTTTGAGCGCGTTCGAGGCGAGTTGGGCAGACGAACTGTTCAATTCTCTTGCGGTGGGCGCGGGGCGTCTCAGAGAAGCCGGAGCCGGCTGACGGCCGGATGGCAGAACGGCCGTGGCGTTCACGGTGCGGAGCCTAGAAGAAGCGCGAACAGCGCGGGATTTGGAAACGGGGACATAAGCCGCATCGATGAGACGGGGTGGCTCGGCGTGCACTCGCGCCTGGGGTCCTTCTGCCTGCTGCGAGGGGACGAAGGCGATCAACTGCGGGCAGCGCGCAAGCTCCACCGACCCGAAGACGAGGCCGCAACTCAGCGCGCCAAACAGGGCACGCGTTGCAAGGGGGCTTAATGCGTGACCGCGGCCCAGGATGCTGTGGACGCGGTGGACGAGCTCGGGACGCCGCTGCCAGGCGCCGAGCGACAGCGCTTCGGCACGCCGCGAAAGACCACGCTCGGCGAGGCTTGTGAGGCAGGCTGCGTAGGCGCGGGGTGCGTGCGTGATCCTGATGACGCCGTCATCGCAGGCCATTTCGCGCTCGGCACACAAGCGGCGTTCCATCCACCAGAGTGCGGGGTTTAATGGGAAGAGAACCAGGCAAAGCTTCTGGAAAAGGTTGGTCCAATCGTCGCGGCGGCGCAGATGCTCGGCTTCATGGAGAACGATCTGCTTGAGTTCTCCGGGAGTGAGCCGCGTGAAGAGCCACTCGGGAATGAGAATGCGTGGCGCAAAGAAACCGATCACGCTTGGACGGTCCAGTTGCCGGGTAGTGCAGACCCGCACCTGCGCCCGGCCCGGCATTTCATTCAGGCAAGATAGTGGCGCGATTGTGCTGCCGGCGAGATCGATAGGGAGTGCGGTTTTCCAAAGCTTGCGGAGGCGATAGGAGTGAATTGCCAGGTCGACGGCTCGGAGGATGGAGGTGGCCACCCACATCGCCGCGATGGCCAGACTCCAGCGAATATCCAACTGCAGCCAGGGCCTGGCCGGAGCTTCGACGAGCCCACTGGAAATGCCTAGTGGGGCGGCCGCGGAAAGTCCTGCAAGAAATGGAAAGAGCGGAAGGCAGACAAGCGCGATAAAGCCCGAAAACCAGATGGCGAAGCGATGCGCGGCAGAGATGCGGGGGGCCACGCGGAAACAGATTGTGAGGGCCAATGCAACTGCGGCGCCTTGCCAAAGGGCGGTGACAACCAGCGGAGCCGCAGCTTGAGAGAAAGCACGGAATCCGGGTGAGAGCGCATTGCTTATGGCCGGAAATGCCCAGCGGATGGCCTCGAGAGTGGGGATCAGGTGCATGCTCTAGACCTCCCTCAGAGTGTCAGACGCCGATTCGTCGGGCGCGGCATTGCGGATGGCTTCCTTGAGACGCTGCAACTCCTCAGGCGAGATTTCTGCGTCGCCCAGAAGCGACAGGAGAAGACGCTCGCGTGAGTTGCCGAAAAAACGGCCGAGGACGTGACGGACCTCGGAGCGGCCAGCCTCCTGCTCAGCGATGCAAGGTCTGTAGATAAAGGCGCGGCCATCCTGCCGGTGCTCAACGTACCCTTTTTGCTCCAGGATCCGGATGGTGGTGAGTACCGAGTTGTAGGCCAGAGGTTCACCCTGGGGCATGGCGGCGACCAGGTCATTGACCGCCGACTCGCCTCGCCGCCAGAGGATTTTCATCAGCCTCAGCTCGGCTTCAGTCAACGTATTGGACTTTTTTGGTGGCATATTTGAGTTCCGCGAGCCCAGTGGGAAAACGCCATTGCGGACGGTTTTCTTACACCTCATTGACGGACAACTAAAGTATTAGTTAGCAGACCTGGATGGATTTTTCAAGAGGCTCCGAGTCTGGCTTGGCTGACCAGGGCCAGAAAGGGTGGTGATTGGTGCCGATTTTGAGGTTAATTTGTGGCGCGAAGGAGTTGAAATCGCGGTTCCGGCTGCGGCCTTAAAATGATGTTGCGCTGTAGCTTGTCCCCAGGAGTTTCCTCGAAAATGAAGCGTTTTCGTCGTCGCAATCCCTTTATGTCGGAATTTGCACTGTCTTTGCTCGTTGGGCTTCCGCTCGCGAACGGGGTTTTTGCGCAGGAAACGGCCGCGAATCCGGGCTCGGATACGCAATGGATGCCGGCGATTCATTGGAGACTGGTGGGGCCTTTCCGCGGAGGCCGGACACGAGCTGCATATGGGGTCGCGGGAGAGCCGAATATTTTTTATGTGGGGCAGGTGGACGGAGGCGTGTGGAAGAGCAACGATTACGGGCGCACCTGGAATCCGATCTTTGATCACGAATCATCGCAGTCGATTGGCGCGATTGCCGTGGCTCTGTCTGACAGCAACGTGGTCTATGTGGCCAGCGGCGAAGGGCTGCATCGGCCTGATCTTTCAGTAGGTGACGGCATTTACCGGTCGAGCGATGCGGGGAAGACATGGGAGCATCTAGGTTTGCGCGATGGAGAGCAGATACCGTCGCTTGCTGTCGACCCGCGGGATCCGAACCGGCTTTTTGCCGCGGTGCTGGGTCATCCTTACGGTCCCAACGAAGAGCGCGGAATCTACCGCTCGATCGATGGAGGCAAAAGCTGGAAGAAAGTGCTCTACAAGGATGCGAACACCGGGGGCTCCGATGTCGCGATCGATCCCCTGCACCCGGATGTGGTGTACGCGGCGCTTTGGCAGTCACAGCTAGGGCCCTGGGAAGACGGCAACCAGTACGACGGCACCAATGGAGGGCTCTTCAAGTCTGCCGACGGGGGCGAGACCTGGCGGAAATTGACCAAGGGGCTGCCGGACGACCTGGTGCAGATTCAGGTGGCGATCGCAGCCAGCGATCCGAATCGTCTGTATGCCACGCTGTCGACGACGCTCGAAGGGGGCTATGCGACCGGCGCCGGGCTCGGTGTGTATCGCTCGGACGATGCAGGCGAAAGCTGGAGCAAGGCGACCGACGATCCGCGGCCTGCGATGAAGATTGGAGGCGGCGATCTGCCGATTCCCGCGGTCGATCCAAAGAATCCCGACGTGGTGTACAGCGCGAGCATTGTGACGGTGCGGTCGACGGATGGCGGCAAGACGTGGACCAGCTTGCGCGGCGCACCGGGCGGAGATGATTACCAGAACCTGTGGATCAATCCCGAAAATCCCGACATCATTCTGCTGGTCAGCGACCAGGGCGCGCTGGTGAGCGTGAATCGCGGCGAAAGCTGGAGTTCCTGGTACAACCAGCCGACGGCGCAGCTTTACCACGTTGCGGTGACCAATACCTTCCCATACGAGATGTGCGCGGGCCAGCAGGAGAGCGGGTCGGTATGCATTTCAAGCCGCGGCAATGACGGCGAAATCACTTTCCACGATTGGCATCCGGCCGGCATCATCGAATACGGCTACGCAGCGCCGGACCCGCTGCATCCTGAGATTGTTTACGGGGCAGGGCGCACAGAGGTATCGAAGTGGAACAGGATCACGGGAGAGGTGCAGAACATCACGCCGATTCCGGTTCACGATCCGGAATATCGAGCCGACAGGACCGAGCCGATTCTTTTTTCTCCGGTCGATCCGCATCTGCTTTTCTATGCGGCTAACGTGCTGTTTGAAACGAAGGACTATGGGAAGACCTGGGAGAAGATCAGCCCCGATCTTTCCCGCGAACACTCGGGCCAGCTTGCGTCCCTGGCGCCGCTCCCGGCAAAGGATGCGGAAAAGCGGCGCGGTGCGATTTACTCGGTCGCTGCCTCATTTCAAAACGTGAATACCATCTGGGCGGGAACGGATGACGGGCTGGCGTGGATTACGCACGACCACGGCAAGAACTGGAAGAACATTACCCCTGCCGGGATCACGCCGTGGAGCAAGATTACGCAGATCAGCGCTTCGCATTTTGACGATCAGACGGCGTATGTTTCTGTGAGCCGATTCCGCATCGACGATTTGCATCCCTATCTCTATCGCACGCATGACGGAGGGGCAACGTGGCAACCGATTGCTACCGGCTTGCCCGACGATGCACCGGTGAATACGGTGCGTGAAGATCCGATTCGCAAAGGGCTGCTTTTTGCGGGGACAGAGACGGCGGTTTGGATGTCACTGGATGACGGAGATCATTGGCAGCCGTTGCAATACAACCTGCCGCACACTTCAATGCGCGATTTATGGATTGAAGGGAACGACCTGATTGTGGCCACGCATGGACGCTCGTTCTGGGTTCTCGATGACATTTCGCCACTGCGCCAACTCGAAGGCGTGGATGCGAAGGCAGAGCCTGTGTTGTTCAAGCCGGGGACGGCGCATCGCATTCGGCGGGACACGAACACGGACACGCCATTGCCGGCCGACGAACCCGGGGGACAGAATCCGCCGGACGGCGCGGCGATCGATTATTCTTTGCCGGAGTCGTTCAGGGGTGCGGTGACATTGGAGATTCTGGATGCCGGCGGTAAGGTGGTGCGTCGCTACTCGAGCACCGATGCGGCCGAGTCCACGATGGACGAGTTATCGAAGCAACTTATTCCGCTTTATTGGATCCGCATGCCCAAAACGCTGCCGGGCGGCGCAGGAATGCATCGATGGGTGTGGGATTTGAGATACACAACGCCGACTGCGACCCATTATGAGTATCCAATCTCCGCAGTGCCGCATGAAACGCCGCGGATGCCGCAGGGGCCACTAGCGCTCCCGGGAAGCTATCTGGCGCGACTTAGTGTTAATGGGAAAGAGATCACTGCTCCACTTACGATCAAAATGGACCCGCGCGTATCTGCATCCAAGGCTGATCTGGATGATCTGTTCAAACTGGAATATGAGCTTTCGGGGATGCTGACAAGCAGCTCTGAGGCGGCACTGCAGGCACACTCGATTCGGGAGCAGATTGAGAAGTTATCGAAGAGTGGATCGCCGGAACTCAGGCGGACGTTGGAGAAAGCGGACGAAGGGTTTACTGCGTTGCTAAACGGGAAAGAGAAATCCGCAGGGGGCGAGGAAGCGCCGGGTCTGGATGAAGTTGCCGGAGAAGTTTCGGAGCTCTATACCGAGGTGGGACAAGTGGATGCGGCACCGACCGCTGCGCAGCGAACGGCGGCGGAGCATGTCAGCGAAGAGTTGAGTGAAGCGCTGCGCGCCTGGGGGCGCCTCAAGAGCACCGCCATTCCAGAATTGAATGACAAGCTCAGGAACGAGCACGTTCCGACTCTGAATCTCGATCAAAGGCCGGAAACTATGCTGGAGAGCGGCGATGAGGATTGATTGTGGAGCGAGGGCCCGCACGTGCGAGGTTCGAATTGAAAGACGGAATCCTTCGAATGCTCCTTCACGCGGGATTGTCGCATCGGACTCCAGGTTACTGACCGCGTGATTTCGTGCTTTGAGTTCATGCTTTCCCAGCTCCCAAAATCGGGATCTCCACCCCAGCGAGCAAAGACCACTCGCTGGGGACCCCGGGGGACCTGGGGCACCCATAGTTGGTGCAAGAATAAACGGTCAGAGATTTAGCGTGTCATGGCGTAGTGCACCTGCTCTTCGATCGCGGCGATCTGCAATGGGGGGCGGTTGGCGCGCAGCAGGACCGCGTTTACGCCACTCAGCTCGGTCGTCTTGAATTGCTGCCACGACTCGATGTCTTTGCGGGCAGATGTGCTCATCGAGGAGAGAATCTCGAGCGCCTGTGCTGGAGCGGCTCGATGGCCGCTTTCAACGACCTGCAATGCGGTGGCCAATCCGGCATTCGCTTTGGCAAGTCCGATTTGGTCTTTACTCTTTTGCACGTCGTTCTCATCGTCACCGCCTTTGATCTGCCGCAGTTTGGCAAGAGCGCCGTGGATGGCTTGCGTAAGATCCGGCGGATTGTTCTGACTGATTGAGTCGAGCTTCATTAACTGAGTCTCGACGCTCTCAAGTTCGGCCATGGCCTTGCGACTGGACAGGGTTTGCGCATAGATGGATTCGGCGAGGGTGAACTGCCGGTCAATTATCTGCGGAGGGGCATCGACGCGCGGATCCATGGTTACGCGCAATGGACGGTCCAATTGGACGCCATCCACTGTGAGGCGCAGTCTGTAGGCACCCGGCGGCACGCGCGGCCCAGGCGGAGCGGCCGTGGAATCCTCATCGTCATCGTCCATTCCCGTGCCGGAGCCTCCTGCCGCGAGATCCCACACAAAGCGATGGTGTCCGGCACTCGTTTCGAGGGCCTGTGGTTTGGGAAACCAGCGTTCTGCGATGGGAAGAAGCGGGCGATTTACAGTGACCTGGTCGTTGCTCGAAAAATGGCGCACCTCGTGTCCTTGGGCATCGAGGATTTGCAGCATAACCTTGGTCGCGTTGGCTTGAAGGTAGTAGTCGACAATTGCTCCGTTAGGCGGATTGTCTGCCTGCGGTTCTTCCGGGGGCAGCGGCGATCCGAGGAAGCCGTCGTTGTCCACGCGCACGGCTGGGGGCGGAGTGTATAGAAAGGCCCGCTCATTCTGAGCTTTTGCGGCCTGGCGAAGAGGCGCAATGTCATCGAGCACCCAGAAAGAGCGCCCGTGCGTGGCCGCGATCAAGTCGCTGCCATTGAGATTCAAGTCGCGTATCGAGCTCACGGGCAGATTGAGATTGATCGGCTGCCAATGATCTCCTGTGTCGAAAGAGACATAGATTCCGAACTCCGTGCCTGCGAACAAAAGGCTTTGCTGTTCTGTGTCCTCACGAATGGCGCATAGAAAGTGACTCGGTGCAATGCCGCTGACTGAGAGCTTCCAGGTCTTGCCGTAATTGTGGGTGATGTAGAGGTATGGCTTTTGATCGTCGAGGCGATGACGATCGACGGCCGCATAGGCCGTCGCGGGATCGAAGTTCGAAGCCTCGATGAGAGAGATTTTGCTCCATGGAGAGAGGCTGGGAGGCGTGACATCACTCCAGGTCTTGCCGCCATCTGTGGTGAGGTGAATGCGTCCGGTGTCGGAACCGGCCCAGAGCTGGTCCGCTTTTAGCGGCGATGGTGCAATGGTGTACACCACGCCGTACCCCTGTCGTTCGGCATTCTCAACGGTGACCGGCGCATTGGCGCTGGCTCCGGGGGCCGCGCCGGTCAAATCCGGGCTGATTGTCTGCCAGTGCAGACCGCCGTCGATGGTCTTCATCACGTACTGTGTGCCCAGGTAAAGAGATGTCTTGTCAGCCGGAGAAAAGACCAGCGGAGGTGTCCATGGGGCGCGATATTTCCGCTTGTTGATCGCCGTCCCAAAACCGCCGAGGGGCCATGGCGTGACATTTTGGCTGAACGATGTACGCAGGTCGAAGCGCTGCACGTCGCCATAGGCTCCGGAGAGATAGAGCACGTCTTCATTTTTCGGGTCGATAGCGATGTAGCCGCTCTCGCTGCCGCCGGGCAGAAACCAGTCGCGCGTGTCGATATGTCCATGGTCAGTGCGGCTGTGAACGGCGATGGAGCCGCTGTCCTGCTGCGCGCCGTAGATGGTGTAGGGGAACTTGTGGTCAGTAGTGACGTGATACAGCTGCGCGGTGGGTTGGTTGTACCAGGTTGTCCAGGTCTTGCCGCGATTGAGACTGATGGTTGCGCCTTGATCGACGCCGAGCGCGAGGTGCGATGGGTTCTTAGGGTCCACCCAAATCTGGTGGTAGTCGTCGCCGCCAGGAGCTCCGCGGACAATCTGGATGGTCTTGCCGCCGTCTTGAGTGCGGTAGAGCGCAATGTTGGGAATATAGAGGACGTCGGCATTGGTTGGATCAATGGCCAATGAACTGAAATACCATGCCCGACTGATGAGACGGGAGTCGGTGTTGACCAGGGTCCAGCTATCGCCCTGATCATCGGAACGATAGAGCCCCGCATTACCCGGGGTGTCGATGGTCGCATAGACTCGACGGCCGTCGGCGCCGACCGCGATGCCTATGCGTCCCCACGTGCCATCCGGCAATCCGTGGCCTGCAATTGCGGCCCAGTGCGCGCCTGCGTCGGTCGAGCGATAGATCGCATTCCCTGGACCTTCGAGAGGCGCATAGGTGCTCCAGGGAGGACGATGCGCGTTCCACGTGGCGGCAAATAGCACTTGCGTTTGATTGGTCGCCATCGCGATGTCGGCGATGCCAACGTCGGGACCCTTGTCGAGCACGTGCTGCCAGTGGTCTCCACCGTCGGTGGACTTGTAGACGCCGCGTTCTTCGCTTGGACCGTATGCATGTCCGAGCGCGCCGACGTAGAGCGTGCGCGCGTCAGTTGGATCAACCAGGATGCGGCTGATCTGCCGCGAGTCGTCGAGGCCGATGTGCTTCCATGAAGTTCCTCCATCATCGCTGCGGTACATGCCATCTCCCGACGCCAAATCAGACCGGATGTCGGACTCACCGGTGCCCACATAGATGACCTTGGGATCGGAAGGAGCAACGGCGAGGGCGCCGATGGAAGCGACGGGCTCCTGGTCGAAGATCGGCTGCCAGACGGTGCCGGCGTCGGCGGTCTTCCACACGCCGCCATCGACTCCGCCGAAAAAGAAGTTTTTGTCGCTGCCGGGTACACCGCTGACCGCAACCACGCGCCCGGCGCGAAAGGGGCCAACCAGTCGCCAGCGCAGACCGTTGAACAGCTGGGGTGAAAGCTCCTGCGAGCGTGCCGACATGGGTGCAGGCACGCAGCACAGGAAAGCAGCAAAGGCCAACAAAAGCTGTGGGTACCTGGCAGGGAAGCGATGGAATGAAGTCATCGTAGATTCGATTGTGAAGCCGAAGAACCGGATGAGCAAGAAGATTACGCGTGTGGGACACTGGGATCCTCTGGCGCATGAGGTAAAAATCGGAGATGCTGGAAAGATGAAGCTCGCTTTCCGCGCCTGGAGAATCGCCTTCCTTTTTTTCTTCCCTTTTTGTTTCATGGCGTCGCTTGCACCGGCGCAGACTCCGGATACTGCCGCATTGCGCGGCGTTGTCAGAGGGCCCAATGGCGCACCACTCGCCGGCGTGCGGTTGCTGATTGAAGACGCGAAGCACCGGGCGATTTGCGCTTTGCTGACCGGCGCCCAGGGCAACTTTGCCGCGGAGGATCTGCCCGTTGGCGGCGCTCTACAACTGAAGGCAACTTACCCGGGACTTGCCGAGGTGCAATCCGGCGCTTTGGTGCTGACTGCTGGTGCTACCGCAAGTCTGCAACTGCGCATGGAGTTGGCCGGCGTTGAAGCCGATGTGCACGTGACCGGAACCGCCGGAACCGTGCGCTCAGACGAGCCGCAGCTTGGAGATCGCCTCAACGCGGCACAAATGGAGAGCATGCCACTGCTGAACCGGCGCATCACGGGGTTGCCCCTGTTGCTGGCTGCCAATCGCCCGGCCATCAACCAGGGAGACATCTTCATGAACCAGGAACTCTTCACCGCCAATGGAACGGGGCGCCGACAAACCTGGTTTGAAGTGGACGGCGCGAGCGGCAATGATGCCTGGGGCCGTCAGACAGTTTTTACCAACGTGCCGCTCTATGCCGTGGCCGAGATGACTGTGCTTGAGAATGCTTTCGCGGCTGACTATGGATTTGGCGAAGGCGCTGTGGTCAACATCGTGACACGGAGCGGAAGAGACAAGTATCACGGCGACCTGCTCGGCCTGTGGCGTCCTTCCGGACCTGAATCTGACCTGTCCGGGTTTTCCGCGAGCACGGCTACCAGCGGGAACGACATCACGCGGGACACACTTGCACAGGGCGCTGCAACGGCATCCGGACCGCTAACGCGGCAAGGGCACACTATGTTTCTGGCTTCGACGGAATACAGCTATCAGAATCGCGCTTCTCCAATCATCTCGCCGCTCGATCCTGGAAATTTCATTGGGCATTATCGCGACTGGCTTGGATTTCTGCGTATCGACCACACTTTCAGACCGGGGAATCGTGCCTTCTTTCACGGCGGCGCCGACAGCTTTTTCGACACGAACCCCAACGGGATCGTGGGGGGAAACACATTGCCCAGCGTCGCCCGCGTCTTTCGCAGGCGGACATACACGTCCGAGTTGGGAGACACGATGGGACTGGGAACCTCGATAGCCAATGATGTACGCCTGCAGTTCCAACTTGCCTCGCCGATTACACAATTTGCGCCGGTGATTTTTGGAACGGAGTATTCAGTGCCTATTTCATCCGGCGGCACGTTTACTTCCGGAACTTCGCAATCGGCGCTGCTGCTGAACCGGCAGTTTGAAGTAGAGGATTCGCTGGTGAAGACGTGGAGCCGCAACGAACTGCGCGTGGGCGCAGACGTCATCTACGCGCGCAGCGGCGGCAACAGCAAGGAGTTCGGAGGGCCGATCTACGATGGCGAGCTCGTGTACAAGAGTTGTACTGGCACAGCGGCCTACTGCGAGAGTGCGGACTACCTGGGCGATATTGCTAACGTGCAAAGCTATACCCAGAGTTACGGGAACGCGAATTATACGGTCGGGGACACGATGACCGGGGTCTTTGCGCAGGATGACGCGCACCTGACCGCGGACTTCACGCTGAATCTGGGTCTGCGCTATGAGGTGCAAACCTTCGCGGATTCTCGCGCAGATATTGCTCCGCGAGTGGGCTTTGCCTATAACGTAGCCGGCCGAGGCAGAACTACGGTGCGTGCAGGGTTGGGCTTCTACCATGCGCAGGTGGTCGATAACTCCGAGGCGAATTACGCGCTGACCGGGCCCACCGGTGTCTTTAACTACACAGCCGCGCCGGGCCAGGCGGGATTTCCGGCCAGTGTTGCGGACGTGCCGCTTCCGGAGTTTCCCTCGACTGCGATTGCGCCATTGCGCAGTCTTTATCTGCGGCCGGGGCGCGCGAGCTACTACAACCAGTTCTTTCCGACGAGCACACTTGTCGGATATCCGGATGCGCTCAAAAACCCTTACGACGAGCAGTGGATGTTCGGAGTGGAACAGCAGTTGGCGCGCGAATGGGTGCTGAGCGCAGACTATCTCGGATCGCACACGGTAAGAATTGTGAGGCCGCTCGATGTGGATGCGCCTTCTCCGTTTGTGCGCGCCACGCCCGGGGAGGTTCGGAGCGCGCAGGCAGCGAACTGCACCCGGCCATATTGGGAGGCTTGGTTTGCGGAACAAGGAGCCACGTGCAATCCCAATAGCGCAGCTGGTTCACGGCCACCTTATAGCGTCATCCAAAGCGATGTGAACGACGGCGCGGGATTTTACGAGGCGATGGACCTCAACCTAAAGCACTATGCGGCAAACGGGTCGGTGCTCCTGGTGAGTTATACCTGGTCGCACACGATGGATACCGTTGATCCGGACGTTCCCAACCAGAACCCGAATGATGCTCTCAATGCCGGCGAGGCCGAACTGGGCAATGCAATCTTCGATCAGCGGCACCGCCTTGTGATGAGCGGCGTGTATGCGGCGCCTTTTGGCATTACTGCAGGCGGCATTGCAACCCTCGCTGGCGGATTGCCTTACAACATTGTGGCCGGTGTAAACAATAGCGGCGATACAGGCGCCACCACGGACCGGCCCGTGATGAACGGCACCGTTGTTGGCCGGAATACCGGGCGCGGGACTCCTCTGTATGACCTGGAGCCGTTTGTGGAGAAGCGCATTGCGTTCGGACGAACCTTGAATGACACGCGAACATCCGTGAACCTGCGGGCAGAAGCATTCAACCTGCTCAACCATCGAAATGTTGTCGGGTTCAGCGGCACCTACGGCAATGGCGCGCAGCCTGGTTTGGGCTTTGGAACTCCATTGGCCGGCGTTACGAACCAGTTGCCGGCGCGCGAATTGCAGTTCTCAACGCAGATCGAGTTTTGAGCCATTCTGATCCGGCTCGCCGGTTTAACCACCGAGGTCTTAGGTAGTGAAGGGCGCGTGTGGGCAATTACACTTCACTCGCAAGGTAAGCAAGAGGACTACTCATGCTGAACCGCCGTATGTTTCTGAAGACTGGCCTCAAGACCAGTGCTGCTGTCATTCCAGTGACGGCCGCGCTCAACGCTCTCGGTCCTGGTTCGATGAACTCATCGGAAGAAGTTGCGGAGGTTGCCGCGAGCGGGCCTGCACCTCCGTTGGTGCCGCTGCCCAGCCGCATGGCTCCGATTGATCCGGCGACCGAGCCATGGCAGCAGAAGATCAGGCGCGTGGGGCAGAGCAACATGACCGAGCATGACCCCGCCGTCATGAACGTTGAAGAGTGGGCGGATTACTGGCACACGGCCAAGGCGGATATTGTTTTCGTCAGCGTTACGGGTATTCTTGCTTTCTATCCTTCGAAGGTGAAGTTTCACCGCCATGGGAAGTATTTGCACGGCCGCGACTTCTTTGGAGAATGCGTGGCGGCTGCGAAGAAGCGCAACATGCGGGTCGTTGCGCGTATGAGCCCGGATCTGAATTGGGGCGATGCGCTCGAGGCGCATCCAGAGTGGGCGATGCGCAACAAGGACGGCGCGGTGCAATTCAACGGTGAAGAGCCGGACCTCTTCAAAACTTGCATGTTCTCGACCTACATGGATGACTATGTTCCCGCAATCATGCACGAGATCAACTCGCTTTATGATGTGGATTGTTTCTATACCAACGGCTGGCCGCCTCTCGGGAGCCTTCCGGAATGTCATTGCGCGATCTGCAGCAAGCTGCCGCCGTCTGGCACTCCGGCCTACTGGAGGGTCTTTGACGACCGCGTCTTCGAGCTCTGGCAGAAGTACGACGCGATTGCAAAGGAGAAAAAGCAGGACAGTTTCTTTTTTGCCAACCTTGGTGGAAACGTTCGCGGCGGTCCCAATCTGCATCGGCTGGGCAGAATCGCCGCATGGTTTCAGGCCGACAACCAAGGGCGCACCTATGACGATCCCGCGGTATGGGGATGCAGTCTGCAAGGCCGCGTCTGCAACGCCATCATGGACGGCAAGTTTGCCGCGAACGTGACTGCGGCGTATTCAACGGGAGCGATCACGTGGCGCAACGAATCGAAAAATCCGGCCGAAGCGCAGATGTGGTTGAACGAAACGCTAGGCAGCGGCATGGTCCCCTACTATCACTTCGTTGGCTCTGAGAATGGTCTAGGCGAAGACCGCCGATGGCAGAAGGTGGGAGCCGACTATTTTCGCTGGACCGCCGAGCATGATGCGCATTTCAAGACTAGGCGCTCGGTTGCGAACATCGGAGTGGTGATGGGGCAAAGCACCCAGCTTCTCTATCCAGGTCCCTCCGGGGTGCGCTCCCACGGCTACATGCATGAGACGACGCAAGGCATCTATGACGCACTGCTCAGAAGCCGTTTCGCGTTTGACTTTGTCCACGAAGACCGCCTCGAGCTGGATCGGCTTCGCAAATATCGCGCACTTTTGTTTCCCAATGTTGCCATGCTGAGCGACCGGCAGTGCCAGCAAATTCGCGATTATGCGGAGGCGGGAGGATCGGTGATGGCCAGCTTCGAGACTGGTCTCTACGACGAAAACCTGAACCGAAGAGCGGAGTTCGGGCTTGCCGACGTGTTCGGCATTCACAAAGCCGGAGATGTCATCGGCACCAATGGCAATGCCTACTACGCGCGCATCGAAGACCCGGAGCGGGCGCAAAAGCACCCGATTCTTGAGGGCTTCGTTGACACCAATTGGTTGCCCGGGGCACAGAACCGCATCCCCCTCAAATCCGTACAAGATCCTGTGCTGACCGTGGTTCCCGGATTTGTGCGATATCCGCCGGAACTGGCCTACCCACCATTGCCGCACACGGATGAGCCCGCGCTTGTGTTGCGCGAAGCTGGGGCGAGCCGATCGGCCTACTTTAATGGAGACATCGAGCGCAGCTATTGGCTCACGGGCCACGGGGACCTGTTGCGTCTATTGCACAACACCATCCGCTGGGTCACTCGCGACGAAAGAGTCGTCCATGTGGAAGGAGATGGTTTCATCGAGATGTTCGCTTGGGAAACGACTCCGGGGTACAGTGTGCACTTGCTCAACTACACCAACCCGAATGCCCACCATGGGTGGATGCAGGAGACGCACGCGCTTGGAGCGCAGACGGTCAGGATGAAGCTACCGCAAGGCGTGGGGGTGAAATCGATTGAGCTGTTGCGAGGCGGAGAACATGTGGCTTTTGTGCTCAAGAACCAGGAACTGCATTTCAGCATACCCCGCGTTGAAGACTACGAGGTGGCCGCTATCACCGTTGGCTGACGGAGTCTCTATTCTTAGAGAACATTGCGCCCTCACACGAGGGTCCAGTCTAAAGGTTGGCGGTTGCGTCTTTGGGCACTGACCGATAGACTTCTTCCCGGGCGTAAAATGACCGGCGAGGCCCACTAAAAGACTTCTCCGCCTGCAGGCGAAGAAGCAAATTGAGTGAACCGGTTATCTTGCGGCATCAAGGACCACATCGCAAAGTACGATGCACTGCGAGCAAACGAGACTGCGGATTCGAAAAGGAGATCCATTGCGCCTTGGACGAAGCATCCTGATTCTTACATGTGGCCTGATCGCTTCGATGATCGGGCTTGAGGGCAACCGCACCTGGGCACAATCAACGGGAGGCAATGCTATGCCCCCGCCGCCACACGCGAAAGAGATTCACCTAAAACATGTGCTGGTGATTGGCGAGACGAAGGGCTTCGAGCACGATTCGATTTCGGATGCGATGGCCGCGGTCTATAACATGGGCAAGGAAAGCGGCCTGTGGGATACAACGATGCGGACCGACACGGAACTGCTGACCAAGAAGGACCTGGGCAGGAATGCGAAGAACCTGAATTACTTTGACCTGATTGTGTTTACGAGCACGACCGGTGAATTGGATATGGATGCAAGCCAGAAGCAAGACATGCTGTCGTTCATCCATGATGACGGCAAAGGTTTCGTGGGTATTCATGCGGCGCTGGACACGAATTACACCTGGCCGGAATATGGAGAGATGATCGGAGGGTGGTTTAACGAGCATCCATGGTTTACCTTCAACGCGCCGATCATCAACGAGGCTCCCGATTTTCCTGCGGTGCGTCATTTCCCCAAATCATTTGTGAAATACGATGAAATCTATCAGCCGAAGGAATGGTCACGGGACAAGGTGAACGTCCTGCTCAGTCTCGATCCGAACAAGCTTAACTATGCGAACAATCCTCGGATTCACCGCACGGATCACGACTTCGCCGTGGCGTGGAGCAAGATGTATGGCAAGGGCAGAGTCTTCTACTCAACTCTGGGTCACACTGAAGATTCGTGGGACGATCCGGATGTCCGCAAGATGTATTTTGAGGCGATCCGCTGGGCCTTGTGGATGACCGATGGAAGCACGGAATCGCACGCGCGGCCGGCGTCTTCCGATCAGGCGCATTGAGGGCAAATCCTCGCGTGAGTGCATGAATGGATCATGCGGGGCGCCGGTTTCATCGAAAGCAAGAGGTTTTGAGGTGGATCCGCGTCGAAGCTTAGGTGCCAGGCGCATGCCGGGACTGTCTAAATTGAAGCCGCAACGGCTGGAGAAGAAATCGAATTGGGAAAAGACGTGCTGGTTGCGATGAATCGCAGAAGCTTTCTTTCGTCGGCCGGGATGCTGCTGGCGGCTCAGTCTCTCAACACGGTTTTGCCCGCGCAGACAAAGCAGGAGAATGCGCGGCCTGCGGGCAGGGCCGACCATAGCCTTCGCATCGAGCCGTGCGCGTTGGAGATCGGTCCGGGCGTGACCATTGAGACCCTATCGTTCAATGGTAAGGTTCCCGGTCCGCTTCTCAGCCTGCGTGAGGGCGTGCCGGTGAGCATTGATGTGACCAATGCCGGCACTGATCCTGACATTGTGCACTGGCATGGACTCGCCATCGATTCGATCAACGACGGCGCCATGGAAGAGGGATCACCGATGATTCCGGCGGGTTCGACTCATCGGTATACTTTCACGCCAAAGCCGTCGGGTACTCGCTGGTATCACACGCACGCTGCGGCATACGGCAACCTTTCTGCCGGCACCTATAGCGGGCAGTTCGGATTTCTGCTGATTGCAGGCAAAGACGCACCGGCGCACTACGACCAGGAAGTGAATCTTGCCATTCATCATTGGGAACCCTCATTTGTTCCCATGGTGGAAACCATGCGCGAGCAATCAGCAAACATGCCACTGACGACCGGCTCTGATGTTGGCTACAAGTATGCCACCATGAATGACCGAATGCTGGGCGCGGGAGAGCCGATTCGCGTGAAGCAGGGGCAGCGCGTCCTGATGCGATTGCTGAACGCCAGCGCAACGGAGAATGTGGTTCTGGCGCTTCCCGGCCATCAATTCAAGGTTATTGCTATGGACGGAAATCCAGTTCCGAATCCCACGAGCGTTGAAGTGCTTTCGCTTGCAGTTGCGGAGCGGATGGATGCAATTGTGGAGATGAACTCGCCGGGTGTTTGGATTTTGGGATCGACGCTGGAAAAGTCGCGGCAGATGGGTCTCGGAATCGTGGTTGAATATGCGGGTCAGACAGGTAAACCAACGTGGAAGGATCCAACGCCGGCTAAGTGGGATTACAGCCAATTTGCCAATTCAACTGTCGCGCCGGAGCCCGATGAGAGTTTTGTTCTTACCTTTCGCGACATCGGTCCCCAGCATGGATCGCAGTTCGACACATGGACGATCAACAACAAATCATGGCCTGATATTGACCCACTGATCGTGCATCCGGGGAAGCGATATCGTTTGGTATTTCGCAATGGCAGCGGAGACCAACATCCGCTGCATCTTCACCGCCATACGTTCGAGGTAACGCGGATTGGCGACAAGCATCTGAGCGGCTTAATGATGGATGTGGTGAACGTCATGCCGCTGGATACGGTGGAAGTGGATTTCGTCGCCAACAATCCCGGGGATACGTTATGGCACTGTCACCAGCAACTGCATATGGATTATGGATTCATGCAGCTAATCAAATACTCTGCATGAATTGTGTGGTGCTGAATCATTCATTCATTCAGTAATCGTGATTCAAGGGGTTGAAGCATTGAAGGGAATTCGGCTTGTTGCTTTTGCGGTACTAGTTTTCGCGGGATTTGTTGTTGTCCAATTCAATCAGAAACCGATCCAGGCGGCTCATCAAAGTCCTGCAGCGAATAACGAGACGGCGCCCCAGGTCGGCGCTAATGCTGGCAAGGATGCGGGTGCGGAATCGTATGCGAAGCGTTGTGCCATCTGTCATGGCGGTCAGCGCGAGGGAATTCTGCCAGCATTTCCGCCGCTGGTCGGGATAGAACACCAGATGACGGACGACAAGATTGCAGAAACCATTCACGCGGGGAAGGGGCGAATGCCTGGATTTCCGGATCTGCAGGATGGGGAGTTATCGGCGCTGCTGCACTATCTCAAAAGCGCGGCGCCCTCTTTGCAGACCGGCGGTAAGGGAGCTGAAGGTGAGCAGGCTTCCGCGCTCGTAACGGGCGGAGAAGCGCTCTTTCAGCAGAACTGCGCGTTCTGTCATGGGCGCGATGCGATGGGCGGTGAGTCGGGCCCCGATCTTACTGAATCGAAGCTGGTGCGTTCGGACACGACTGGAGATCAGATTGCCGCGGTGGTGCGCGCAGGACGACCCGCAAAGAAAATGCCAGCGTTCAATTTCTCGAGCCAGGAGATTCGCGGCCTCGTTGCATTCATTCATGAACGTGTGGTTGCGGCTGCGGCTCATCCGGGCGGGCGCCGTGGAGTAGCTGTTGCGGACCTCCAAACCGGAAACGTGGAAGCAGGGAAGCAGTATTTCAACGGTGCGGGCGGCTGCGGGAGATGCCACTCACCTCAGGGTGATCTGGCGGGAATTGCGAGCCGGTTCGAGGGGCTGCAATTAGAAGAGCGGATGCTGTATCCAGAGGGCGCGAAAAGCAAGGTTACCGTAACGCTCGCCTCCGGCGAAAAGATTTCGGGAACACTTGCTTACCTCGATGAGTTTACTGTAGCTCTGCGCGACAGCGCCGGCGCTTACCATTCATGGGCGACGAACCGCGTGAAATACATAGTGGATTCGCCCGTGGACGCACATGTACAGCTCTTCAGCCAATACACCGATGACGACATTCACAACCTGATGGCTTATTTGCAAACGCTGCGCTGAATGATCCGGGTGCGCGCTTTTGGTAGGGGTTTGATTCCGATATGAAGTTGTTGAAAAATGCTTTGGTTCTCGCGGCTTTCGTTCTCTTCCTGACCATCTCATGCAGCCTTTCGGTCAGGGCGCAGGACCTGGTGACTGGCCAGCTCTTAAACCCTGCGCCAGATACTTGGCCTCAGTATCACGGCGACTATTCCGGTCGCCGTCATATTCATCTGACCCAGATCACCCAGCAAAACGTGGGCGATCTCACGCTGGCATGGGCATATCAAACCAACCAGGGCGCCGAGATCAAGTCTTCACCGCTGCTTGTTGACGGAGTTCTGTACTTCACGGTGCCGGATAACGTGTGGGCTGTCGATGCGCGATCAGGGCACATGATCTGGCATTACAACAGACCGTCCACTGGTGAACATATCGGGCATCGCGGGGTTGCGATGTACAAGGGGTGGCTCTATTTCACCACGCCTGATGCTCACCTTATTTCTCTTGACGCGAAAGACGGCAAGGTACGGTGGGACAAGATCATTGCCGACGCGAATAAAGGCTATTGGACAACCATGGCGCCGCTGGTGGTGAAGGGCCATGTCATTGTGGGCGTGTCGGGCGATTTTGATAACTTGCCCGGCTATCTTCGTTCTTTTGATCCAGAGTCCGGATCAATTCAATGGCAATGGGACGCGACGCCCCCTGCGGGAAGCCCCAACGCGACCACAGGTGGCATGACATGGATGACGGGGACGTACGATCCCGATTTGAACCTTGTGTATTGGGGAACGGGGAATCCGACGCCGGTTCTGAATGGAACGACGCGACCTGGCGACAATCCATACACGTGCAGCATTGTCGCCATTGATCCGGATGATGGCAAGCTGACGTGGAGTTTCTCAGTCTCGCCCCATGACACGCACGACTGGGATGCAGTGGAGACTCCGGTGCTGGTGGATGGAGTTTTCCATGGGCAACGGCGGAAGATGCTGATGCAGAGCTCGCGGAACGGATACTTCTTCGTACTGGATCGTACGAATGGAAAGAGCCTTTTGACGGTTCCGTATGGCCCGGTGAACTGGGCATCGGGAATTGACAAGCTGGGCCGGCCGATTCCGAACCCTGAGAAAGAACCCGCACCGGACGGCCGATTTGTTGCTCCAGACGAGGGCGGCCTGACCAACTATCGCGCGCCTAGTTTCGACCCCAAGACGGGGCTGTTTATTGTTGATGCGCATCCGAGCTATAGCATCTACTTTGCCAAGCCGTCCGATGGCACGTACGGATGGGCGGGCGCAGATTACGGCCTTTGGGGCAAGGGAGTTATCGAGGCAATCGATTATCAAACAGGCAAGATTCGCTGGAGCCATGACGTCGGCGAAGACGGCTCAGGCGCGGGTGTGATGACGACCGATTCGGGGCTTACTTTTACAGGTGACGGTTACGGTAATGTTCTGGCTCTTGAAACCAGCAATGGCAAGACTTTGTGGCATGCAGGCACAGGGGCCGGGATGCAGAGTTCGCCCATCTCATATGAGATTGATGGCCGCCAGTACATTATCACCAGCAGCGGCGGAGTTCTTTTTGCGTGGGCGTTACCGGAGAGGATGGTCGGTGCCAAACACAAGAACACTTCGCGCTAGAGGCGACCGCAGATGCACCGGTGACTACTGCAAGCTTGCTGGGCCTGCGTCAATCTCAAAAAGAAGGGTTAGCGGGGGTAGCTCGCTTCGAAGGCAGCCAGGCGGGGAAATTTGATTTCGCCGCCTTCATGGTTATAGAGCGGTTTTTCCGCAGGAATGCCCTTCACCGAATTCCGTCGGACTGTTGACTGCCGAGCCACTCTGCGGCTGCTATGCAACAGAAAATACAGGCCGATGAACGAAATATGATGTTAATCTGACCGTTATGAATCAAGTTGAACGATTCCGACACATCCAGGAAGCCTTGTCTAAACAGGACTTCGTCAGTATGGACAAGTTATGTGACGGACTTGGGGCATCCAGAGCGACGGTTCGTCGAGACTTGATTTTGCTGGAGCGTGAGCGCAGCATCCGGCGGGTTCGCGGCGGAGTGATGTCTACCGCCTCTCGCGAGGAAGCGCTGGACTTCAGGCGATTGTCTATAAGCTGTCACGAAGAGAAGGCACGGATCGGGAAGGCTGCGGCAAGCCTTGTGGCGGATGGGCAGACCATTATTCTTGGAGGAGGATCGACGGTGGCCGAAGTGGCCGAATGCCTTTTGGATCGACCGATTCAGGTCATCACCAACTCAATTCCGGTTGCCCAGGTGTTTTGGGAGAGCCGGCAAACCGAGGTTACGATGACCGGGGGATACCTCTATCCGCGTCTTGGCATTCAATTCGGCCCGATCTGTGAACGGATGCTTCACAGCGTTTCAGCGGACGTGGCCGTTATGGGAATCCGTGGGATCACCGCAGAAGGTCTCAGCGACAGCAGCACCCTTGTGGTTGAGTCGATTCGCGCCATGATCAACTGTGCGCAACGCGTGGTGATCGTTGCGGACCACTCGAAGTTTGGCAGACGCGCGATGGTGCACGTCGCCGATCTCAACGAGATTGACCAGGTCATATCCGACCGTGCCCTGGCCCCGGAGTACCGCAAACTATTGGATGAACGTGGGGTCATTTATTTATTGGCGTAGAAGATAATTGAAGCAAAATGCATCATTCAGAGCGCGATCGCCTTAGTTGGCTCCTACCTCTTTCATCACGACGTCGGTAATGGCCTTCACCAGCGTCTCCAGATCTGGTCCTGCGGCTTTTCCGGTATTGCCATCGCATGGAGTTGGCGTGACTGCGATGGAGCCTGGCATCTCAAGATCGGCGAGTTGGCACTCTTTCATTCTGGATGTATCGAAACGGATATCAGGCAGGCCGAGCTTCTTCTTGATTGCCAGCAGGTCTGAGCCTTGCTGCTCAGAAATATAAGAGATGGGAGCACCGAGTTGTGATGCGAGCATCAAGGTCCAGCAGTAAGTGTCGAGCACTTCGGCATACCACTCGGCATGGGTCACGCTATCTGCCCAGCAGATGATGCCGTGATTCGCCAGGAGCACCGTGTTGTGGTCTTTGACGTAGGGTATGACCGTTTGGGCAAACTCAGTGGTTCCCGGCGTTTTGTAGGGCGAGATTGCGACTTTTCCTACGAATACCTCGAACTCGGGAATGACAAGGTTGGGAGGAACTTTTCCGGTGATGGCATATGCGGTGGCATGGGGCGGATGGCAATGGACGCAAGACTTCGCCTCAGAGACGGCTTTGTAGACCTCGAGATGCAGCAAGATCTCGCTGGTGCGCGCCTTGGTTCCGGCAATCTGATTTCCATCGAGGTCGACCATGGAAAGATCTTCGGGGACCAGGTCATACTTGCTAACCAAGGTGGGTGTGCAAATGACTTCATTGGGACCGATGCGGTAAGAGATGTTGCCGCCGTTGCCATCGACAAACTGGCGCAACCACAGCTTGCGTCCGACTGCGCAGATTTCTTTCTTGACCGCTTCTGCTTCAGGCGTGGAAAACAGGCGTGGATTGGGAGTGGGACGGTTGTGGGGCGCACCATTAGCGGATGGCTGACTTGGGCCTGGAGCTACTGGGGGGGCCTTGTGAGTCGGCGAAGGCGAGTGCCCATTTCCATTTGCCACAACAGCAATGTTGTTTTGGGCCAAAAAGTCGCGGGCCGAAGGGGTGACGACAGATTTTTCGCCAATCAGTACCTGGTTCGCGCCGGACGCCAAGGCATCCTGGACGTCGCGCATCGCCACTACCTTTCGACTCGATATATCGATGCTCTTCACTTCGTTCTTCAATTCGCCACCTCGGATTCTAGAAAAGCTAACTACGATTGAACGTCGATGGTATCGACAATCAGGGAACAATACGCATCCACCGGCACCGGCTCGGGCCAGAATGGATTGGCGGCTTCGCGGCCTTCAGTAAATGCCACTAACTGGCCGTTGGCAGCGCCGAGTTCATCAATGGCCACGAGGGCTTTGCCTCCGCCCAATCCATTGCCGGCGCGCAGGTTTTCCATCGTTACCGGCTCCAAGACCACGAGCGTCTTTCCATGAAACGCAGCGACCGCCGGATTGAGAGTGACGTGACCGCGAACAATGCCGAGTCTCATGGGTGTCTCCCATCGGGTGTTTGCGGCGCCTTCACCGGGTCCACAATTCCGACGACAACCAGGCGAGCCGGCGTGTTGTTACCGAGTCTTGCCCGCGCGATGTCACCATCGGTTGACACAAGGACTGTCGAGCCTTTTGCTGCGCCTAACCAGTCCACCACCACAATTGGTTCGACGGCCGCGGAGCCGTCGGCCTCAAGGCGTTGTGCGATGAGGAACCGGCATCCGATCAGAGTCGGATGCTTGACTGCCGCAACTGAAGTGCCGCCGACGAGAGCAAGGAACATGGTTATATGATCCGCAAGGCGCTTCCGACGACCATCTGCCGTTCGCGTGTGAAGGTGAGGGGTGTGGTAACTCCCTCGCCAGTAGGAGTCGCGATACTGTGACTGAAGTATCCCGGGCCGCCAACTCCCAGAGATGCGGGAGAAGCTGCGTTCTGGATGAAGAGAGTGGTGTTCATGGCGCGCGCCATGCGGGTGGCTGCATCCACATTCTGAGTGTGAATGATGGCCGTGTGCCGGTAGCCATGCTCTGCTTTGACTGATGCCGCGATAGCCGCGTCGACATCCCTGACGCGCACGACGGGGACGAAGGGCATCATCTGCTCTTCAACAACGAAGGGATGATTTTCATCGGTCTCGCCGAAAAGCAGATCGGTGCCCGAGGGAGCGCGGACGCCGGCAGCAGTTGCCAGCACCGCGGCATCCTTGCCGACCAGATCCTTCTTTACATGTGCCCGTGCACAGCCGCCACCACCGCCCTCGAACGTAAAAGCGGCCTTGGTAAGCCGGTCAATGGCCGCCGCATCCAACTGGAATGCGCCGGCGCGGCGCATGGCCTGAATGAAAGCGTCAGCGACGGAGGCGACGACGAAGATCTCTTTTTCGCCGATGCAAAGCAGGTTGTTATCGAATGCCGCGCCTTCGATGATGCATCTGGCGGCGCGATCAAGATCGGCGGTTTCGTCCACGACCACCGGCGGATTACCGGGTCCACCTGCGATGACGCGCTTGCCGGATTTGGCGGCAGCCTTGGCGACAGCCGCGCCGCCCGTGACGCAAAGCAGCGCAACTTTGGGATGATGGAAGATTTGCTCGGCAGCTTCGATGCTGACTTCGCGCACGGTGGTGAGCACGTTGGCAACTCCAAGCTCACGCTCGATTTCGCGATTCCACAACTGCAGCGCATATTGCGCCACTTTCGCTCCCGAGGGGTGCGGCCCGAAGACCGCGGTGTTGCCCGCGGCGAGAATGTTGATCGCGTTCGAAGCCATGGTCGGAACCGAGTGAGTGACGGGCAGCATCATGCCGATAACGCCCCAGGGAGCGCGCTCAATGATGCACAGTCCGGTGCGATCACTGCGCGCATCGCTGCGCATGGCTTCAACCCCAAGCACAAAACGCATATTCGTGAGCTTCAGGATTTTGTGGTCGAGGCGGCCGACCTTGGTCTCCTCCATCTCCATGCGGCCCAGTTCCTCACGGCGGTCCATGCAGATGCGGCGGATGATGTCGATCATGCGCCCGCGCTCTTCGAGGCTCATGTCCGCAACTTTCTTTTGCGCCTCGTAGGCCGCGTTGACAGCTTCGTCTACGGTGGAGAAGACGCCGTCGCGTGGAGCGGCCACAGATATGGAGGGTGCGGCCGAAGATTGCGGCTGTCGCATCTCGGCGCGGAGCCTGGCCACTACCTCTTTGGCAATTTCCGCGATCACTTGTGACGACACTGGTTCCTGGATTTGCATTTATGGCTTCTCCAATACTGAGCCTTCGACCTCAATGGCATCGACGATACCCACGATTACCGCGTCTACCGGCGCATCTTTGGTGGTTGGTGTCAGGCGTGCCGAGCTGCCCTGCGTAAACAAAACACACTCGCCGGCTCCGGCTCCAACACTATCCACTGCGACCACGGAGCTACCGGAGATTTGAAGCTTGCCCTCTCTGCTGATATACGGCTGAATGAGGAGCAACTTCATCCCGAGAAACTTCGCGTTCTTTTGAGTAGCAACGACGTTGCCGATGACTTTGGCTATAAACATGCCGATTCACCTCGTGGTTCACAGCGGAAAAGGATCCGCCGTTTGCGGCTATTTCGGCAACACTGTGGATAAATTGCCGTGTGGGCGTGCGATCACATGCACGCTCTGCACTTCGCCTGCGGCGCGAGCGGCACTTGCGCCGGCATCCACCGCGGCACGCACCGAGCCTACGTCACCGGATACAAAGACCGAGCACAGACCGCTGCCGATCTTGTTCCAGCCCACGAATTGCACGCTGGCTGCTTTCAGCATTGCGTCTGTAGCCTGAACCAGTGCGACCAGGCCTTTGGTCTCGATCATTCCAATCGCTTCATTCGCCATTTGCTTTCTCCCGATTCGGTGTTACTTCAACATGCTTTCGACAAGCGCATCGTGGGGACGCGCGATAACGTGCGACGAAACCAGCTCGCCGACGGCTTTGGCTGCGCCTGCACCCGCATCGACCGCGGCGCGCACGCTGCCCACATCACCACGCACGATGGCCGTGACGTATCCGCCGCCAATCTGCACGGTTTTTACGAGTTCCACGCTGGCCGCTTTGACCATTGCGTCACATGCCTCGACGAGCCCGACAAGGCCTTTGGTTTCGATCAATCCGATTGCTTCACTCATCTGGTCTCCTCTGCCAATTAAGCGGCGGCAGCCTTTTTGGGCGCAGCCTTGCTGCCCTGTTGAACAAAAGACGGCAGTTCATCGTGGGGGCGGGAAATGACCTGAACGCTGATCACCTCGCCGATTCTGGCAGCCGCTTCAGCGCCCGCATCGGTGGCAGCTTTCACGGCGGCCACGTCTCCTTCAACGAAGGCAGTTACCATTCCGGAGCCCACGGTCTGCCAGCCGGCGAAGGACACGTTTGCGGACTTGAGCATAGCGTCAGTCGCCTCAAACAGTGCGACCAAGCCTCTCGTCTCTATCATTCCAAGCGCTTGTTTCATGCTTCCTCTCTTTTCAGTAGCGTTACTTGAGCAGTTCGATATCTTTGGTCAGGTGCAACCCGCAGGCGTTGGCCTCATCGGTGTCCATGTGGACATTGAGCCTGGATGCGGGGTCGATGCGTACGTGGACAGTGTCGAAAGTCAGGCCAGATGGGCCGCCAATGCGCAGCTTCATTTTGTCGCCTTTGGCGACGCCGAAGTATGCTGCCTCGGCGGGGCTCATATGAACGTGGATTGCGGCGCGAATGACGCCTTCTTTGAGTTCGACTACGCCCTTGGGGCCGATGATAACTGCGCCGGGCGTGCCTGCAATGTCGCCGGAGATGCGCACGGGAATATCATTGAAGCCCAGGGTGATGGCGTCAGTGAAGGCGAGTTCCACCTGCGACTGCTTGCGCATCGGACCGAGAATGCGAAGGTTAGAGATGAGGCGGCTGCGCGGTCCGACGATGGTCACGGTTTCTTTGGCTGCGAAGTTGCCTTCCTGAAAGAGCGGACGATCAAACGTGAGTTCCGTGCCGGGCCCGAAAAGAACGTCCATGTCTTCGCGGCAGACGTGCATATGGCGCGATGAGGTTTGTACGGTAAGAACCGGCGCCTTCCCGTTCGCCCCTTTGCCGAGATATTCGAGGGCGACCTGGCGAACGATCCGTTCGACCATCGACCTGTCGATGGAACCGATGTGATTCGACACTTCTGAAATTCCACTTGCCATGAGAAATCCTGTACAGCTTTGCCTTAAGTTGCCTGACCCGCCAGTGCACGCGTCGCGGCCTTTTGGCCGCTGACGACGGCGACTGTGTCGCGCGCCACAATGACCTCTTCGTTTGCCGGAACTACCAGAACCTTGACCGGGGAATTATCAGTTGAGATTGCGGCTTCGCCTTTGGTTGTGCGATTGCGTTTCTCGTCGAGTTCGACGCCAAAGGCGGACAGATCTTTCAATACGGCGGCGCGAATCTCTGCGCTGTTTTCGCCGATGCCGCCGGAGAATGTGATCGCGTCGATGCCACCCAGAGTGAGCATGAATGCCCCGACATAATGTCGAATTGCGCGAACAAATACATCGAGTGCGAGTTGGGAACGCCGATTGCCGGCCTGGGCAGCCTCGGTAAGGTCGCGGAGGTCGCCGCTCGTGCCGCTGATCCCAGCCAGACCTGAACGGCTGCCAAGCAAGGACGCCATCTGGTCCGGGTCGAGCCCGAGTTTCTTCATCATGTACAGCACAGCGAAGACATCGATGTCGCCGACACGATTGTTTTGTGGCAGTCCCGACTGCGGAGAAGCGCCGAAGCTGGTGTCTACCGCAATTCCTTTATGAAAAGCAGCCACACTGGAGCTGCCTCCGAGATGGCAGGAGATGTGGCGTAGATTATTGCGCCCCAGCAAGGCCTGGGTGCGCTCACTGGCAGATCGGTGGCTGGCGCCGTGGAACCCGTAACGGCGCATGCCGTATTGTTCGCGCCACTCGTAGGGCACCGCGTAGGTGGTGGCGGCTTCATCCATCTGGCGATAAGGCCCGGTCTCAATCACGGCGACCAGTGGAACGCCAGGAAGCTCCTGACGGAACGCGCGAATTGCTGCGATGTAAGGGGGATTATGAGCAGGCGCAAGGAAGGAGAACTCTTCCATCGCGGCCAAAAAAGTGTCGTCGATGAGCTGCGACTCGGCGAAGTGGCCTGCATGAACAACCTTGAACCCGACTGCTCCAATTTCCGAAAGGCTCGCGAGCGCCTTTCCCGGGCCTGCAATCGCGCCAATACACTTGCGGATGGCGGCTGGATAGTCGGCACATTCGCTACCGGGCTGACCGATCCGTTCCACACGCCCCTCGGCCAAAACGGACTCTTCCGGCATATTCAGAGCGCGGAACTTGAACGAGGTACTGCCGATATTTGGAATCAGACACTTCATGACAAATCGTGCTAATCGATGAACAATTCTGAATAAAGTTGAACTTATATAAACCGTACAGTACAATTCAGGTCAAAGTCAATCAGAATTGCGAAAGTTTCTGAGGTCGAACCAAATGACGTCAAACAGGGGAACGTCGCGAGTTGAGCCTTCGGGACTGCACGCGAAACCGATGTCCATAGATCGTGTCGAGGAACTCGGCATCATCGGTGCAGGCGGAGGCGGTTTTCCGACGGCCGTAAAGCTCAAGACGAAGGTCTCAGTGGTCATTGCCAACGCGGCTGAGTGCGAGCCATTGCTGCATAAAGACAAGGAATTGCTCCTGCATCATTCCGAACCCTTTCTGCGCGGGATGCTGGCGTCGATGGCCCTGGTGGGCGCGCAGGAAGGCGTGATCGGGATCAAGGAGAAGTATCACGAACTCATCGAAACGCTCGAAGCAGAGGTGCCGGCTGGTATTCGAGTTGTGGCATTGCCGGACGTTTATCCGGCGGGCGATGAATTCATTCTGGTCCACATGATTACGGGGCGCGTGATTCCGCCGGGCGGATTGCCGAAGGACGTGGACGCGCTCGTCTGCAACGTGGAAACGCTGATGAATATTGGCCTCGACCAGCCGGTGACCCATAAATATCTCACCGTTGCGGGCGCGGTGGAGACACCTGTCACGCTGAAGGTTCCCGTGGGCATCACGATCGGTGAAGTGATTGAAGCGGCGGGCGGAACGACAGTGGCGGATTTCGGGGTGCTACTGGGCGGCGTCATGATGGCGCGGCCGGCGGAGAGTCTGGATGTGCCGGTGACCAAAACGACAGGCGGCATCGTCGTGCTTCCCACCACTCACAGTCTGATTCAACGGCATAACGCGCCGTGGCTGCACGTGAAGCGGATCGGGCAATCGGCCTGCGACCAGTGCCGGTTCTGCACCGAATTCTGTCCGCGATTCTTGCTTGGGCATCCGATCGAGCCGCACCAGGCTATGCGGTCTCTGGGTTTCGCGACGGGCGGCGATGCGATGGTGGCGACGCTTTATTGCTGTGAATGCAATCTGTGCACGATGTATGCGTGCCCCGAGGATCTGGATCCCAAGACGGTTTGCGTGCAATCGAAGCCTTTGGCACGCGAGCGCGGGCTGGTTTTCAAGGGGGATCCGAATTCGATCACACCGCATCCGATGGGTGAGTTCCGCCGCGTGCCCATGCGCCGGTTGATTGCAAAGCTGGGGCTGGGCGAGTTCAACAATACGGGGCCGCTCGTAGACCACGTATTCGCGCCCCGCAAAGTGAATGTGCTGTTGAAGCAGCATGCGGGCGCTCCCGCTGTTCCGGTTGTGAAGTGCGGTGACCGAGTGCGGGCGGGCGATCTGCTCGCGATGCCCGAGGCGGGCAAACTTGGCGCGCGTATCCATGCAAGTATGGACGGCGTCGTGACAGTGAAAAGCGATGCAGTGTTGATTGAGGCGTAAAACACAAGGCACGAAGCACGGGATGCGAGGCGGAAGGAGCCAAACCGGTGTCTGAGATCAGCTCAATTGGACTTATCGAACTTTCAAGCGTTGCGACCGGATTCATGGTCGAGGACACGATGCTGAAGGCGGGCAATATTCAGCTGCTGATGGCGCGCAGCATCTGCTCCGGGAAGTTTCTTATCGTGGTTTCCGGCGATGTTACATCGGTGCAGGCGGCATTGTTGGCCGGTCAGGCCGCTGCAGGTGCATCTCTGATCGAGCGGCGCCAGATCGCGCGTGTCCATCCCTCGGTTCTGCAGGCCATCTCCAACTCCGTAGACGTCGACTCGAGCGAGCTACGCTCCCTTGGCGTGATCGAGACGTTCTCCGCGGCGAGCATCATCGAGGTGGCGGACGCGGCCGTCAAAGCCGCCAATGTAACCCTACTGCGGGTTCACCTGGCTATGGCTCTGGGCGGCAAGGGGTTCGTCTTAATGGCGGGCGATGTTTCGAGCGTGCAGGCGGCGATTGCGGCAGGATCCAAGGTTGCGGCCGACGATGGAATGCTCGTGGGTCGTGGGGTGATTCCCGCGCCATCCATCGAGCTTTTCCGGGAGTACATCTAGAGCGGTCGTTCCTTTGTCTTAGGGCGAGGTCACAATCCGGGATTCGGAGTGGAAGAGACGGTAATCCGAATAGCGATGATTCTCCTCGCTTGGGCCGCGGCCCTGGTCGCTGGAGATGTCGACCTCGCTCGGCAGCCAGAACACCGCATCGAAGCCGCGGATCGGCACCGAACGGAAAGTCAGTTCCGTAGTCAGCTGCCTCAACAGCGGCAGCGGCGCCAGCAGATCAGTCCGCAGGGCGATGATATCGAAGCTCGACTGGTCGACCCAAAGCACGCCCTGGTAGTAGAAGGGCACCCTTTTCGTATCCACCAAGAAAAAGGCCGGTGCGCTGACCTTTTTCGGCTCCTGGGCAAAGGCCACAACATACGTCTTCCGGCCGCTCTTCTCCTGTTGCCCCAGGTAGCGAAAGTGAAACTCAGGCTGGCTGGCAGCGGTGAAAAACAGCCACTGGTAGCTGAATCCATAACCGCGCACGGATGTGAACCCGCCGCCTTCCTTCACCGGCTTTCCGGCGCCATCGATGCGCGACTCCGCAATACTGGTGCTGCCATCCCGATTGCGCTGGCACTGGAGCAGGTACCTGTATTGGCGTCCCCACGGTTGGGTTGCTGCCAGCCCGCCCGACGCATCGGCGTCCGCCGTGCTCTGAAAATGGTAAACGTCCTCGCGGGAAATCAGGTTTGGCAATCGCGGCAACACATCTGCAATGTGCTGGGCGACGCGACCGAGGATGACGGGGAGCTGGTCCTGGCGATCGTCGTATTTGATGCCGCCCAGCGCCGGAACCACAGCCTTGAGCCGCTGGATTGGGAAATTAAGGTAGGTCGTCGCCTCCCGCGCACCAAGGGTTGCCGATGCGGAGCCAAACGGGCTTGACGATGGGCCCAATTCGGCCTGAGCTGAGGCCAGTTCAGACGTCCAGGTAAGCAAGGCAGCGATCGCCACCACAGTGAGCAAATGGACCATGCGTCCTTGTGGAACTCTCATCCTGCACCTCCGGCGCTATTTCTTGTTTTTCTGCGGCTGCGGCGCAAAATAGCCTTCGCGCGCCTGGATCTTCACGTCCTTTCGGTCGACTTCAACCTTTAACGCATGATAGGAACCGTTCTGCTTTACATCGTTCAGGGAAAGCTCGAGCAGGTACTTATAGGCCGGGCCCGCGGCCAGCACGGCCAATCCTCCCTGCAGATCGTTGTTGTTGCGGAAGAACGTTCCGCCGGTCCCGTCTGCGAATTCGGCCATCACCTGTTTGTTCTGCCGCATTGAATCGTCGCGATTCTGCACGTTTTGTCCGATCTCAAGAGACTGGATCGATTCCCCACCGCCCTGGCTGGCAGGCACCATGATCGAATAGAGCCCACGCGCATCGAGCGTGCTGATCGTCACCCCATTGCCATTGGCGAGGTTGAGGACCGTCGACTCCATCGCCATCGATTCCTGCGCGAGCGAAAGGAAGCCAGGAGAGACGAGGATGAGCGTGCGTTGACCAGGCAGCGCGGAGATGGTGTGCACAACATCTCTCAGGTACCCGATGGTTTCGTCGGCATCCTGATCGCCTTCCTGCAGCGATATAGTCGCGGCGTCTTTGACCGCTGCCTCCGCCTTCAGCAAGTCTCCCGAGGCACTCACGTCATCCACATTGATGTTGCCGATGGAGCTTGGCGGCACAAGGAGATGCAAGCAATTCGCAGCTTTGTCCAATGCAATGCCGTACGCCTGGGCGTTGTGCTTGTTGAGAATCTGATCGGCGGCGTAGTAATCGATGTTGGGACATTGGCTCTGGGATCGCTGAAAAACCTGCCGCTCCTTGATTTTCATCACCGCTGCCTGCAGCGCAGCCTTGTTGTGTGTCAACCCGGAGTTGACACACAGGAACGACAGCATCAGTCCCCGGGTTCCATCCGGCAGCGGCTGATCGAGCATCTGTACGGCCGCCTGCTTGACCTGTTCAAGGTCGCCCACGCCCAGGTGCCGGTCGTCAAAGAGAAACACGATGATCCGCTCGGCTACCGCCGGCGGCGCGACTGCGGCTGCGGGCTGGCTGGCACTGGCCGCGGCCGGCGCAAGACTCTGCCCGGCGCTCGCCGGCGGCGCTCCCTGCTGAAGCGTGAAGCCGACGATGCTGCGCGGCTTGCCCTGGTCGAGGACCTTGAAGTCTTCCTGCTTGAGGTCGCCGATGGCGCGGCCCATCGCATCGCGCACCACCACTGGCACGAGCACCGAATTGACGTGAACTTGCAGATCATGCCGCCGGGGGGTGGTGTCTCCTGAGGAGACGGCACGGTGATCTGCGCTCGCAGACTGAGCGCCGCCGCTGAGAAGACGACAATCGCGGTAAATGCCTTTGCGTTTATGTTCATGCTGATTCACGAATTCTACGACTTTTCGCTAGTGTAGACACGATGCACACCCCAGCCAGCCAAATTGGTTCGTTTGCCCGACTTGCCGGTAGCCCGCAGTCCACCACAGAGGCTAACCTCGCGGCGGCTTCGGCCCCAGTTTGTGCCCACAAGAAAAGAGCTTCCGAGTTGTGTGTCTGTAAGATGGTTGCGTAGGCTTAGTTCGGCATGCGTCTTGTTTCTGGGGACCGCGAGGTTGACGGGCATTGGCGATGAGCATCCGAATGGGGGAGACACTGGAATGGCGCAGTTGAGATGGTTGGGCGCACTCTTCTTGTGCTTTGCTCATTCTTCGTTAGCACAGCAGACTTCTCCGCCTGCGCCGACAAGAGGGCAGTCCACGGCTCCTGCGCGCACTCCGCCGATAACGCTTATTCCCCGCACGCATGAAGAGCGGGAAGACAGGTATCTGGCGCAGCACCGCATCCTTCTCAATGTTCTGGTAACCGATGCATCTGGAAAGCGTGTCACGGGTCTGAAGCAGGAGGACTTCACGCTTCTCGATAATGGACAGCCACAGAAGGTGGTCTCGTTCAGAGCGGTGAAGGGAAGTGTCGGGTTTGCGCCGGTGCGCATTGTGCTCATGTTGGATGCCGTGAACAATAGCACCAGGGACATTAACCGCGACAGCAGGAGCATCGAGCACTTTTTGAAGCAGGGCCAGAGTCTCCTGACGTACCCGACGTCGATAGCGATTTTGACCAGTGCCGGCACGAGAATAGGTCAGCCGTTCCGTGACCGTGATGCAGTTACCGGCGAATTGCGAATGTTTTCCAAGGGCGTTCATGAGTTCGATTGCGCCGATCAGGATCAGTTGCAGCACGTAGTTAGCCTGGGGGGTCTTTCCACCACCGGCCTCGATGGTATCCATCCGGACCCGAAGGGGGATTGTCTGAATCAACGTTTCCGGCGCTCCGTTTCCGCGCTCAAGAGCTATGCGACCGAACAAACTTCCGTTCCGGGCCGAGTCATCCTCATCTGGATTGGACCCGGCTGGCCTCTGCTACTGAGCCGCGGGTTTCGTCCTGACTCAGAGGCGCTCAAACAGAATTTCTTCGATAACGTTGTGGAGCTCTCGACTGCGTTGCGGGAAGCACAGATAACACTGGATGCTGTCTTTTCGCCGGATTTGTTTCGCACTGTCCAAGCGCGCAGCGATCACGATGATGCTTTCTTGAATGGGGTTCCAACGAAGGATCAGGTCACCGCCAGCAGCATGGGGCTGCAGGTTCTGGCCCACCAGAGCGGGGGCCTGATCCTGGTAGTCGGGAAGAATCTTGAGGGCGAGATCGCCCAATGCATCGCCGATGCGGACTCATATTATGTGCTGTCGTTCGACTCCCCTCCGGCGGCCGGCCCTGGCGAGTACCATTCTTTGCAGGTGAAGGTGAACAAGCCGGGACTGACGGTTCGCACGAATACGGCATATTACGCTCAGCCGTAAATGGGTCAGGAGAATCGAGATAGGCCTCTTGGACTGACTAACTGCGATTTATTGGATCGGCTCCTGCGACCGGCCCCTGCGATCGGGTGTCACTCTCCACTGATTCAGCCATCTTTTTCGCGCACGAATCGAGTTTCCCCGGCTGCCAGAAAGCGCTACTATTTGGCTGGAGAACTGCTATGTCTCAATACGTATTTCACTGTCAGGATTGCAAGAAGGAATTCACCCAAACTCTCCACATCGCGGAAATCGAAAAGGGAAACGTCGTCTGTCCACACTGCGGAGGAAATCGGGTGATGCAGATGGTTGCGGCGTTTTCGGCCGTTACATCGAGGAAGAGCTAGGTTGCGCTTTCGTCTCAGCGACCTGGAATTTTCTGATACGCGGCACCTTCACTTCTCAGAGTCACTGTCCTCCGGCAAAAGGATGCAGGAAACGCGCAGATCAAGATTGCCGCACAGGCCGCGTCGCATGCATCTGAAGGCCGCCATCTCTTGAGTTGTGTCAGTATCAGGGCAACCGCGTAAAGACAGCCTCATACTCTGGAAGCAACTCCAACCCGGCGACATTGGCGGTTTGGCCTTCGGCGTCGATTGGTTGCCGGGCGCGCGTGTCCAAATAGACTGGCGCATCAGGTGGCAGCGGGAGGATGCTGACCTCCAAGTTCTTACCGAAGGCCTCGGGCAGGAATCGCTTCAGTCCGATCTCCCACACGCGACCATTGTAGAAGTCATCATCCAGTAGACGCCCATTCAAGGAGAGTCTGGCCACGTCGCCCGTGTAACGAATACGAAGAAAAATGTCGCTCAAACCGGTCATTGGCTGTGCCGGTATTTTGAGTGTCCACGCGGCGGCGCCTGCGAAGTCCGCGTCTTCGGGAGCCGTGGGCATGGGAACGTCGCGTCCATGAACGTGGGCTACGATTCGCATGGCCGGTCGGTCTGACGCAGTGCGAGTGGGGCTCCATTCAAAGTTGATTTTCCTCGATTCAGCTTTCCATGTCTGTTCGCGCCAAAGGCTGCCGGCAGCAGCCTGTGCCTCCGCAGGCATAAAGATTGTCGTCGAGAGGCGGGACGGATCAAGCGAGCGCAGATGCACACCATCGTCCCCGGTGAAGACATCTGCCAGGGAAAGCATCGCGGTTTTATTCCCCTGTAGAGACAATTCCCAGAACTGCTCCGCTTCGGCTTGCGTGAGCAATACAATTCTCGACTTGCGTCCGTTCTTACCCAGTACTTGCAGAAGGGATTCCTTACCGGGTTGGGAATCCTGAACCAGGATGCTGCCATCTGTTCGACTGACGGTGCCACTGGTTGCTCGGACCGAGGCGACCGTGGCTGGGTCAAAGGCGAACTCCGGTCGCAGGCCAGGAATGGCGAAGAAGAAGTAGGTGCGCTCCTGGTTGCTGTCGAGCCGGTATAACACTTGCGCGGTGCTGTACAGCAGGTTGCCCACACCGCCGAGGTCGAGATTCACCGGCCAGATGAAATGGCTATTCGCCGGGATGTCAACGGGAGCGCTCGGGAGATGAATAGGGCCAGAGGGAAGTTCGATGTTCACTTGAAATCCGTGGCGCTGGGGCATGTCGAGCTTGCGAACGTAATTGTTCACGAAAAGGAATCCGCGGTTGCCGCTGGCGCGAAGCATAACGCGGGCGATGCCGGCGTCGGCTGCGTCCTTTGGCATCTTGTCCGGCGGATAGGGAGTCATGGGAGCGAGATCTGACCCGAAGGACTGGAGAAACAGGTGCAGAGACTTGACCTTGTGGAACGATTCTCTCTCCTGCCCATACTCACCAATCGGCGCCTGGAAGTCGTAGGAGATGACGGGCAGGTCATTGGGATAGCCGGAGGCAATGGATTCCTGGAGTGTTGTCAGCTTGCCAGCAGGGTTGGCGCCGCCATGGAACATGTAATAGCCGTAAAGATTCACGCCCGAGCCGAGCGAGGTCAGCGTCAGGGCAGAGATATCATCGGGGTCGATGAGAGGCCGGCGATGATAGGAGGTCTCCATACCGCCGCCTTGTTCGGCAGCAAAGAATGGGTAGTGCCGAATGTCAAACTTGCCGGTGGTATCCCCGGGAGCCATGGCGCCCAGATCGCCCGGTATGCGATCAGTGGAAAACAAATAGACCATGTTGGGCGGAGAATCGGTTTTCAGCGTGGTCCAGAAGTCGTCGGGATAGCCCCCGAAAAAGGGGATGACCTCGTGGGCCGGATAGTCGTGGCCCGGCCAGCCGGTGACGGAAAACAGCGGTGGGTTAATACCTGCTGCGATTGCCAGGCGCTTCAGTTCAGAGATGTGTTCGGCGCCAGCGCCCTGGCCAGTTTCGCCATATTCGTTTTCAAGTTGCACACCAAGAATCGGGCCGCCATCCTGCCAGAGCAAGCCTTTGATCTGGTTGCCGATCTGGCCGTCAAAGCGGCTCACATACTTCAAGTACTCCGGATCATTGCGGCGCAGCGGAATCTTCTTTTGGAGGAGCCAATCGGGGAACCCGCCATTGCGGGCCTCGCCGTGATCCCACGGACCGATGCGCAAGTAGACATAAAGGCCGGTCTGGCGGCATAGCTCGACAAGTTTGCGGAGATCGCGCTGCCCACTCCAATCAAATTGACCCTCGATCTCCTCGTGATGAATCCAGAAGATGTACGTGGCCACAACTTGAACTCCTCCCGCTTTCATTTTGAGGAGCTCTTCGCGCCAATACTTTTCTGGATATCTTGCGAAGTGGAATTCGCCCATGACCGGCAGCCATGGTTTTCCATCGAGGATCAGGTAGCGGCTGTTTACCGAGAGCCGATGTCCGTCGGGCGAGACGCCGCCCATGTTGAGAAAGCCAACTTCGGGTGCGGGAGCGGGTTTGGATGCATCGATGTGAAATAGGCCGGAAGGCAGTTGTGAGTGGAGTGATGTTGCCAAGCCGAAGAGAGCGGCAAAAGTGCCGGCGGCGAGCCAAGTCTTCATGGTGTTTACCAGATTGCAAGAACCGTGGTTGGTACCCTCCATGATTCTTGATTGGCAGTTCCGACGTCAATGGGCGAGCTTGCAAGTTGACTCGCTTCAATACAGCTTTCGCAACAATCCGATCTTCTTTTTTTTCTTTTTTATAACGGGCTGTTTTCTGGGCCATACTATTTGACAATACGGTATGGGGGTATGGTAAAAAGGAAATGCAAGGGAATTCCTCTCTTTGCAGGAGAACTATGAGCTTCGAATCCGCACAAGAACCCCCAAGTACCCGGAGTTCTTTCCTGTGCCGTGATGAGCGCTCTGGAAACTGCCTCTAGCCTGGCTACCGACGGTTCCCAAATCGCTCTTCACGATACTTACTTGTGAATTGAGCGTGTGAGTCGCTGCGATTGAATGCCTGACTCACCCTCCCGAACCAAGACTCTATTGCTCTTCGTGCCGTCAGATTGCGTTTCCTCGCGTCTGGAGTGTGCGCACGGGCTTGGGATGTCCGAGGAGGAACCATGAAGAACAATCTCCATTTGATCCAGAAGAACGGACGCCTTACTTGCAATTGGGTGCAGACGGGCAACCCAAAGATGCCGTTGGCTTGCATTTGGACAGATTCGAAAGCCTCGCAAGCTGCATTCGTCGAATCCGCGGCGAAAGATGAAGCCGGAAGGATGCACCGGTGCGCATAGCGGAGCCTCAGCTCCGCGCGAGACTCATTTCAGATAGGCATGCACCAGGTCGATGAGATCTTCGGCCAGCTCTGGAGCTATCTGCTCCTTGGATTCCGAGGTTAGATGAAAACGGATATGGTCTTCCAGTACCTCACCCATCAATCCATTGACGCCGCCACGCACGGCGGCCAGCAGCATCAGTTGGTCGCCGCAGTCTTCATCGGCGTTCAGAGCCCGCTCAACCGCGTCCAGTTGTCCGCGCAGCCTGCGGACGCGTTGCAGCAGCTTGACTTTTTCCCTTTCGTGCGAGGGCATGCCATTTTCTCCTCTTGACAATACCGACCGGGGGTAAAGTTTATACCTATAGGGGGTATTGTTGACTAGAATATTTGTACTCTCAGCAATTTCAAAGAATTCGCAAACCGGGGGCCAGCAGAAGGATCGGGCATGAAGACCTTGCCGGAACAAGATTCATCGCGTAAGACCAACGATCAACTACGGGATGCCCGCTTCGCGATGCGGATTTCACTGATCGTGGGCGTGCTCATGCTCGCCGGGAAGATGACCGCCTACTTATTCACAGGATCAGCGGCAGTTTTTTCCGATGCAGCGGAATCTGTGGTTCACGTGGTGGCCGTGGCGTTTGCGGTTTTCAGTCTTTGGCTCAGCGCTCGTCCGGCCGTTCCTCAATTTCAATATGGATATGAAAGAATTGCATTCTTTTCCGCGGGTTTTGAGGGTGCAATGATCGTTCTGGCCGCGGGGAGCATTCTGTTTACGACCATCCAGAAATGGAGACACGGCCTGGTCCTTGACAATCTGGGCCACGGGGTCGTGCTGATCGTAGCTGCGGGAGTGCTGAATGCCGCGCTGGGTTGGTACTTGTTGCGCGTCGGCAAACGGAATCATTCCCTCATCCTTGAAGCGGACGGGAAGCATGTCTTGACCGACAGCTGGACCAGCTTTGGCGTGGTCGGGGGATTGATGTTGGTCATGATGACAGGATGGAAACCGTTCGATCCGCTGGTGGCGTTCGTTATAGCGGGAAACATTCTGTGGTCGGGCGGACGGTTAATCTGGCAATCGTCGAAAGGGCTGCTTGATTACTCCGATCCAAAGGTTGGTCATCAGATTCGAGACCGGCTTGATGCAATATGCGAGGAAATCGGATTGCAATACCATGGGGTGCGCTTTCGCACGACAGGCTATCGGCAGATCATTGAGGTGCACCTGCTGTTTCCACACACAATGGGGGTCGGCGAAGCACACAGTCTGGCGACGCGGGTTGAAGAACGCATGGCGCTCGAACTGGAAATGCCTTGCGAAGTGACGACCCACCTTGAATCGATCGAGGATCATTCCGAGGTGCACCATGTGAAGCACTACACGGGACGGCCAGAGTAATACCCGGATTAGTTGGCTGCGAACCAGCGTGCCTAGCCCGGCGGTAACAGTGATACGTGCGCCTGGACGATACGCCATCCCTCTTGCATCCTGGTCCAAAGCTGGCTTTGTCGACCTCGGATGCTGCCAGAGGCTGATGACCGCTCGAATTCGAGCGTGATGCTTGCGAAGTCGCGGCCGAAGGTCACAATGTCGAACCGGGTAATGGTGCGTGCCAAATTCGAAGTGGGACGCGCTTTGCGAAAGGCTTCCAGTTCTTCAGGACCATAGAGATTCTCGGTCACTCCAAAGCGCACAACTTGGGAGCCGGTCCAGAACATGGCCGTGAGTGTGTCCACATCGTTTGTAACCAGGGCTACCTCATAACGCGGATAGAGCGCGGCGAGCTCTGCCACAATTTCAGGGGCATTCACAGCAGTTGGGAAAATCATCGGGTCGGAAATAGCTCTCGATCTGGAAGGATTTGCTTGCTGAGCGCGCCGCTCACGGTGAATACAGGCTCGTTGACTAGTTGGCTGAGGCGGAGCTTGAGGGCCACGCTGCACAGGATATAGGCGTGGATATCGCTAAATCCCCAGCGGCTGACGAGGAGGTCGATCATGCGGCCGGTCGCCGCGCGAGCCGTATCGGCCAGATCAGTCCCGGTCTCCGCTACGACCCAGGCGTCGGCGGAAGAATCCGGCGCGGCAATTTCACTGGCCTCGATAAGCGGGCCTGAGAGCGGGTGCTGCTTGTGGAGTTGAAATCGCAGAGTCACGTCCAGCGGGCACTCAATGCCATTGATGCAGACCTCGCCATCGCCTTGGGCCGCATGACCGTCGCCGCAACTGAAGAGCGCGCCGTGGTTGAAGACCGGCAGGTAAAGGGAAGACCCGGTGCACAGTTCGCGCACGTCGAGATTGCCACCGAAAGGCCCTGGCGGGCGGGTGCGGAAGCTGCCGTCTTCCGCGCGTGCCACGCCCATTACGCCCAGAAACGGCCTGACGGGCACCACGGCCGGAGCGAGGGAACTGGTGGATTCACCGTCGAGTTCCCAGTGGAAAAGATAGGGCTCACGAAAGCGGTCCTTGAGAAAGCCGAGACCCTCAATGATGCTCGACCAGCCCCAGCCGCTATGCCGGGTAGCCAGAACGTCGATCTGCAAAACGTCGCCGGGTTCAGCGCCATCGACAAAAATTGGGCCAGTGAGCGCATGAATGCGGGTGCGATCGATGGCCAGGAACTCCGTGGTTGTCATGCCCGGTCGCACCTGGCCGCCGCTGGCGTCGACACACTCGATTTGCAGCTCATCGCCAGGCTCAATGTACAGGCGCGGAGGCAGCGACCGGTCCCATACCGAGTGCGTCGGTTCGGCGGAAAGCGCACGGACCGTCATGATTCCCTCGCTCTTACGGTCATTTGAATTTCCACCAACGCGTTGCGAGGCAGTGCGCTCACACCCACTGCCGCGCGCACATGACGGCCCGACTCGCCAAACACCTGAACCAGCAGGTCGGATGCGCCATTGATCATCGCTGGCGAGTCTGCGAATCCGGGAGCTGCATTCACATAGCCGTTTACCGTGAGCACCTCGGCGACGAGGTCAAGGGAGCCGAGTTCCCGCTTGAGAACCGCTAACTGGGTGAGCGCGCAGGCCCGGGCTGCGGCATAGCCTTCTTCGATAGAGCGGTCGATACCAGCGGTTCCGCTGATGACGCCCTGAGGGCCAATCGAGATTACTCCAGAGAGGTACAGGATGTTGCCGGCCCGCTTGGCCGGGACGTAATTGCCGCCGGGCGCCGGCAATGCCGGCAATTTGAAGCCGAGGGCGGCAATGTTTTCTTCTGCGGTGGGAACCTGTGTCATTTGCCTTTGAATGTAGCATGCGCTCCATGGGTACTTGTCGATTTCAGCGGCAGAAATGGGCACGCGATTGATTCGTGCCGAGCTTCCCCTCATTGCACAAATTTGAGCGTATAGGTGGTAGCCGGGTCTAACGGCCCTTCGAGCATACCGAGGGATTTGAGTTGCTGGTATTGGGCATCCCATCGCGCCGCGGTCATCTGTCCAATCTGAGCGCCACCCGCGATGAAGCCGCCATCTCGCAAGGCCTGCGCGGTGTAAGTCTCCTGCGCGGGGTTGAGGGCGGGGTTGAGCTTGATGAGAAGGGCGTTCGTGGCTGTAGGGTCGTTGAGATAGGCACGCCATCCGCGAATGCTTGCGCGAACAAATCTGGCCACCATGTCCGGCTGCTGCGCGGCAGATTCCCGCGACGTGAAGCAGACGCGGTAGGGATCGTAGCCGGAGGAACTGATGAGCAAAGTGCGCACCTCGGCGCCGGCCTGTTTGGCGAAGAACGGCTCGCTGGTGATAAAGACCTGCTGCACATAGGTGGGATCGGCCAGGAAGTTCGCAATGGAGAGAGTGGAGGGTATCTGGCGGATATTATGCAGACTATAACGACTATTGACGTATTTGAGCCAGGTGGCGCCGGTTTGTGCAGCGATCGTATGGCCCTCAAGGTCTTTGAAGTCGTGGATGGGCGAGTTCTTATGGACCATGATGGCTTGAGGGTCGTGCTGCATGGTAGCGGATACAGCAAAAACGGGAAGGCCATTCGAGCTCCATTCCAGGATCTGATCACTGGAGCCGAGGCCGAAATCGGCTTTGCCAGTTGAGACCAATTGAGCCACGCTGCCATATTGGGGAAGCGGCAGAATGGTCACGTCGAGGCCTTCGGCCTTGTAGTAGCCCAGCAATTGCGCGGCGAAAAAGCCCCCTTGTTCGGGTTGGGGATACCAGTCGAGCTGGAGACGAACCGGCACAAGTCCACCAGCCGGGTCGGGGCTTTGACTGCGACACCCGACGAGAGTGAGGGTGAGCCCGGCCGCAAAGCAGATGAAGAAAGCGGATCCCGGTTTTCTTGTTCTCAATGGTCACCTCATTCGGTGGAAAAGTGATCCTTGCTTTGAAAGTTACCATGCAAGCGGGGCGCCTCTCGCGTCTTTCGAACCTTCCACGGGCGCGGCGATAAACCGGGCGCCCGAGTTGGTCAGGACTTTCGCATCACAGGGGGTGAATCTAGATCCAGCCGCAAGCGATATTTTTTGAGCACGCGCAAACCGCTTCCCGTGCTAATTTCGAGTATGGGAACAGCTTTTGCGTCGGGGCACCGCCGGGCTGCGAAACTCTCGGGCAGTCCTGACCCGATCCTCGACCTGGAGCGGATGGCTGCGCTTGCGGCTTTCACGGCGCGATCGTTGCGCACCGAGAGTCCGCGACCATTCGGCGCTGCCGTCGTCCACACGAAATCCGGCAAGTTGTTGCTTCGCGCGTTGAATGCAGTCAGGCAGGAATTTGACCCGAGCGCACACGCTGAGGTACGGGCAATTCGGCTGGCAACGAAGCGACTTAGACAACTTTCGCTGGCCGGTTACACACTTTATACCACCTGCGAACCGTGCCCTATGTGCATGAGCGCAGCACTGTGGGCCGGTTTGGATCGCGTGGTCTACGGCGCGACGATTGAAGACGCAAATCGCCATTGCAATCAGATTCAGATTTCCGCTAGTGAAGTGGCCGCGCGGGGCGATATGACTTGCGCGGTGGACGGTCCGATTCTTCGCGACGAATGCTATGCTCTCTTTACCCATCCCCACATGTTGCGGGCCTTTCGCCGCTGGCAAACCCGCAAATCGAAGCACGCTTGAGAGGTCACCATTGTACGAAGGGCTTGCAGTAGAGTTGTCTGAGATTGTCGGCGATCCAGCCCGCGTCTTGACCGCGCCCATGGTGCTTGACCGGCTTTCGCACGATTTCTACTGGTACTCCCCTGTGCTGCGCCCCAAACTTGCAAGCAAGACCGCCGATGTGGCCGTACAGCCCGTGAGCGTGAAGGAAGTGATGGCCGTGCTGAGCTACGCGGGCCGGCGCGAGGTGCCTGTGACGGTGCGCGGTGCAGGCACAGGCAACTATGGCCAATGCGTTCCGTTGGAAGGCGGAATCGTGCTTGATCTATCGTTGATGGACAAGCTCGAAGAGATTACGCCGGATGGTGTTGCCATATGCGAGCCAGGATTGCGCCTCGGCGCCTTGGAAACGCAGGCGCGCAAGCAGGGATGGGAACTGCGGATGTATCCTTCGACGCTGGTGAAGGCCTCACTGGGCGGCTTTCTTGCGGGTGGATCGGGTGGCATCGGGTCGGTAGCGCATGGCGGGTTGCGCGACTTCGACACGGTGCGCGCATTTGAAATAGTGACGATGGAAGAGGAACCGCGCGTGGTGCTGCATGAGGGCCCAGCCGTGCATGAGATTCTGCACGCTTGGGGAACCAATGGCGTGCTGACGCGGATATGGTTCGCGCTCACACCGGCAATTGAGTGGACGCAGTTGACAGCAGCATTCGACAGCTACGAGCAGGCGTTTCGCTTCACGGAATCGATCGCGACCGATGCCGCGTGGACAAAGCGGCTGGCGACCGTCTTTGAGTGGCCGATTCCGTCATTCTTTACACCGGTGAAATCTGTGGTGCGCGCGGGTAAGGCCCTGGTGCTCATCATGATTGCCACCGCGCAGGCAGGAGCGCTGTGTGCGGCGGCGGCGCTGGCCGGCGGCGACGTCACGTTCCACGGAGCTTACGACGGACCACGCACGCAGCCGTTGCTCAGCGACTACACGTGGAACCACACTACTCTGTGGGCGATGAAGGCCGATGCGGCATACACCTATCTCCAGTGTGGATTTTCACCGACGGAATGCGGGGAACAGTTTCGCTCGTTGCGCACGCGCTATGGAGACGAGATCCTCTTCCATATTGAGTTCATGAAAAACGGAGATGGCGTCGTGATCCCTGGTGCAATTCCGATTGTGCGCTTTTCGACCGAAGATCGACTGAACGACATGATCGCGTATTGCCGGTCGATTGGCGTGTTCGTCGCCAATCCGCATGTGAATTATCTGGAAGATGGGGGCCGATTTCGCGCTGACAACATCCAGTTACGCGCGAAACAAAGATACGATCCGCGCGGACTGCTGAATCCGGGGAAAATGGTGAGTTTTCGCAGGGCGGTGAACGGATGAAGACGTGGATTTCCGCGGCGCGCAACTTTGCTTATCTCACGTGGAAACAGGTGGACGCGTTGCCGCGTGAATCGACGCTGCTCGTGCTGCCGACGGCGGCCATCGAGCAGCACGGACAGCACTTGCCTCTTGCGACTGATACGCTGATCAACAACCTGCTGCTGGGCAAGGCCCTGGCGCTGGTGCCCACGGAGCTTCCTATCTATGCATTGCCGCCGGTCTGCTATGGCAAAAGCAACGAGCATCTGGGATTTCCGGGGACACTCTCGCTGAGCGCGCAGACGTTTCTTGCAGTGGTTCGCGACCTCGGCTCGAGCATTGCTGCAAGCGGGTTCAAAAAGGTTGTGCTTTACAACACCCATGGCGGAAACACCTCGCTGGTGGACGTGCTTGCGCGCGATCTGCGTGCAGAGTTTGGGCTGCGCTGCTTTACGCTGTACGGTTCGCCGGGCGCGACATTCGAAGGAGTCAGTGAACAGGAACGGACCTATGGCTTCCATGCCGGCGAAATCGAGACTGCGTATCTATTGCATGCAGCCCCCGAACTGGTTCATCGGGACGAGTATACAGCGAATTACATTGCGCGCGTCGATCCAATGGGCAAGCCGGAACTCCTCAAGCCGGAAGGTTCTGCGGCAAACTTTGCGTGGCTGACAAGAGACATTGCGCCTAGTGGCGTACTGGGGGATCCGTCGGCGGCGACGGCGGAGAAGGGCGAGCAATGGTCCAACGAAGCGGCTGCGCGCATCGCGGAGATTCTTGTGGCCATGTACAACTTTTAGCCGAGGCATGGGGCTTGAAGATGGCTCTCGTCGAATGTGGAAGCGGGGTTCGCCTGGAGCGTGGCGTCGAGTTTCGGCTCAGTGATGGAACCACTCTCGTATCCGATCACTACTATCCAGCGGGCGACGGGCCATGGCCCACGCTCCTGATGCGCCAGCCCTATGGACGCGATATTGCTTCCACGGTGGTCTATGCGCATCCGGTATGGTTCGCGCGTCATGGTTATCACGTTGCCATTCAGGATGTGCGGGGCCGAAGTGGTTCGGGAGGCGAATTCTATCCGTTTCGACACGAAGGCCGGGATGGTGCCGAGACGATTGACTGGCTGCGCGAGCACCCCGCATCGAACGGACGCATCGGCATGTACGGATTCTCTTACCAGGGCGCGACGCAACTTTTGGCGGCGGTGGAACAGCCATTGGGATTGCAATGTATTGCGCCGCACATGACGGCTGCGGATCTTTATCGGGGATGGTTTTATCACCAGGGAGCGCTCCGGCTGAGTTCAACGCTGGGATGGGGAATTCAGATGTTGCGTGAAGATGCGCGGCGCCGGGGATTGCGCGATGCGGCGGACAGGTTGGAAGCAGCGTGGAGCGACATACGCTCGCAGGCGGCGCACGTGCCGTATGGTGAACATCCTGCGATTGCGGACGCGGCGCTGCCCAGTTATGTGCGTGACTGGATAGCGCATCGTGAGCACGGAACGTATTGGCGCAGCCTGGACATCAGTACACGCATTGATCAAATCAAGATACCCGCGCTGCACATCGCGGGGTGGTTCGATACCTATCTGGAAGGGTCCATTGCCGGCTATCTGGCGCTGCGAAACCATGCGGGCAATGCGTTTGCCCGCGAGAATCAGTATCTGATCGCAGGCCCGTGGGTGCACATTCCATGGGGAGATCGAGCAGGCGATGCGAACTTTGGCGAAGCGGCCAATCTCAATACGGATGAAGTCTTACTTCGATGGTTCAATCATTGGCTGAAGGACACCGGGGACTTCAGCGGGGAGCCGCGAATCCGATACTTTTCGCTTGGCCCAAATGAGTGGCGAATCGCGAACGATTGGCCAGCCGAAGCAGCCGATCCGCTCTATCTGCATAGCGGGGGCAAGGCCAATTCGCGCAAGGGTGATGGAACCCTGCTCACGAATGCGCCGGTTGGCGATGAGCCGAGGGACGTTTTTGTTTATGATCCGGAAGTTCCGGTGTTGGCACCGGGAGGGCCGCAGGCAACGAGCGGACCTTCTGACCAATCTACATTGGAAATGGGCAACAACCTTCTTGTTTATACGACTGCTCCTGCTTTGCGCGAGATAGAGATATTCGGACATCCGTATGTCAGGCTCTACGCGGCTACATCTGCGGCACATGCGGATTTTACTGCCAAGATTGTCAGGGTGGCGGCAAGTGGGCGGGCGGAATTTCTATCGATCGGAATAGCGCGGAGCGGATGGCTGTTTCGCGAAACAGGGTATGCGGCAGATGAGGTCAAGGCCTGGCAGTTCACGCTCGAGCCGGTGGCATTTGTTCTCGCTCAAGGGGAACGGCTGCGGCTCGAAATTGCGAGCTCGTCGTTTCCACTCTACGACCGCAATCCTTCCACCGATGTCGAGCCACAGCTTGCGGATCATTCGAATTGGAAGCGTTCAACGCAGCAGGTATTGCATTCAGCCGAAAACCCTTCCGCGCTTTATCTGCCGGTAGCCGGAGACCCGGGATGGTAGCGCGGGGCGCTCAAGGCATTCCGGAGATTGCTTTGAATGGGGTGAGCAAGCGTTACCGCAATGCGGCTGTTGCCCTGCAAGGCATCTCTTTGACCGTTGATCGAGGAGAATTCTTGACGTTTCTCGGCCCTTCGGGGTGTGGCAAGTCCACGCTGCTCAAGCTAGTTTCGGGCCTGAGCCCGGTCAGCGAAGGTCAAGTAGAAGTGAATGGCATGACTCCGGAAAACGCTCGCGAAATGATGAGTTTCATTTTTCAAGACGCGACCCTTCTGCCATGGCGCACGGTGGAACAGAACGTAGGCCTGGGGCTGGAGCTTGAGCATGCAGCGCGGGACGCGCGCAAAGAGCGCGTAACAAATATGCTGAATTTGGTGAGCCTGGGCAATGTCGCAAAGCGCTATCCGCGGCAACTTTCCGGGGGCATGAAAATGCGGGTTTCAATTGCGCGTGCGCTGGTGAGCCGGCCGCGCATTCTGCTCATGGACGAGCCTTTCGCCGCGCTCGATGAGATGACGCGCGACCGGATGAACGAAGAGTTGTTGCGCTTGTACATTGAACAGAAATGGACTGTTCTATTCGTTACGCATTCGGTTGCCGAGGCTGTGTTCCTCTCCTCCCGGATCGTGATTCTGGCCCCCCATCCGGGGCGCGTTGCGCATGAGGTACAAGTGGATCTTCCCTGGCCACGCACGGCAGAAACACGCGAATCAAGTGCGTTTGAAGAGCAAGTCACGCAGGCTTCGCGATTGCTTCGAGGGGTCTATCAGGTATGAAAAGGCAGGCTCTTCTCGCGATGAACAGTGTGATTGTGCTCATCTGCCTGGTGGGTCTCTGGCAGGCGGCGGTGAGCCTCAACCACCTGCCGCCGTACATTCTTCCCGGTCCCAAGGCAGTCGCCGCCGCGCTCCACGATCGCTTTCCTTCGTTGGTGAACTCGCTCCTGATCACAACCGAAGAAGCCGCCGGGGGGCTCATCGCAAGCATTGTTGCAGGAGTGGCGGTGTCGATGATATTTGCCCAGTGGCAATGGCTTCGCCAGTTGCTGTATCCGTATACGATTCTCCTACAGACAGTACCGATTGTGGCCATTGCGCCGCTGATTATTATGTGGGCCGGCGCCGGGATTCTTTCCGTCACTATAGTGACCTTCATCATCTGCCTGGCGCCTATCATTGCCAACACAACCCAGGGGCTGATCAGCGTTGACGAGAATCTGGTTCATCTTTTCCTGATGTATAAGGCTACGCCCGGGCAGATTTTGTTCAAGTTGCGGCTGCCAAGTGCGATGCCCAGTCTCTTCACGGGCATTCGAATCTCGGCGGGGATCAGTGTTATCGGGGGCATTACCGGAGAGCTCTTCGCGGGTTCAACACGCGTGGGAGAGGGCGGATTGGGATACGCAATCCTGTACGCAAACAATCAAATGGAGACCGGATATCTGTTCGCGCTTGTGTTTGCCGCAACGGTGCTGGGGTTTTCATTCTTTTTCATTGTGATGTTCCTGGAGTGGCTGGCGCTGCATAACTGGCATGAATCGAGTTTGCCGCGGACGGCGGAGTAAGGAGAAGTTCGATGTTACGCATGGAGTCGGAGACGGGATGGTGGCTGATTACGCATCCCGACCACGCACATTTGGCAGGTGACTTTGCGACAGCGTGGGGGAATGCGCACTTCCGCAAACCGGAGCCGCGTTCCCGCGTGCTTAGGGGCATTGCGTGCCACGACGATGGCTGGGCGGCGCGCGATGCGCATCCCTCAATTACACGGCAGGGAAAGCCTTCGGCTTTTTCGACTGAGCTTGTGGGCAAGTATTCTGCGTTTGAGGAGATCGATCTTGCAGAATATCTCTCGGTGCGAGATCGAGCGGTTCGCATCATTGCAGACGAGGACCCCTACGGGGGGCTCCTCGTTTCAATGCATACTTACAATTTGCTTACCGCACACGCGGACCGGTCGACGATTGCGCAAGAGGGACTTGCACTGCTTGACGCATTTCTGCTGAAGCAGCGCGATTTGCAAAACGCGCTCCAAACCGCAATAGCCACGGATGTTTCCCTCGCGCAAAGTGAGAAGGCAGAGCAGACCATCCTTGAGCATTTCCGGCTTTTGCAGGCGTGCGACAATCTTTCGCTGTTGGCCTGCGTGGACTTTTCCTCGCCTGCACACTTGTTGCATCCGCTTCCACTGAATGATGGAGGGGTTGCCGAGGTGAAAGTCAGCTCGATTGAACCACGCCATTTTCGTTTGGAGCCATGGCCATTTGCGGAAAGGGAATTAAGCTTTGGGTTCCCGGCACGGCACGTTGCGGGTAGGGCCTTCGCAGACTCGAATAGCCTTGAAAATGCGTTTAACCTGGCCCCTGTTGAGGAATTGACAGTATTGCTTTCTCAGTGATGAGCCACTTGGTCGGCATGTCGCTCTTCTCTTAAAGCAGCGGGCGGAGATCACCGAGCATGGTGGGGATGAGTTCCGATACCGTTGGATGAATATGCATTGCCCGCTGCAGGGTGGTGTAGGGACTTCCCGAATACATGATGTCCAGAATGCAATGGATTGCTTCGTCCCCGCCTGTTCCGAGGATCGCCGCGCCCAGAATCTTCTTGCTATTCGCGTCAACCAGCACCTTCATAAACCCCAGGGTTTCGCCCTTCTCAACTGCTCTGCCAACTTTGGTCATTGGGCGCGTGCCAATCAGCGCAGGTGTTCCCATACGGCGAACTTCTGTCTCGGTAAGTCCAACCTGTCCCAAGGGAGGATCGATGTAAAGCGCGTGCGCTTGAATCCGGTCGCTCACGCGCCGAGGATCATTGTCCAGCAAATTTGCCGCCACGATTTCGAAATCATTATAGGAAGTGTGAGTGAAGGCGCCCTTGCCATTGCAGTCTCCCATGGCCCAAATGCCGGGGATGTTTGAACGCAGTTGATCATCCACAACAATGTAACCGCGCTGATCGGTTTGCACTCCCGCTTTGTCGAGGCCAAGATCATTGGTGTTGGGTCTGCGGCCTACGGCCAACAGCACATGAGAACCAAACACCTTGGAGTCGCCGACTTCACAATTGGTGTGAACAGAAATGCCATCGCCGCTTCGTTCAAATGCGATACATTCAGCGCCTAGACGGACATGAATTCCTTCCAACTCCAGAATTTCTTTGACAGTATTTGAAACATCCTCATCTTCATGCAGGAGTAGACGAGAGCCCTTTTCAACAACGGTCACGTCGCTGCCAAATCGGCGAAACATCTGTGCGAACTCCAAACCGACATAGCTACCTCCAATTACTACGAGATGCCGAGGAAGTTCCTCAAGTTGAAGGATCGAGGAGTTAGTCATGTACTGAATCTCTTTAACCCCAGGCAGGTTTGGGACCACTGCACGGCCTCCGACATTGATAAAGATCTGGTCGGAGGTCAGAGTCTCGGATCCAGCCGTGATGGAATGAGCGGACACGAAGCGGGCCGATTCATGGAAAACGGAACAGTTCTTCATTCCACGCAACCATTTTTCGATCGCTTCGCGTGATTTGGCGGAGATTTTATCCTTCCGTGCCTTGACCGCTTTCAAATCGACATTGATCGATCCTTCAACCTTCACCCCAAAATCACTGCCGCGTCGAGACATGTGAGCTGCATATGCGCTTGCTACCATTGCTTTGGTCGGAATGCACCCGGTGTTGACGCAAGTGCCTCCGAAGAGTTTTCGCTCGACCACAGCCACGCGTTGGCCTGCCTTCGCGAGGCGACCTGCAAGAGGTGGACCCGCTTGTCCAGCCCCGATAATGATGGCGTCGAAATGATTGTTCATCGGCTCCTCCCAAAAAATCCGAATAATTGAATGCAATTGCATTCCCGCTTGATCAATGATGGTCGGGCCGATTGAGGCAGAGTCTAGCGCAGACTTAAACTTTGAGAGCGCGAATCATTTTCGCGCGTTGTCATACTTTCTCCCTGAGCTCCCGGTAGCGGCTAATCAGGTTGTTGGTAGAACTGTCGTGCTTCAGGGTTGGCTCGGTCTTGCTCTCGAGTTCCGGGATAATTCGCTGCGCGAGCACCTTGCCCAGTTCTACTCCCCACTGGTCGAAAGAGTTGATCTGCCAGATTGTGCCTTGCGTGAACACGGTGTGCTCGTAGAGCGCGACCAGCTTGCCGAGAACCGTTGGCGTAAGCTCGTCGGCCAGGATGGTATTCGACGGGCGATTGCCCTCGAACACGCGATGTGGCACGAGCCAGTCCGGAGTGCCTTCCGCTTTTACCTGGTCGGGTGTTTTGCCAAAGGCCAACGCCTCACTCTGTGCAAAGACGTTTGCGAGAAGCATGTCGTGATGTTGGCCAAGTGGATTAAGCGATTTGCCGAAGGCGATGAAGTCGCAGGGTATCAGTCGCGTCCCCTGGTGGATTAACTGATAGAAGGAGTGCTGGCCGTTGGTGCCCGGCTCGCCCCAATAGATCGGGCCGGTCGGATAATCGACTTCACGTCCTTCGACGGTGACGTGTTTGCCGTTGCTCTCCATCGTCAACTGCTGCAAGTAAGCCGGGAACCGCTTCAGGTACTGCTCGTAAGGCAAGACAGCCACTGTTTCCGCATCAAGGAAGTCGGTGTTCCACACGCCCAGCAAGCCAAGAAGCACGGGCAGGTTCCGTTCGAATGGCGCGGTGCGGAAGTGCTCGTCCATCTGGTGAAAGCCGTCGAGCATGGCTCGAAAATTGTCGGGCCCGATTGCCAACATCGTCGCCAGGCCAATCGCCGAATCCATGGAGTACCGACCGCCAACCCAGTCCCAGAACTCGAACATGTTAGCGGTATCAATGCCGAATTTCTCGACTGCCGCGGCATTGGTCGAAACTGCGACAAAGTGCTTCGCAATTGCGCCAGAGTGTTTCAAGGTCTCAAGTGCCCAAACGCGTGCCGTGTGCGCGTTGGTCATCGTCTCCAAAGTTGTAAAGGTCTTTGACGAGATGATGAACAGCGTCTCCTCTGCGTCCAGGTCGCGAGTCGCCTCGGCGAAGTCGGTGCCATCCACATTGGATACGAAGCGGAACGTCATGTCGCGGTCGCTGTAATGCTTGAGCGCTTCGTAGGCCATGACGGGGCCCAAATCAGATCCGCCGATGCCGATGTTAATCACGTTCTTTATGCGTTTGCCTGTATACCCCTTCCACTCTCCAATCCGAACACGATTGGAGAATGCTGCCATTCTGTCCAGCACGGCGTGGACTTCGGGGACAACATCCTTTCCGTCCACCACAATTGAGGTACCTTTCGGCGCGCGCAGGGCCACGTGCAGGACCGATCTCCCTTCAGTCACATTGATCTTGTCACCGCGAAACATGGCATCGATCCGCGATTGCAGACGGGACTCTTGCGCAAGCTGGATCAACAGCTTGACGGTTTCGTCTGTTATGCGGTTCTTTGAGTAGTCAAAAAAGAGGCCGACCGCCTCGGCTGTTAAGCGCTTTCCGCGGTCTGCATCGGCGGCGAAGAGATCTCGCAGATGCGTTCCCCGGATTTGGCCATAGTGGGTTTGGAGATGTTTCCAAGCCTCCATTTGGCTCAGTGGCTTAACTACCTGGCTCGGGGATTGGGGTGTCGTCGATGTAACCATTCTCGTTTCCTTTCCTGCTTCATCTAGTTTGGAGGTCGCTTCACCCTCCCGCAAGAGAACTCCGCCGCAAGCGGTCTTTTGCGGCGAGTCGAAATACCCCGAGGCTTTTCTTCCCAGATTAGATTCGCAATCGGGCTTAAGAGGTGTCATTTATGCGACACAGAATGCTGAAAAATGGATTTCTGCAGCATGTATCTCGGGCGAAGTCAGTGGCACTTGACTGGCTTGAACAGCCACTGACATTCTAGTCTTTAATTTCCGCGTTTGTTCAATCCGGCCTCAAAGAGATCACGAAGCGGCCGGGGCCAAATGTCGGAGCGGATTGCCGCCTTGGGGAGGAATCTTGGATTGGCGTATTGCCATGCGGGCCAACTGGATGCAGGTGAACGGGAACTCGGAATCGCAGAAGCACTAATCCCGGGAGATCCAAGTATCAAGACGGCCTTGCAAATTGTGAAACAACAGCGGGAACAAGCTCGGTGAATCAATGGACCGGCTAAGTGGCAGTTGAAGTGTGACAGTCACCGGGGAAACAGCCGAGAGCGCCAACTTATCCATGTGATCACAGATTTGAGAAACGCAATTGCACGACAAGGAAATTCCCATGACACGAGCTGCTAATATGCTAACTCGGCGTGACGTGATTCGATGGATAGGCGCAAGCGCCCTGTTCGCCGCTGCAAGCCGTCATGCGCACGGGTCTGAGTATCACCAGGCGGATACCAGTTGGTTGGCGGACTGCCGCTTTGGTGTTTCCACGCACTGGACTGCCCTGTCTCAGCCGGCCGGCATGGACGACTGGTTGCCATTCGAAGAAACCGTGTCACAGTTCAACCCTTCACGCTATGCAGACCAGATTGCGGGAGCAGGCGCGCAATATGTCATATTTACCTCTGCGCACGCCAAGCAAATGCTGCCTGCCCCCTGTGCTGCAATCGACAGAATCGCTCCGGGACGGACGACCAAGCGGGATCTCATTCAAGAGTTAGCCGACGCATGCCATGCACGCGGGTTGCATTTCATCCTTTATTACAATCATTCATGCAATCACGGGGACGACCCTGAGTGGGAGCACGCGGTCGGCTACCACGCGTCGGACAAGTCCAGGTTCGCGGGTAACCTCCTGGCCATCGTTCGGGAGTTGGGCACGCATTACGGTTCGAAGGTCGAAGCCTGGTGGTTCGACAGTTGCCCCGCACTCGATCCTCGTGGAGTGTATGATGCAGTGTCCACGGACATGCATGGATTCCAGTTTCCGTGGGAGGAATGGACTGCAGCCGCAAAAGCAGGCTACGAGGCGCGCCTGGTAGCCCTCAGTTCCGGCATGTTGACTCACTTTATCTATTCGACCCATCAGGACTACGAGGGCGGAGAAGCCAACGACCTGGTTGCGGTCCCTTCGTCCCAGTTCACTCCCGACCATTTGCAAGCTCACCGCTGGGTCTGTCTCGATAACCCGGAATGGGTGCACTATCGCGTGATGACTCCGCTGGCGTCGCCCCGCTTTCGACTGGAATCTGTGGCCGATTACGTAAGCACGTGCAACAAGAGCAGAGTCCCGGTCACGTTCAACGTCGATATCGATCGGACAGGCATGCTGAGTCTAGGATCGCTCGCACTGCTGCGCAATGTTAAGAACCAGGTAACTTGATCCGTCGTGTGCGCGCGCCTGATGTACCTATTTTGCAAAGTATGCCTCGAGTAGCATAGACATAACTCGGCCGTATGTGGGTAGGCAGAATAATGAGGAATTCGCTATGCCGATCAGAATTCTTCCTCTTTCAGGATCTGCTCGTAAGCCGGTACGGTGAGGAATTCAATGAATCGCGGTGAGCGGATCAAACGTCGCGTCAATTCCGCGGCCTTTTGATAGGTGGCATAGCGGACGGCATCCACCGCGGTCTTTTGCTGATGGAGTTCGCTGTCGATGAGGTTTTCGACGAGCGCAAGGTCCACCACTCTGCCATCGCTGAGCTTTGCCGAGTGATGCACCCATTGCCACAGTTGTGCGCGGCTGATCTCGGCAGTCGCAGCGTCCTCCATCAGGTTAAACAAGGGAACACACCCGATGCCGCGCAACCACGCTTCAAGATATCCCAAGCCAATGGCCACATTTTGCTTCAGCCCGGCTTCGGTGATTTGTCCCTCTGGAACTTGTAGCAGATCGTCGGCGGTGGGGTTGTAGTCGGGCAACTGCTTCGAGATCTGGTTGGGCTGGGGCATGAGGCGATCGAAGATCTCCAACGCCACAGGAACGAGCCCAGGATGGGCAACCCACGTCCCATCGTGTCCGTCACCGGCCTCGCGTTCCTTGTCCGCCTGCACCTGAGCGATTGCTTTGTCGTTGGCTACAGGGTCTGACTTGATGGGAATGAATGCCGACATGCCGCCCATAGCGTGCACATTGCGCTTGTGGCACGTCTTGATGGCAAGCTTTGAATAGCTCCTCATGAAATGCGTCGTCATGGTGACCTGGGCACGGTCAGGCAGCACCGCTCGCGCGTCGTTGGCGAATTTCTTGATGAAACTGAAAATGTAGTCCCAGCGGCCGCAGTTCAATCCGGCAGAGTGGTCGCGAAGTTCATAGAGAATCTCGTCCATCTCAAAGCTGGCCAGGATGGTCTCGATGAGAACCGTACCTTTGATGGTTCTTTGCGGAATGCCGAGTTCCTTTTGGGCGCGGATAAAGACATCATTCCAGAGTCGGGCCTCCAGATGACTTTCCATTTTGGGCAGGTAGAAGTAGGGCCCACTGCCTCGAGCCATCAACTCCCTTGCGTTGTCGAAGAAGTACAGGCCAAAGTCGAAGAGGGAACCTGACATGGGCTCCCCATCCACGAGGACATGCCGCTCCTCGAGGTGCCAGCCGCGTGGGCGGATAAAGAGGACGGCGACCTTGTCGTTGAGCTTGTACTGTTTTCCTGAAGACGGGTCGGCATAGGTAATGGTGCGCCGGATGGCGTCGCGCAAATTGATATGACCGTCGACCAGATTGTTCCATGTTGGCGTGCTCGAGTCCTCAAAATCGGCCATGAAGACCTTCGCGCCGGAATTGAGCGCGTTGATGATCATCTTGCGGTCCACGGGGCCCGTAATCTCAACTCGGCGGTCCATGATATCCGCAGGCAATGGAGCAACTGTCCATGCAGATTCGCGGATATCTCTGGTTTCATCCAGGAATGCAGGTTTTTCACCGGCATCGAGTCTCTTCTGCCGTTCATGACGGGCGATGAGGAGGCCTTTGCGGCGCTCATTAAACGTTCGCTGCAAATCCACGATGAAGGCCATTGCTTCGGGTGTGAGGATCTGAGCCTGGTTTTCCGTCACAGGAGCGCGAAGTTCAACGCCGGGAAGATAAATGGAAATGGGCATTCGGGAAACTCCTTTTTTAAAAAAGCAACGCGTCGTTGGTCGCCTCAAATGGAAAGATTATTGCCGCCTCGCATCAGATCGTCGGTGGAGATGCCGCGGATGGAAGCATCCAGCAGTTCGACCATGTGGAAGGCGGGCATGGCTTTGAATCCGCGCCGTCGAAGGCCATTCATGAGTTGCAGCAGGCAGCCGGGATTGGCAGAGAGCACGGCTTGCGCACCGGTTGACAGCAAATTCTCAACCTTCCGATCGCCCAGTTGATTGGCTGTCTCGGGCTGCAGAAGATTGTAGACGCCGGCCGAGCCGCAGCAGAGAGATGCTTCGGGAATCTCGGCAACCTCCAATTCAGGGATTCCGGCCAGCAGGCTGCGCGGTTGTTGACGCACACCCTGCGCATGTTGCAGATGGCAGGCGTCATGGTAGGCGATTCGCAATTTGAGTGGATGGCGTGGCGCTTGCGGCTTCAACTCGCACAGGATTTCCGAGATGTCTTTGCACTTCGCCGAAAAGGAAGCCGCACGCTTGGCCCATTCGGGACTGTCGCGCAGCAGATGACCGTACTCTTTCATCGTTGATCCGCAACCAGCGGAGTTGATGACGACCGTGTCTGCATTGGCTGACTCAAATACGGCGATCATCTTCTTCGCCAGAGAGACGGCATCTTCTTCCATTCCGGAGTGGAGCATGAGCGCGCCGCAGCATGCCTGTTCACGGGGGATGATGACGTCGCAACTTTCCGCGGCCAACACACGCGCGGTGGCGCTGTTCACGTGCGGGAAGAAGACCTGCTGCACGCAGCCACTCAACATGCCAACGCGCCGGCGCGGCGCCGTCTTCGACCGTATGGTGGAAGGTAGCCTTTGAAACAAATGGGAAGGCACGTCGGGCAGGAGGGCTTCCATGGCCGCGACGCGCTTGGGCAGAAGCTTCAGTATGCCGGTTCCGCGCAGCATCCAGCGCAAGCCGCTCCTTTGATAGACAAGTAGCGGGAGCGCAAGCAGACGGAGTCGCTCGGCATGTGGAAACGTGGCAAAAATCAATCTGCGAAAGATCGACTCGTCCCAACTGCGCGGAAGATTGCGCTCGATCTGCGCGCGCGTTGGCTCGATGAGTTTGTCGTACTGCACGCCGGAGGGGCACGCCGTCATGCAGGCCATGCAACCCAGGCAGTTATCCATGTGTTGTCGAAAGCGATCATCGAGCGGAGCCTGTCCTTCAGCGGCCTTCTTGATCATGTAGATGCGTCCGCGCGGCGAATCCATCTCCTCACCCCACAGCACGTAGGTGGGGCAAGCGGGCAGGCAGAAGCCGCAATGCACGCAGTCGTCCAGGTATTTCTTCTCTGGAGCATGGTGTGCGTCGAAGCTGGAAGGACGCGCATCCTCATGGGGAATGGTATGCGGCATATGCGTCAGATTCCCCCTACAAAATGGCCGGGGTTGAGAATGCGGTCAGGATCGAAACGCCGCTTGATCTCGCGCATCAGGGGCAGTGCGTCCGGATCGGGCCCCCACACATCGACTTTTCCCCGCAGTGAATCCGGCATCTGCAGCACGATTGCACTGTCGCCTGAACGGGCCAGCTTCTTTCTGAGGCGGTCAATCAAGGCAATCGCTGCATCGGGAGAGGACCGGAGGGCGATGGTCATCAAACCTGTGGCCTGGGCAAGGACATCAATCTCGTGACCTTCAGTGGCCGCCCACTGCTGTAACTCTGAGCTCACGGAACAAATTTCACCTGGAAGAAGCGACACCTTTATCACCAGCGCACGGTTCTTGTCGAAGAGCTGCTGGCGCGCCTGCCAAACATCTTCCCCAGCCTTAGTCAAAGTAACCTTACCGCAGAGACTTTCGATGCGGCCCGCATATTCTTCAAGGCATTCGGGGATGCCCGCGATGCGGATATCGAGCGCGCATTCGTGATTCGCCACGCGGAGTTGCACGCATGATGGCGTCATCTGCGAGTCCATCAGCGCGCGAAGTGGCTCGGCAAAAAAGTCTGGAAGCGCTGCTTCCGGCGCCATCACAGTCCAGGTCCGCACATGTTCTTCCACTGGGTGCAGGCGGAAATTAACCTCAGCAATCACGCCCAACGTGCCAAAGCTGCCCGTGATCAGTTTGTGCAGGTCGTATCCTGCAACGTTCTTGACCACCTTGCCGCCGCTCTTCGCGATCGTCCCGTCTGCGAGCACAATCGTCATTCCGATAATGAGGTCGCGCAACCCGCCAAACTTCATTCGGAGAGCACCACTGTCATTTGCCGCGATCACCCCACCCACAGTAGCGCGGTCCGGCCATAGAGGATCGAGTGCAACCATCTGCCCATGGAGTCGCAGTTTCGACTGCATCGCAGACCACGTGCAGCCTGCCTCAACGGTGCAGGTCATGTCCTGCCAGGCGTGGTCGCGAAGAGCGTGCATGCGATGCGAACTCAACTCAATCTCCGGCAAAACGGGGTTTCCCCAGCCAAGCTTGGTACTGCCTCCAGTGGGCATTAGCGTAAGTCCGTTGGACTGGGCGAAACGCAGTATCTGCGCGACCTGCCGCGTGTCTCCGGGAGCAGCGACAACTGTATCTCCGCGAAGTTGGGCATGCTCCGGCCCAACGATTGAAGCTAAATGGGCCATGCCTTCTTCGAGCGTCAGTGCGGCGGACAAGCTCATCAGAAGATCTCCGCGATCCCGGCGATTTCCAACGGATGCGGCGTATACGGACCGGGCTTTTCCGCGCAAAGACGCGGACGTGGGAAGACCTTGTCCGGATTGGCGATGTTTTCGGGATCGAACGCACAGCGCACCAGTTGCATCGTCGCCAGATCCGGTTCAGTGAACATATAGCCGAGCGCTTCCTGTTTTTCTTTTCCTACTCCGTGTTCGCCGGTGATGGAGCCTCCATGATCCACGCAAAGATGCAGGATTCGATAGGAAAGGTCGAGCGCAATTTCCTCCTGTCCCTCAATGCTGCGATCGTAAAGCACCAACGGATGCAGGTTGCCGTCGCCGGCATGGAAGACATTTGCTACGCGAAGACCTGCCGCGGAGGACATGCGGTCAATCTCGGTGAGAAGATGCGGCAGGGCCGTACGTGGAATGACGCCATCCTGCACGATGTAGTCCGGCGAGATCCGACCCACCGCGGCAAAGGCAGCTTTGCGCCCTTTCCACACCAGGGCTCGTTCCTGGTCAGACTGCGCAACGCGTACTTCCCACGCACCGTTGTTGCGGCACAGAGCCTGCACGGCCCGCATAAGCACTTCGACTTCGCTCGATGGGCCGTCCAACTCCACCAACAGCAAACCATTGCAAACCGGATAATTGGCGTGCACGGCAGCCTCTGCTGCCTGGATGGCCAGCGCGTCCATGATTTCCAGCGCCGACGGCAACATTCCCGCCGCAATGATGTCGCTGACGGTCTGCCCCGCCGCCTGGATCGAGTCGAAAGCAGCTAGCAGCGTTTGCACCACTTCAGGGCGCTTGACGATGCGCAGGGTAATTTTTGTTGCCACGCCCAGCGTCCCTTCCGAACCGACAAAAACACCAGGTAGATCGTAACCGGGCGCATCGAGCGTCGACGAACCCAGTTGCACCAGTTCGCCCGAGGGCAGCACCACTTCCAGCGCGAGTACGTGTGTCACGGTAAAACCGTACTTCAGGCAATGGGCGCCGCCGGAGTTTTCTGCAACGTTGCCGCCGATGGTGCAGACCGATTGAGATGATGGATCGGGCGCGTAGAAATATCCTTGGCCTGCAACACGCTGGGTGACATGCGCATTGATGACTCCTGGTTCGACTACGACGAGACGGTTGGCCAGATCCACCTCAAGGATGCGGTTCATGCGCGCCAAGCTGATGACGACGCCGCCGGCGGCCGGCAGCGCTCCCCCACTGAGACCAGTGCCGGCGCCACGGCTGACAAAGGGAATTCGATGTTGGGCACAAAAACGCACAACCGCCTGCACCTGCTGAGTATTGCGAGGCAGCACGACCGCGCCGGGTATCACCCGAAAATTCGTGAGGCCGTCGCACTCATAGGTCTGCAATTGGCTCTGGGCGGTGATAAGGCCGTCAGTTCCGACAGCAGCAGACAGCTCGGCGATATGGGCGGCGGTAAGCACTCTACGGATACCATACTTCATGCAATAGGCAAATGCGCCCCGTCAAGATTGCACAAATAAATCGAACCCAACCAGTTCCTCCGTCCTGATCGACCGCACCGGCGCCATCAGTGGAATCGCGCAACGAATTGCCGCTGATTCAGGTTTCAGACGCACTTTAGGGTAGTCGGTGTTCAGGTGCCGATGCAGTCGGCCGAAAATGGAGTCATCTCGCATGGGCGGTCGATTCGGCCGGAGCCCAGAAAATCTGGGGAAATCGTCCAGCGAAACCTGAGAAACCAGTTGCTGAGTTGAGAATGACTATTCGAACTTGCGGAGCCAGATATCGCGCACAGATATCTTGCAAGGTTGACTTTCGATCTCAAAGCCGATGAGACCGGGCTGGTTATTGACCGAGTCCTTATTATCATCAATGAACACCGCCATCAACTGGCCATTCATGATATGCATCATCACGCCGCCGCGTGCGATGATTTCGTAGTCATTCCACTCGTTAACCTTTACATATCCGCCCAACGCCTGCTTGTCGCCAATAGTGGCAACAAGGCGATTGGTCTGGTCCGGCAGTGCTTGGGTTACCTGACCGCGATAAGCCAGGATACCCTGCATGGTGTTTTCCGAGTACCACTGACCGGTGTACGACGCAGCCACTGCACTGACAGGGAACCAGAAGTCCGCTTGCGGACCTGTCATCATGAACTTGAGGTCATATGGTGGCTGGTCGGCGGGCTGCGGACGTGTCCAGGGTACTCCGGTCACGCTGCGGTACTGAATTCCACCACCGCCACCTTTTTCGATTTTCATCTGCAGCTTCAGATCGAAGTCACGTGCTTTGTCACCGCGAAAGACAATGTAGTTGTTGCCTTTTGGCTTGCCCTCTCGCGTTTCGCCCACCATCACTCCATCTTCCACGCGCCAGATGCTTGGGTCTGCGTCCCAGCCTGCAAAGCTCTTACCGTCGAAGATCTGTTTGTAGCCGGTGTGCTCATCGAAATCATATGGTGCCGGGTCATGAAATTTTGGCATACCGATGAGTTTCTCGCCGTGTGGACCGGTCTGGGGCGGCCCCGAAGCGGGAGACTCCAGCGAAGGCGGAACGGACTGAGCGATGAGCGCAGCTGGTAGAGCCAAAAGAGACATAAACAGAGCAGCTGCCGGCAAGAATGATTGGCGAACCAATCTCACATGGAGTTGATAGGGTTTGGCCATGAAATCTCCGCTTTCCTGATTACCCAGATTCTTCACAATAGGAGTTTAACGGCACAGTCAGCCTTCGTCCACGCCGTCTCGCCTCCTTCGCTGCTTCCGGGCCCTTGTCTTGCCCTCGTCAGCGACTGCCTCACCCGCATCATTACCCTCGGTACGCGGCAACGGGAAAAGACAAGACTTATTCGATGGAGGCCTGGTTGCGGCCTTGGGTGATCAGAGCTCAGGGTCGCCGTTGAAGGGGCGGATGCGCTCGTCACCAGAACTGGAAGTCCGCCGAAGAGAGGAACGGTGTGCACGCAGACTTCGTCGAATGACCATCGACTGAAAATCAGCGAATTCTCCAAAAAAGCGAGTTACTCAGAAATGATGGAGCTGATCGTTCAGGAGGGAGCGATAACTGCGGCCTAGAGCCACCTTATTGCCTCGGTCCAGGATCACCACGGAATCCCCGTTGGCTTCTCTGCGGACTTCTTTCACATATTGCAGATTGACTATGAAGGAGCGATGCACCCGCAGGAATCCCCGAGGATCCAATCTTTCCTCCAAACGAGCCATGGTTTCACGTAGAAGATGAGACTCGGTTGCCGTGCAAAGCCGAACGTAATTGCCTTCGGCGCCGATCCAGCGTATGTCCGATACGGGAAGAAAAAGTATGCGCCCACGCGATTTGAAGATGATCCGATTTGTATAAAGGCTGTCGGCTGCGGCGCCGCCATTTGCCGAGGCAGGGACTTGTTGTCGAAGCTGGGACTGCTCGCGCACTCGTTGAATGGCAGTGCGGAGCCTCTCGTAGGTAAACGGCTTCAAGAGATAATCCACCGCGTGCACTTCGAAAGCGCGCACCGCATATTGGTCGTACGCCGTCGTAAAGATGACGTGGGGCGCCGGCGTTTCTGTCTGATTTGACAAAGCCCCCATGACATCGAAGCCGTCCATCCCCGGCATTTGGATATCGAGAAACAAGAGCTCCGGCATAGCCGCGCGCACCAGCTCGATGGTCTCCAAGGCGGTCGCCGATTCGCCGACGATCTCTATATCGCGGTCGTCACGCAGCAATTGGCGCAATTTTTGACGGGCCAGAACTTCATCGTCTGCTACCACTGCATGTATCATCAGACACCGAACCTTGTGAGGCTTTCGGCGAGCTCCGCCGAGAGCTGAAATGGAAAGGAGATCGAAGCCTGCACCTGCGTTGGATCAAGCTCGAATATGGAAAAATCGCAATTGTCTCCGTAATGCAAGCGTAACCGGTTCTTCACGTTGGCCAAGCCAACACCGTATCCATTTGAGTGTTCTTCCGGGCTTGTTCTCAGGCCCAGACCGCTATTTGTAATCACGGCCCTCACCCGCTCACCGTCCTTGCGCACCTCAATCGAAAGCGCCCCGCCGCGGTCCAACTTCGAGAGCCCATGAGCATATGCGTTCTCCACGATCGGCTGCAGAATCATTGAGGGAACCAACGCATCATGCAACTCCGGATCGACCGAAAGCGTCCGCGTTACACGACCCAGATAGCGCATATCTTGCATGGCCAGATAGGTCTCGGTGAACTCAATTTCTTCGTGCAACGGGATCAGCTGAACGTCCCTGCGCTCGAGAGTCATACGAAGCAAGCTGCTCAGTTGTTCCAGCAACGAGTCGGCGGCGTCGATATCGCTTCGCATCAGGCTGGAAATACTGTTCATGGTGTTAAAGAGGAAGTGCGGATTCAATTGCATCCGCAACGCCTCGATCTTCGCGTTGGCCAGTTGCGTTTCAAGCTGAGCGGCTACGGTTTCCTTTTCGCGGAGCTGTTGATAGTATCCTGTCCCCCGAAGGAAAAGAAACGCACCCCAGAAGATGGCCATGCTCTCGGTCAGATCACCCTTGAAGTTGTAAGTAACACGCGACCAATAGGGCATGGGCGAGTCTTTCATAGAGAAGTGCGGGAAGAAGATCACCCATACCATGTCCTCGATCAGGCAAGTTACAAGACTCACCGGTAAAACGATGGACAACATCTGGACCACACTTGCATTCTGGATGAATGATTTAAAGAGCCGCCAAAGCACCCAGGCGATAATGCCCCATAAGAAGTACTGCAGTCCCCATCCCCCGAAGAGCATCGCGGCATCGATTTTATAGCCCGAACTTCTTACATGCTCCCACTCCTGCGCAGCGAACGAGGTACCGAGCAGCGTAAATGAGGCAACGAAAACAACGGGGTGCATAAGGACCGACCGTCGGTGCGCTGCACCAGCCCGCACCGGATGATGCCGCAAATCCCTTTGCTTTGACACGAGCCTCCATTCTTATCATCACCGACGATACGAATCGTGGTGTTATGGAATTGTCACGCGATCGTCAATTCCCGCGCGCAAAAGTGACGGGATCCATTGAAAGGGAAGCGAGGCGAAGTCTATCCATGGGCCGGGCCAAGATACCGTCCGCCAGGCTCAAAACGAATTCCAGCCGATTCGACAGTCCGTTGAAACTAATTCGGCTGCGCGGGAAGCATCTGCATCGTGTGGGTTCCGTTTTCTTGATGTGCAAGGGCATAATCGGGAAAACTAGTCCGATTCTTGCCTGTCCTGTAGACGAATTCAAGCACAATATGGTGCTGTTGATACCAATTTTCCGCCTGGGAACCGAGAGCGGTCGTTTGCGCTGGCCCTAAGCTGGAGGAAAGCCTACGAATGTCGCTCTCGAGACGTTTCTTCGCGTCCTCTCCCCCTTGAAGCAGAGCAATGCGGAAATGGTAGTAGGCCGCGCCGCTGTCTTGAGGGCCCACTTGGCCATCGCGCGCGAGCACGCCGAGGACAACGGATGACTTCCAGGTGCCTGCATTCGCCGAATCGTTCAGCAACATGATCGCCTCATCCGGCGATTTCGAAAGGCCTGGATTTCGCGCCAGAAGTAGCCCCAGGGCGTACATTGCATGAACATATCCGGCTGCTGCAGACTCCCGCAACAAAGTCGCGGCTTTGCGAAGATCGTGCACATGATCCGGACGATCGAAATAAAGCAAACCCAGATTGAATTCCGCCTGCGAGTCATGCATCCCGGCACCCTTTTCATACCAGTGCTCGCCTGCAGCCTTATCGAGTGGAACACCGGTCCCAAGATAATACAGGTCGCCAAGATAGCAATCGGCGAGCCCACTCCCGTGCTTTGCAGCCTCGCGGAAGAGTTGGATGGCTAGCTGCTCATCCTTCTTTACGCCGATTCCCCAGAAATACAGGACGCCGAGATTCACATTGGCTGTAGCCATACCGCCTGAGGCCGCGAGTTGATACCAATGTGCGGCCAAGGCCGGGTCTTTTGGCACACCGATGCCGGCATCGTAGAAGTAGCCGATCTGCATTTGCGCCTGAGGATCTCCTTGTTTGGCCGCCTTTTCGAACCAGTATGCCGACTGTTTGAGATCCCGTTCCACCCCCCGGCCCGCGAAGTAGTCATTGGCGAGCTTGATCTCTTGTTCAACAGAACGCAGCTCTGGCGCGGAGCTCATCGTCGGTATGTCCGGTTCGCCGTTTGAGCTGGCAAGTGCGTTCGATGCGAGGGCCAGAAAGCCCAGGAACGCAAATGCCGGGATGACACATTGCCGGTGATCGCTGATTCGTGTGCGCATCATGAATTCACTCCTAAGTGAGATGGGGAAGATTTTCCGTGCATATGGGCAGGTGCAACGGATACGATGTAGACCGGCAGGAATGAGGAAGGTTATTTGCTTTGAATGGTTTGTGGCGCTTCTCTGTACCTGCACCAAGTCATCCCAAACCTACCGAAGAGCCGTCCGTCACCCTTCAATTGCAATCCGTCACAAATTCAAAATTGTGAGAAAGCATGTGCGGCTTTCGGCGCGCGACTATGGTGGACTGCCGTTCGAGGGGGGGGCGCAGTGCCTTCCGTTGCCGGACAAAATGGTGTGGGTACCCAATTGCCCGGCCGGAATTCTTTGCTGCGCGAAATCATCCAAGCCGCCTAAAAGATGATCTTGCCGCCCAGGATCAAGAACCTGTTGCCGGAGGCATTGCCCGGAGTCGACGTCCCGGAGGAATTGAAAATGTTGCTTGCAAATGCGGCTGAAGACACATTTGGATTTCCGGGGCCGAGGTATTTCTGATTCAAGGCGTTGTAGGCCGCGAGGGAGAGCTGCATCGCCACTCTTTCTGTAACCTTCGTCGTCTTGGTGACGGTTGCATCCAGTTCGCTGAAGTCCGGGCCGCGAAGCAGACTCCTGCTCGAGCCGGGATAAGGATTACCGACCGCCAGCGCGTAGGCCTGGTTATTGATAATCCAGTGCGCGGAGGCCGCATCCGTCGGCGTGCCCGGAAGGTAGCTTCCAGATGCGTCGTAACCATCGCTGCCGTAGACAACGTAGACGAGTGTGCCGAGCGTGGGTGCCCCGGTGACAGGATCCTGCGGACCGGTATACGGGTTCAGATATGCGACTGAGTTGATCGGCGCTTTCTTGTTCGACAATACCAGCCTGCAGGTATCTGCTTGTGGCCCCACGGATGAGCTGTTGAAGACGCTGTCGCAAAAGCTGGTGTCGCCGTTGTTTTGATCCAGGTCGAGTGGTTGGAAGGGCGTATAAACCTGGCCGCTGCTGAAGCGATAGACACCACTCAGCATGAATCCGTTCGCTGCCTTTGAGAAGGCATTATTCCTGCGAACGAAAGTCGGCAGATTATAAGTAAACGCAATGCCGGTCACATTCGTGAAGTCGTTGCCGCCCAGGCCGCGCTCAGCAGAGCTTGTATTGAGCGGATTCTGAGCGTATGCAATGGTGCTGCCACCGGCGCCCGTGCTTCTGAATGCGTCGGTCGCGTTGTTCATCGCCTTGCTCCACGTATAGGAGACCGTGGATGTCAGGCCATGGAGATTCCGCGTCGTCAGATTCAGTTGCAGAGCGTTGTAGTTGGCCCATCCGCCATTGATGGTGTTGGAGATATTCGCGCTGTTGCAGTCGGGGCGCCCGTATCCGGTCGCGGCCGGGTCCGAGCAAAGCGATGACGGCGAGACCATGCTGGGAAACGCGACGGCAACAGGCAGCAGGAAAGGATTGGCATCAATGGACTGGAAATCGTCGGTCGTCTTGCTGCCTACGTAGCGCGCTTCACCCACCACCGCATTGCCGAGTTCGTGATCCACTGCAAGGGTATAGGTCTGCACGTAGGGGGTGCGGAAGGTCGTGGGGAAGGTTGTCTGATCGTCTTGACGGGGATCTGCGGTAGAGAGAGAGGGCAAGTTGGTAGCACGGAAGCTTGTGCTCAGAATGGAACCGTTCGAAGGAAGGCAATTTCCGCTGCCGCAGAGGATTGCCCCCGTATTCACTACAGGTGCGCCGCCTGCCTCCAGTTCAAACATGTTGGTAAAGGCCGGATTGGCATTAATGGCATAGCCGGCGCGCACAACCAGCCTCTTGTCGAAATCAGGATTCCAGGCAAGCCCGATGCGCGGCTCGAAGTTTGTGTAGTTTTGATTTGCCGACGAAGCCGTTCGGTCCGCAAGAGGGAGCGAAGTAGGCCAGATCGCTGTGCTCGGGTTCGATTCGCGGGCGACGGTTTCGTCATGCAACTTGTTCACAGCCTGGGCGAAAAACTCCCAGCGCACACCCAAATGGAGTGTAAGTGTAGGAAAGGCCTTCCAGTCATCCTGGACGTACAACGCGACGTCAGGCTCGGTGAACGGAACGACAGGATTGCCGTTAGCTAGAATCGAATAGCCGGTTCCGAATCCTCCGGGGCCGTTCTGTACGAGGTTGCTGAGAGTCCCGAAACTGGCCTCTCCATTGTAGAAAAACAGCCCTGCATTGGGCGAGTTCTGGTAATCGAACTCTCCGCCAAAGAGCAGCGTGTGCGACCCGTGGGTCGAGGTTGCATTGTTTTGTACCTGCGTGATTTTGATGGTGCGTCCCTGGGGGAACAAAACATCGCCGCCAAAGTTCAGGTCGTTATTCCCGCCGATATAGTTGATTTCGGCCGGGCAGGCGCCGAAATCGGTGGCCACACAGTTCGGGTAGGCGCCTCCTTCAAAGTAGATTTTTGCTTCCTGGAAACTGTAGCGGAGCTGATCTAAAAAGTGGGCTGAGAAAGAGCGCGTCCAATCCGCTCCCACCCAGTGGGTCGTCGAGGGCACGTCAACAAAATCTCCCGCCGCAATCGAGCCGAGATACGACCCGGCGACGCCGGTGCTGAGCCCCGGCTGGTAGAAGTAACGCAAAAACAGATGATCTTTCGAGGTGGGCTGCCAATCCAGGCGCCCCAGTTCTTCCTGATCGTTCAGAATGCTCGGAATCGTGCGCTGCACGGCGGCAACTTCGATGCTAGCCGTGTTGCCGCCGGGACCGGTAACGGTTTCAGTGGTCACGGTGCTCGCGATTGGCTGCGGCTTTCCCTGCGCGATGGCGTACGGACCAAACCCCATCAGCGCTTCGACTCCCGGATTGTTAGGAAACGCTGCTTGCAGTTCATTCAAGCCGGTTGGGTCGGGCGTCAAGTCGGGCAACGATTCCGCGGGTGTAGCCCCCTCTCGAACGCGATCCCAGTAGGTGCTGCCAAAGAAGAAAAGCTTGTTCTTGAGGATCTGTCCGCCTAGCGATCCGCCCCACCGATTTTCGACATATCGCGGCAGAAACGGGGCAACACAGCCCGTGGATGGGCTCTGCCCGGGAGCGCAGAAGCCGAAGTTCGGACTCTTTTCGAAATTCGCGAGAGAGCTTAGGAATTGCCCCTGGTAGAACTCAAAACCGCTTCCATGGAACGCGTTCGCTCCCGACTTCGTGATGTAATTCACGACCGCACCCGCATTTCTTCCGTACTGCGCGCTGTAGTCGTTGGTAATGACCTGGATCTCCTGGATCGCATCCTGGCTACCGAAGAAGGCATCCGGACCACCAATGGAGTTGTCGTTATTCGACTGGCCGTCGATCTCGAAATTGTTATATCGTCCGCTTTGTCCATTCACTGAGAAGTTGTCGCCATTGTTATTGGAGAAATTGTCTCCATACGAGCGACCGCCGGTGCTCACCACTCCGGGAACCACTTCGGCCACAGTATCGAATCCGTTATTCAACGGCAGAGTCTCGATGCTTTGGGTATCGAATACCGTCGTGACTTGAGAATCGGTCGTTTCAAGCAGTGCCGCAGCGGACCCGCTCACTACCACCTGCTCCGCCGCCCCAATGCGAAGCTGGACATGGCTCAAATTCGTCGTCGCCCCGGCTTGCACGGCGACGTTTTCGACAGTCTCGTTCGAGAATCCCTCGGCGCTGATAATCAGTTTGTAAATTCCTATAGGAACCAGAAGGAACTTGAAGGAGCCGTCACCGGATGAGCGGCTGCTCAGTGCGAGCCCGCTGGTATCGCTTTTCAATTCAACCTGCGCGGATGGAATGACCGCACCCGACGGATCGGCAACGGTTCCCTGAACGGTGCCTGTTGTGATGCCCTGGCCGAGCGCAAACGCGCCGATACTGAACGCAATCCAGCTTAAGATCAACTTCTTCACAATTCGCACGTCGATTACCTCGTAGGCATTTGCATTGCGCCGGCAAACGCGCCGCGATGGTGCAGAATCGCGCATGCCAGGGGAAATTATGGCGTTGTGCGAGGTGGAAACCGTCGAGCGATCTCTTGTTTGGCCCGATCTCAGGGTCCTTTTATTTTTGAAATCACTGATCGGAACCTTCGGTCTCCGCTTCGCACACGCAATGGTTGTCACTGGCCAACCGCTCCAGTCCCTGCACTTGAGGTTCCTCTTTAGGAGTTTCTGGGATTTATGTGACGACTGATTGAGATTGTGGGACGAATGGAAGTCCACTTTGTGTTGACCGCATGTGAGAGCGAGCTCAAGGGGCGGAGCCCCGCTCGATCTGTGCATCGGTTGGAATTCGATCTCCAGAATTCTGGAACTGGTGACGAAGTGCCGACAAGCAAGGATGAACAGCATGCCAACGCGGCGAACTGCAATCTAATGGCGAGTCCCTTCGATCAAGCTTTCAGATGAGCTATGAGAGAGCGTAGACGACGGTGATTCACGACGGCTGGGAGATCCATAATGTTCGAGCGGTTGGGGCCTCACGCATCATATGCAGGAACACGAGTGTATCTCGGTTCCTCACGGTTCTTGATGATCTCGTGTCGCACCACAGTGACACATGCTTAAGGGTTTCTTTCGTGGTTGTGCCTCGCCGCCCGCGAGGCAGACGTGCAAATCCTTTTCGGCTTGATTTCGGGATTCGTGAGAGGTGTCGACCTAGTGTGTGCCCATAAGGGGGCTCCGGCGGAAACCGGAAGGCATTCGATTTACTGCTGAATCACCATTTCGGATGCGCTGGTCAGGTTGATCGGCGGAACCCCCACGAGTGGAATGTTAACGGCGTATGTCACCTGGATCTCCACCTCGTTCCCGGGGCGATTGCAGGTTCCCGACGTGCAGTTTGACCAGGTGGTCGGTTGAGTCGCGCTTGCGGTGAGCCAGGTCGTGCTTACCTGCAGGTTAGACGTAGTGATCCCCGGATATCCCATGCTCTGGACATACGCCTGAATCTCGGCCGACGTTGCGCTGCAGCTATTCAAATTGGGAGTGTTCGAACAGGATTGTGAACCGCGGACCATTGCCCACCGGCTTGCGTCCCGGGAGGCATCGGAGACGAAACTATAGACATAGAGCGCCCCGGATAACCCTATGATCCCGAATAACATGCAAAGCAAGACTGACGAGCAAACCGCCATCTCGACAAGGGTCGCGCCCTCTTCGTCGAGGCCTCCCAACCCGCCCTGCGCGTCTCGCCCAGTCAAGAAACGCCGCGAATAGCTACGACAACTCAGAGCTAGTTGCCATTTGGACATTCGATTGCCTCGCATCCCCTCGAAGTCCGTCACTGCAGAACCTTCTGCACCGCTTGGCCGTGGAGCGTGTAGGTTGTTGAGAACCCCGGCAAATGAACCCCCGGATCGATGGTCGCTTGCGTCTGGACAGTAAGGATCGTTTCAATGTTGGAGGTCGAGCAGTCGGTCGGCAAGCAAGTCGAGGCGTTCCCGTCAGAGCAGATGCAGGATTTCGATACACTTGTGGTGCCCAAGGTGAGGTCCAGCGCGTCGTTCGAAACGGCGTTCTGAATCCCCGTTGTGTCGCCGGCGGTGGAGGGATTCTGGGCGCCATACGACACACCGGCCATGGCCGCATTTGACACCTCAATGGATGCATAGACCACCCTGGCAAATTCCGCTGCTCCCACAAAAAGAATCACGAGGATGGGAAAGCTAAGAGCAAGTTCAACCAGCGCCTGCCCCTTTTCAGTTCTTGTTTTCCTGAATAGACGAGAGATAAACGGCCACCGGCTGCAATTTCGATTTCTCAATGTGCCCATACCTACTCCACCATCACAAGCTTTCCCAGGGGGGAAGTGTCGTTCGTTACTACGGCGTAATTGGTATTCGTGATCGATCCGCTTCCGGTCACGGTAAGAGAATCCACGATGATATCCGTGGATGTATTCAGGCTGCCAGACCCGGTCAAGGTCAAGCTCGCATCAGGGGCGTAAACGATCCCTTGAATTACATCCCCGCCGGAACCGGTGATCGCCATCGTCTGGGAATCGGTCCGTGACTGGAAAAACAGAATTCCGTTGTTCGCTCCCGAAGTCGGCGCGGTAAGGTCCATGTTGCCGCTCCCGGTAACCGTGGTGCTGCCCTGGGTGTAGAAGCTGACACCCACACCGGTGAGGGCACCCGAGCCGGTAAGGCTGAGGTTCCCGCCGATTGTGTAAAGCCCGGCGCCAAGAGTGATCGATGAGCTCCCGGTGCTGCTGAAGTTTCCGCCGATCGTATAATTCCCGGCGCCCAGGACCAGGCTCCCGCTCCCTGTGTTCGTCAAGTTACCTGAAATCACGTAATTCCCGGCGCTCAGCGTAACCGTTCCGCTTCCGCTATTGGAAATCGAGGTGTAATTTCCCGGCGAAACGACCAGGTTCCCACTGGTAGAGTTGCTCGGATTACACGCGGCCGAGGTCCCGGTGCAGGTGCCACTCGTAATCGTGGGCGCCGACAGGCTGGAAAGTGGGTCGGCCGCAGGGGCGATTCCAGTCGTTGGGGGATTGGGCGTGAGGCTTCCCGATCCAGTGTCGCTGTAGCCGCCCACGATGCCGATCGCCTTGGCGCTTACCGAACCGCTTCCCGTCAGCACCAAGGCATTACTCGCGTTCGAGTCGTCGTAAATAGAGCACTTTTTCGCGGTAATGGAGCCGGACCCGGTGAGTGAAATGTCTTTTCCCGACTTGGCAAGTGTCCAGATGCATGCAGAGCTGGTCCCTGATCCAGCCACCGCCCTCGCGCCTACGGACATGATGGTGGTATGGCTGACCATTGGCATGAAAATCGTTTGATTTGGCTGGCTGATGAGAGCTTCTACAAAACCCGAAGTACCCGCGTTAGCTCCATAAACTGGGGGAATATTGATGCAAACATAGGTCTTGGTGTGGTCAGAGATCGGACAGGTTCCTGTGCTTGTCACCCCGTTTGCTGTTGCGGCTGCTTCGGCCGCCGTCTGAGCCGATGTAATTGAACCGTTGTATTTGTAATCCAGCGCTCCGGCAATCGCGGCGGCGTCGGCGGCGATTTGCATGTTCCGCTTGGCGCGGAACAACATGCCCACGTCGATTGCAAGCGCCAGAAAGCCCACCAGAACCGTCATGGAGAGAGCCGTCATCACCAGCACCTGACCCGCCTCGTCCTTTTGGATCCTCAACCGCACAAGCTGCTCCTTACACGTCTCCACTGCCCCGTGAACCCTGACATGCCGTCTCAGCGTGTGTCTCCTTTCGGCGGAGCAGGACTTCACATCGACGATCTGCTGCATAGAAACAAACGGATTTAATTCGATATCCCGACGAGCAATGTATGGTAAGACCTTGAAAATAGTATTCCCCGAGTCACTGATTATCCATTCTGTTAGAAGGCAAACGCAACGCCATTTGGGCCTTGAACCTACTCTGAGGTAATGTCCCGGCAGTTGGTATCCGAAGTCAGAGGCTGGTCAACGGTCGGCGGTCCCGCCACCTATTCCTCCGACAAGCTCAGTTTGGGGCAGTTTCGAAGTGTTGCCCCCAAGGCGTACGTCTTCAGCAAATCCCAGAAGATGGAGTGGAACGTCTGGACCTTGAGGCACGCTCAACCCGCAGGCGAGCGTGTCAAGCGCCCCACTTGCAGAATGCACGCCAATGCACTCCGCGAAAAGCTGAGACACAAAACCGAGGGAGTTCAAGTCCCCTAGGATGCGGACCAACGCCAGCAACAGGAGATGGCCACCAACGCGACTTACAAC
>OBLU010000110.1_pt1 | contig 73348 bp, 62 predicted proteins | sample 1518681 | NCBI WGS metagenome assembly OBLU01 (sample SAMEA3539304, study PRJEB22396) | soil metagenome | biome: tundra; feature: field; material: soil | place: USA | collected 2010-05 | depth 0.15 m | reverse complement strand
GCGATGCTCGACGCGGTTTGGGATTTCGAGACGCACACGGTGCGGAGCGACGCGGAGTCACTCTTGCTCGAAGGCAAGCTGATCAAGGAATACCGGCCGCGTTACAACATCTCATTTCGCGACGACAAACGATTCCTTCTGGTCAAGATCGACCTGTCGGAAGAGTGGCCGCGTTTTCGCCTGGCGCGATTCAAGAGGGACGACAACGCACGCTATTTCGGACCGTATGCGCACTCCGGTGCGCTTCGGCAGACACTCAATTTTATGCGCAAAAAATTCGGCGTCCTCACGTTTGGACGCGGTTCGCCGACTGAGCGCGAATTGAAATCGGCGACGTATCAGGTGCCGGTGCGGTTAAGTGAAATTACCGCCGAGCAATATCGAGAGCGCGCGGCGCAAGCGTGCGATTTTTTGGAAGGCCATTCGCGCGAGATGATCGAAGCGCTCGAAGGCGAGATGCGGAAAGCAGCCGACAAAACAGATTTCGAAAAAGCGGCCGAACTTCGCAACATGATCGACGACTTGCGGAACACGACCAGGCCAATGCGCCGATTCACTCGCGGAAGTTTGCCGAGCACAATCGATCCGACGGCCGATGTGCAAGCATTGGCCGATGCGCTTCAGCTCCCGCGCGTGCCGATAGTCATGGAATGTTTCGACATTTCGAACATTTCCACGACGCACGTGGTTGCTTCGATGGTTTGTTTTCGCAACGGCGTGCCGGACAAGGATTTTTATCGGCGATATCGAGTGCGGACGGTGGAGGGCCAGGATGATTTCGCGAGCATGGCGGAGGTGGTGCGACGGCGTTATTCGCGCGTACTGCTCGAAGCGCGTGAAAAGAATCCGGATGCGGCGGAGTTTTCGCAGGAGGATACGGTTGAGGGTTTGCAGCGTTTAGAAAAGCAAACGCTCAACGCCGAAGGCGATCGAGAAGCCAAGATGGTTCCGGTGCGTTTACCCGATTTCATTATTGTCGATGGAGGGAAAGGGCAGCTTTCCTCGGCTTGTCGGGAATTGCAGCGACTCGGTTTGCACGATCTCCCGATCATCGGCCTGGCCAAGGAGCACGAGGAGATTTATCGGCCGGGTCGCGCGCTGCCGTTGCAACTGCCGGTCGATTCCGGCGCGTTACGTTTACTCCAGCGGATCCGCGATGAGGCGCACCGGTTTGCCAACACTTATCATCAATTGCTGATGAAGAAGCGCATCGGCGAAAGTATCCTCGATGATTGCCCGGGCGTAAGTCAGAACCGGAAAAGCTTGTTGCTGCGAAAGTTTGGCTCGGTCAATCGCCTGCGCAAAGCGAGCATAGAAGAAATTACCTCGACCGAAGGAATCGGGCCGAAGCTGGCGGACGAAGTGTATCGCTTTTTGCAGCGGCATTGACGCGTTCGGCAATCTCGCCAAAGGAAGATGTCGATCTTGTCATGTTAGCCCGCCCTCGTCTTTACCGAACTTTGCTGCTGTTTGCTTTTGTCGCGACCACTCACGGAGGACGCGCGCAAACATTGCAGCCCGAAACGGCGCGGAGTTTACAATCAACGCCTTCGCCAAGTGCGACGCCGGCACAAGAAGAAGAAACGATTATTCCAACTTTCGAAACACAAAAACTGGCGCGCACTTACATTCTCGATGTTCCCGCGCCGCGTGGCCAGATCACGGATCGCAATGGCGTTCCGCTTGCGCAAAACAAACTCAGTTACAATCTCGCGATCAATTTTCCGACCCCGCTCGATTTTTCGGATGCCCAGGCGATCAGTTTTGTTCGGGAGAAAATCGACAAGGCGGAAAAGTTAATCGGCCGCCCGATCAAAATTCCTGACGACGCCATTCTCCGGCATTATCGCAACCGCGGGATTCTTCCGTTCGAGATCACGCCGAACCTGAGCAAGCCGGAATACGAAGAGGTCAAAGACATGAAGGCGCCGATGGTGGTGCGACCGATCTATGTTCGCACTTATCCGAATGGGAAAGTTGGCGGACAAATTGTCGGTTACACAGGCAAGACCGGCCGCAATCTGGACGGTGTCATCGACAATCACGAAACGCTTTGGCCGGAGACGGAAGGCCGCGAAGGGCTCGAGCAGACATTCAACGAAATGCTCGCTGGAAAGCACGGCGAGTACAAGCTCACGTTTGATAAAGATGGCCGCAAGACTTCCGAGAAATTAATCGCGCCGCCGGTGCCGGGTAATAACGTCGTCACGACTCTCGACCTTCATTTGCAGGAGCTGGCGGAAAAAGCGCTCGAAGCAAAAGCGAAACGCGGCGCGATCGTAATTGTCGATCCAAACAACGGCGACATTCTGGCCATGGCTTCGTGGCCGACTTACGACCCGAACGTTTTCATTCCCTCAATCTCGGCAGAAAAATTTAAAGCGTTGCAGGACAATCCGGACATTCCGCTCCTGCCGCGGGCGTTTCGTTCGTCGTATCCGCCGGGATCGACATTCAAAGTCGCAGTTGGCATCGCGGCTTTGGAAAGCGGCACCGTCCGGGCCGAAGACACCTATGAGTGCGTTCCGTCAATCGATATCGGCAACCTGACTTTTCACAATTGGAAAAAGGACAATCGCGGCGCTCTTAATTTTGTCGAGGCGCTGACCGAATCGTGCGACACCTGGTTTTACCAAGTCGGGATCAAGACCGGCGCGGAGCCGATTATCGACTGGGCGTTGAAGTTGGGCTTTGGCGAAAAATGCGGGATTCCGTTGCGTGGCGAAGTCGAAGGGCGTGTGCCAAACGACCAATACATGAAAGCGACCCACGGTCGCAAATTGCTCAACGGCGACATCGCGAATTTGTCGATCGGCCAGGGAGACATGCTGGTCACGCCGCTGCAAATGGCGCAAGCCATGGCCATCGTCGCGAACGGCGGCACGTTTTATCAGACGCGCCTCGTGCAACAGGTGCAGACGTTGAACAACGAGATCGTCACCGCGTATCAAGTGCGCGCGAAGAAAACGCTCGATTGTTCGCTTTCAACCATGGACCAAGTCCGCACCGGTCTGATCGAGGTGGTCAACGGTGCCGGCGGTACCGCGCATCAGGCGAGTCTCGACAATGTGGAAGTCGCCGGGAAAACTGGTACCGCGCAGTGGGGTCCCAAGAACAAAGAGCGCACGGCCGCGTGGTTCTCCGGGTTTTTGCCGGCGGACAAACCGCAATACGCCTTCGCCGCACTTTACGAAGGCGATGTCGGCAGTAAAGTTCACGGCGGCTCGACGGCTGGCCCGATGATAGCCGACATTTTCAAAGAAATTTACAAGGGCCAGAAGGCCAACGGACGTCGCAAACGAGAACCACAGCGCGGAGAAGTTCGGCGAGCCGAACCAGTGGAAGAAGACGAATCTGATTAGCTGTAGCGGCGGTCTATGACCGCCGAAAACAAATTAGATTCGGCGCTCACAGAGCGCCGCTAGAGTCACGCAGCGCTCGCTTCGGCCGGCAATTCCATCGTGCCTTTAAACTTCGGTTCTTCCGGTTCGAGACCGAAATTCTCGGAATAGAGATCGTCGATCTTGGCAAGACCATCCGCAGTCAGGGACGGACAATCCGGTGCTTTCGCGAATTCGATCAACTGCTCTTCGTTGTAAATGTTGGGCAGCGTCGAGGCGACACGATCGTCGGCGAGCAACCATTGCAGCGCGGCCTGGCCAAGGGTGCGCTCGGAAGTTTCAAGAAACCGCAACTTGTCGATCTTCTTGATCCCATTGAGCAGCCAACTGCGCGGCCGATGACTACGATGATCGGTCGGCGGGAAAATTGTGTCGGCCGTGTATTTGCCTTCGAGCATTCCCGATGAATGCGTCACGCGAATGAGAAACATTGTGTCCTTGCCCGCCTCGGTCGCCGCATCTTGCATGGCGCGACCGGGATGTTGCTCGAGCATGTTGTAGATATGCTGCACACTCGTGATCTCCCGTTCGCGGATGCAGTTGATGCCTTCGTAGAGCCAGCCGACTGCCGGACCGAGAGCGATGCCGTAATAGCGAATCTTGCCCGAGACTTTCAACCGCTCCAGCGTTGTCCAGAGAGCATCGTCATAAACTTGTTCCATGCGAATATTATGGAGCTGCAAGAGATCGACATGATCGGTCTTGAGTCGTTTCAGCGCCGCCTCGGTCGCGCGCATGATCGCCTCCGGCGAAAAATCCTGCGGTATCTCGCGCTGTCCGCGCCCGCGGGTTTCACCGTGCGTGATGAAATCGTACCCGATCTTGGTCGCGATCACGAGCTGATCGCGCTGTGTCGGAAAAGCTTTGGCAATGAGTTCCTCGCTCAATCCATTTCCGTAGGTATCGGCGGCATCGAAAAGCGTGACGCCAAGGTCAAACGCCTTGTGCATGAGAGCGATGGCTTCGCCTTCGGTGAAAGTTCCCCACCAACCGGTGGAAATCGTCCAAAGACCGAACCCGACTTCGCTCACTTTGAGGTCAGTGTTTTTGTAAGTGCGAAAGCGCATTGATATCGAAGGTAAACGGCCAGCACTCCATGCTCAACATCCAAGATCGTACTGCCATGTCATCTTGAGCGGAGCGAAGGATCTCGCAAACGCGGATTGATCACACAAGCTGGTGGAAAGCACGCTCTTGGATTGGGAGGTCCCTCGCCGTCTGACGCGATTCGGCTTAAACTGGATCGCGAATGGAAAACCGACAAACCACCAGTGCGTTACTCATCGTCGGTCACGGCTCGACCGTGAATCCGGATTCGAGTGCGCCAACGCTGGTGCACGCGGCCGAGATTCGGCGACGAATTTTTTTTGTCGATGTTGCCTGCGCCTTTTGGAAAGAAGAACCAAGTCTCCGTGACGCGCGTTTTTTCTTCGATGATTCTGCGATCAAAGAGGTCTACGTCGTGCCGAATTTCATCAGCGAAGGTTATTTCACGCAGACGGTCATTCCGCGTGAGCTCGAATTGGGCGGGCGAATTACGAACCGCGGGAATGGGCAAACATGGAAGTATTGCGAGCCGGTTGGAAACGATTCGGAGATGACCGAGCTGCTGCTCAAGCGCGCGAAAGAAATCGCGCCTGAAGCGCCAGCAGGATCGACGACTCTCATTATTGCGGCGCACGGCACCGATTTGAATGAGAACTCCGCGGGGGCAGCGAAACGCGAAGCCGAGAAGATTCGCAAACTTGATCGCTACGCCGCAGTCCTGAACCTTTACATGGAAGAACCGCCGTTGATTACCCATTGGATGAAATTGACAGACACAAAGAACGTCGTCGTTGTTCCCTTTTTCATTTCGGACGGACTGCATAGTTACGAGGATATTCCCGTCATGCTCGGGATCGCCAAGAAAAGGTCCGCATTGAACTTGAGCGCTGCCGCGCGCGACGAAATCTTTCGACAAAATCCATACAAGATCGGCAATCGCTCGTTGTATTACGCCAGCGCCATCGGCACCGAACCGCAGCTCGCGGATATCATTATCAAGCAAGTTGCGCGTTTCGATTGCGGCAGCGAAGGTTCCCTCCCAACCTCCTAATTTTCGAAATGGACGCCGCCACAATCAAGAAGTTGCAAGATCTCGGGGCGTTCGTGCTTGCGAGCGGTTGTAAACCGAAACAGATGAGGAGCGTCGCGGAAATGATCCGGGCGGCGCGCGATTACCGGTGGGTGGGCATTTACAAAGTCACGCAAAAGGAATTTGTGATCATGGCGGCAAGCGATGATGAACCGCCGGCCTATCCGCGGTTCCCGCTTACCCAGGGCTTATGTGGCGCGGTCCTGGAGACGAAGAAGGCGATCGTGGTGGGCGATGTGCGAAAGGACACGCGCTACCTGCCAACGTTTCACACGACGCGCTCGGAAATCATCATCCCGATTGTGAATGAGCATAAGCAGGTTGTGGGCATGCTCGACGCCGAAAGCGAAAAGACGAACGCCTTTCGCGATGTAGATGGACAATTCCTTGAGCGTGCGGCCGGTCTGATCGCGCACTGTCTAAGTTAGCGAAATCAAACGGCGCGATGCCCGATTCGATTGAGCGAGCTCTTGCAGCCGCGCTGACCGACGCTTGTTACTTCGGACAGATCTTGATTCGAAAGGCAGGCGAGAATGGTTTTGTTCTTTGCCATCGTGACGATCAAGGCTTCGACGGACTGCGACTATTTCAAAATCCGGAAGACGCGATTGAAATCTCGAAGTTCGACGACACCGGAAATTACCGCCCGCTGAAAACCGCACCCAATTTGAGCCGTGGATGGCAATTGGCGGTTGTCGATCTTTCCGATTTGCGGCGCGCTCTCGATTATTTTTATCCAGGAAGACTGGCGGCGTTGGTTGCTTGGAAAGAGAATCGCCTTAAGACGACGCCGTTGCGGCAAACATTGGATCGGCAATCAGGGATGTATCGCATCGCCGCGAAGATTTCTGATGCGCAGATTAACGGTCTCGTCGGAGATTTCTGTCGATCTGATGGCGGATGTTTGCGGACGATTCTGTGGAAACGCAATGAGAGCGGAATAATTCCGTCGACAAAGTTGCCGCCGGAAAAGTTCGAGCCGGCGCACGATCAAGCGCTCGGGCCGGGGCCGACGACCGCGGCTATAGCTGTAATTCCGCTGCTTTGCCAGGAAGCTTGCAATTTGCTCGTGGCAGCGGCGCGCAAAGTGGTCAAAGGCGAATGATCGTCCGGGCGCGTATTGTCGTCACGATGGATGGCCCGCCGATCGAGAACGGCGCGGTCGTTGTCGAAGGAAATCGAATTGTCGATGTTGGAACGTTTGCCGAAGTCAAAGCGCACAACTCAAATGAAATTGTCGATCTTGGCGAGCAGGCGCTTTTGCCCGGATTGATCAACGCGCATTGCCACCTGGATTACACCTGTTTTCGTGGGAAGATTCAGCAGCAAGAATCTTTCACTGATTGGATTCGCGCGATTAACGCCGCAAAAGCGACACTCTCGCCGAGCGATTACGTGAAATCTATCGCTGCCGGTTTCGCGGAGGCGCAGAGATTCGGCACGACATCGATCGTTAATTACGAAGCGTTTCCGGAGTTGATTGCACGAACGCCCGCGCCAATCCGGACTTGGTGGCTGGCTGAGTTGATCGATGTGCGCAATGCAAATCGCGCCGGTGAAGTTGTCGATCTTGCGATGAATTCGCTAAATGCAATCGAGAATGGGGGATTAGCGCCACACGCGCCGTTTACGGCTTCGCCCGACTTGTATCGACGCTGTGCAGAGGTCGCAAGACGCGGGAACTTCGTTTTGAGCACGCATTTGGCGGAATCGCGCGAGGAAATGTCGATGTTTCGAGATGGTTCGGGTCCTCTTTACGATTTTCTCAAAGAGATCGGACGCGACATGAACGATTGCGGCGGTGTCACGCCGCTGGCTGCGTTCTTAAAAAGCGTCGGCGCGCCCGGCGGTCGCGCCCTACCACCAGAGTGGATCGTCGCGCACTTGAATGAGCTTACGGAAAGCGACTTCGATTTGCTGGCAAGATCGACAACGAAGTTTCACATCGTCCATTCGCCGTGCAGTCATAAGTATTTCGGACATTCGCCATTTTCGCTCGAGAGATTGCGCGCGTTTGGTTTTAACATTTGCCTCGGCACGGACAGTCTCGCCAGCAATGACCACTTGAGTCTGTTCGCCGAGATGCGCGAGTTGCGGCAGAATTACCCGGCGCTCTCTCCGGAGACTATCGTAGAAATGGTGACGGTCAACGCGGCGCGCGCGTTAGATCGACAAACGTTACTTGGGCGAATCAAACAGGGCTTTCGCGCAGATATGATAGCGCTGCGGTTTGAAGGGAAAGGCGAGGTCCTCGAGGAAATCATCGCGTTCGATAAAACGATGCCATGGGTCATGATCGATGGCCATGCGCGCTCTGAGACGTGACCTCGATTCTCATTTCCGCTTTCTTTTTTCTCAAACTTGAAATATTCTCTGCGCTGAGATTTTATGGCAAAGATCATTATCATCGATGACGAACCGGCAATGGTGGAAGTCATCGTGACTCTTTGTCGCGAAAAAGGGCATCAGGTTTTCCCGTTCAATTCTGCGTCGAAAGCGATTGAACAACTCGACAGCATCAGCCCTCAGGTGGTGATCGCCGACATTAAGATGGAGACGATGACCGGGTTCGACGTGCTGCGGCACGTGCGGGAGCATCACCGGCAGACGGCGGTGATTTTGATTACGGCTTACGGCACGGTGGAGACGGCAGTCGAGGCGATGAAAATGGGCGCATACGATTACGTGACTAAGCCGTTCAAGATCGATGAACTGCAACTGACGGTGCAACGCGCGCTCGATTATCAGGCGGCGCTTCGGGAGAACGTTTACCTCCGCAAGGAACTCAAGAACCGCTACCGCTTCGAGAACATCATCGGGACGAGCCGAAAGATGCAGAATGTTTACAATCTCATTAACAAGGTGGCGGACACCGACAGCACGGTCTTGATTCAAGGCGAAAGCGGCACGGGCAAGGAGCTGGTGGCGCGTGGTCTTCATTTCAACAGCAATCGGCAACATCACCCGTTTGTAGCGATCAATTGCAGCGCGTTGCCGGAGAATTTGCTGGAGTCGGAGTTGTTCGGGCACAAGAAAGGTGCGTTTACCGGCGCCGTTGCGGACAAGCGAGGATTGTTTGAAGAAGCGAACCTCGGCACCATTTTTCTCGACGAAGTCAACTCGATGGCGCCGCCGTTGCAGACAAAACTTCTGCGTGTGTTGCAGGAGCGCGAAATACGGCGCGTGGGCGACAACAAGAGCTCACCGGTCAACGTGCGCGTGGTGGGCGCAACGAACGAGCCGTTGATGCCGAAGCTGAAGGACGGAACCTTTCGCGAAGATCTCTATTATCGATTGGCGGTGATACCGGTCGAAATTCCGCCGTTGCGTGAGCGCTTAGAAGATGTGCCGCTGCTGGTGAACCACTTTTTGCAAAAGCAAGCGGGCGCGGCGGGTGGGGAGCCGAAGAAGATCGATCCGAAGGCGGTCGATATTTTGTGTCACTACGATTACCCCGGTAACGTGCGCGAGCTCGAAAACGCAATCGAGCGCGCGTGTGCATTATGCGAGGAAGATATGATTCTGCCGAGCGATCTGCCGCCGCATCTCGTTAGCCATGCCCAAGGCGAGGCGGTTGAGGAAGCGAAAGCGGCGATGCCGGTCGGGCAGCCACTGGATGATTTCGTTCAGCAACAAGAGCGCGGTTACATTGAAGCGACCCTGGCGCATTGCGAGGGCTCGCGCGAGAAGGCGGCCAGCATGCTCGGCATCAGCATGGCGACGCTTTACCGAAAGGTCGAGCCGAAGAAGAAATAGCGGCTTAGTCGTCGGCTCGACGATGAATTGTCGATCTCTAACCGCGTTGACTGAAGGCCTTCACTTGATCCGCAGCCTTTTGTAAATCATCAAGCTGCTGCAACGCGGCTTCCTGCTTCTTCAAAGTCTCCTCATTGGTTGCTTTCATTTCCTGAAGCAACTTAATCAACGTTGGAAGCGATTTGGAATCCGAAGCCGATGGCGGCGTCGCAGTTGTCGATGCGATGGGTGCAGGGGAGGCGGCTTGGACTACAATCGTCGGACTTTGTGCGCGGATAATGCCGAAAGCGAGCGGGATGATCAAACAGAGCAGAGCGAGCTTGCGGTTCATTTATCGGCCCCGACCGGCGTAGATCCGCGCGATGCGAATGGCTTCGGCGACCTCGGCGAGTTTCGTTTCGATCTTGACTTGATTGGCGGCAATTTCCAGTTGCTGGGCTTGCACTTCTTTGACGAGCGCCAAAAGTGCTTGCTCATCTTTCTGTGCGGGCGCTTGCGCGCTCGTTGACGAGATAATAGAAAGCGTGCCGGCGAAGAGAATGGCAGCGACGAATCGTTTCATGGGAAAGTTTGGCTTCGCTGATTGGGTAGCAAGTCGCATTCCGTATCCGAGTTTTAGAGAGGTTGCGAAAACGCGTCGCCGCGCGCGGCCCGCAAACTGCTTGCCTGTCGGCGCTCGCTTCGGTAAACTCCCGGGACATGGCCGGCCCAGGAATGCATCAGACGCAGAACCTTTCGATGCAGCAGGTCCTGGCGCCGCAACTGCAGCAAAGCCTGCTCATTCTTCAGGCGCCACTTCTCGAGTTACGCAATCTCGTTCAGCAGGAAATGGAAACCAATCCGGTCCTGGAGGAACTGGCGACCGAGCCGATTATCGAGGGTGAAGAGGCGAAAACCGTGGCCGATGCGGAGTTCAAGGAGGAGTTCGATCAACTAGCCAAGCTCGATGAAGAATGGCGCGATTACATGGCGCAATCGAGTACGTATTCCGGCCGCTCGCAGGAGGCGGAGGAAAAACGCCAATTCTTTTTCGATTCGATCCCGACGCAGGAAACTCTGCAGCAACATTTGATGGGGCAATTGAACCAGACGGTTCTTAACGGCGACGATCGCAAGACCGCCGAATTGATCATCGGCAACATCGACGACAACGGATTCCTGCAAACAACCCCGGAGGAAATGGCGCTCAACACCGGCATTCCGCAGGGAGATTTTGAGAACATCCTCACCCTCATCCAGAGCTTTTACCCGCCGGGAGTGGGCGCGCGCGATTTGCGTGAATGTTTGCTCATTCAACTAAAGCGCGAGGGCAAGCAGAGCAGTTTGGAATACAAAATTATTTCTGAACATATGCAAGACCTTGGAAAACGGCGTTTCCCGGAAATTGCGCGGCGGATGGGAATCAGCGTCGAACAGGTGCAGAAGTGCGCGAACAATATTGCGCAGCTCGATCCGCGGCCCGGACAAATATTCGCTGCCGCGCCGCAAAACTACGTTTTGCCAGATGTCACCGTTGAAAAAATAAATGGCGAGTATCAGGTGATCCTAAACGGGGAACAGATTCCGCATCTACGCATTAGCAATACCTACAAAGACATCATGTCGCAGGACGGAAACGGCAGCGAGGTAAAGGATTACATTCGGGACAAGATCCGCAGCGGAAAATTCCTGATCAAATCGATCCACCAGCGTCAGCAAACCATTTCTAACATCGCGCACCAGATCGTGAGCCGGCAGCGCGAGTTTTTCGAGCGCGGCTCCGCGCACTTGAAACCAATGACAATGGTGCAAATCGCGGATGCGGTCGGCGTGCACGAGACCACGGTGAGCCGCGCCATTTCCGGCAAATATATGTCGACGCCGCAAGGCGTGTTCGAGATGAAATATTTCTTCACGCCCGGTTATCAAACCGCGACCGGCGAATCGATGAGCAACACCAGCGTGAAAGAGGCCATCATGGATCTCGTGAAAGACGAGGATGGTAACTCGCCCTTGAGCGACAAAGAAATCGTCGAAATTCTGAGCGAGCGAGGAATCCCAATTGCGCGCCGCACAGTGGCGAAATACCGCACCGAATTAAATATTCTGCCCAGCAACATGCGGCGGAAATATTGATGCTTGGGCATAGTTGATTTGTTGGGAAGTTGAAGGATTGAGGTACCGGATTTCATTTCCTCGCTATCGATCTTCGAGTCGATGGTGTAGAGGCGGCGACTTAACAAGAGTGTTTGTCCAAAATCTGTGTTCCATCTGTCCAAATTATGGACTAAAAAGAAATGGTGAACTCCTCCCTGCGCGCCACCGTTATCGCTGAGTGGCGCGGTCTCTCCGAACGCAAGCCACGCGCGGATCGCCTCCAATCCACAACCGACGTGGTGCCGAAGATCATGCAGCGGCTCGGACTGCGGGAGCGGCTGCACGAGACCGAAGTGATCGAGGCTTGGGCAAAGATCGTGGGCGATTTCATCGCGGCCCATTCCGCTCCGGTCGCTTTGCGGGAAGGCATTTTGTACGTCCGCGTTTTGCAACCGGCGTTACATTACGAGCTCGATCAAGTTTCCAAGACCGACATCCTCCGAAAATTGAAGCAGCGCTTTGGAGCGAAAACGATTCGCGATATTCGCTTTCGTGTCGGCTGATTGGGCCCAGTGCGGCCGATGAAACCTTTCTCGACTTCCGCCCCAGACAAGTATTGCAGGCTCTTGCCACGGTGGCAGCAGAGGCCGGCAGCTGGCACCGACGCGTTTCGCCGGCATACGGAAGCGTTGGAAGCGCTTGTCGCGACGATGGTGGATGACAAGCGACGCGTTTGTCAGCATTTTCCGCCGCATTGGCCGGAAAAGTTGATAACCGCCGGCTACACCTACTTTGGGCAGTTTTTGCATCACGACCTGACGGATGATTCATCGTCGCTGGACGAGGCGCTGCGGCTGGCGCCGGAGGAAATTCGGAACGATCAACTGCCGCGGTTCGATTTGAGCAATCTTTACGGAGACGGTCCGTTTGCGGGGCGGCACACGGATCTATACGAGCCCAGGGACGTGCGGCTGAGAGTCGGCCCGAAAAACGGGGCGCTGCATTCTTTCGATCTTGCGACGAGTAATGGATCGCTGCTGAGTGCCGACCGGCGCGCGAGTGAAAACGTCATCCTGCGGCAAATGACCGCATTTTTCGCGCGTCTGCATAATATCGCGGTCGAGCAGTTTCGACCGGAAGCGGGTGGCGAGCTGCAGAAATTATTTGCACGCGCGCGTCTGCAAACCAGCTGGCAATTCCAGCGCCTGATCTATGAAGACTATCTGCCGCGGGTGCTTGATCCCGATGTTTACCGAATGGTTTTCGTCGAGAACTCACCTCGAGTGCAGTGGCAGACGTTCTCCATCCCAGTGGAATTTTCCGCCGCGGCGATGCGTTTCGGGCACAGCATGGTGCGCGCGGAATATTTTCTCTCGCGCACGAGCCGCGACTTGAAGCTGCTGGAGCTGGCCAATCGGTCGCGCGATCCGCGATCACTGGAACCGGAGTGGGCGATTGAATGGGGACAATTTTTCCAGAACGCCAGCGCCGATTCGCAGCCGATCACCGTTCGGCCGTTGGACGCGAGGATCACCGCGCCGCTGCACCGTCTTCCGCTGCCGGCTTTGCATGTGTTCAACCTTGGCGTGCCTACTTCGTTAGACGGAACCATCAACTTACCTCTGCTCACTTTACTCCGGGGCTCCGCACTGGGATTGCCGAGCGGGCAGGCCGCAGCTCGGGCCTTTGGCGAACCGGAACTCAGCGAGCACGAACTGACGTGCGATTGCGCCGGGGTGCCCACCGCGCAGGGCGAAGTCCTGCGCGAGCGGGGTCTGCTGCGCGAGACGCCGCTGTTCTTTTATATCCTGAAGGAATCGGAGGTGCGCGCGGCTGGCAACCATCTCGGCCGCACCGGAAGCCACATCGTGGCTGAAGTCTTCCACGCGGCGCGGCGCTACGATCCCGACTCCTACGTTAATCGTTGCGAGGCACGGGAAGCATGGCCCCAATGGGAGCTACCCGACGGCAGGGTTGCTTGCAAATCGCTCAGCGCGCTCTTCGCGATTGCGTCACAACTAAACCAGGCGCGGCGTTAATAAGGCCCCCAAGTCGCGACCCAAGAATCGCGCCACGGCTCCGCTGGGGGCGGTGCTTTGTCGTCGGGAAGAACGAAGACAACGAGCCTGTTGCGCGCCTCCGTCGGGGTATCGACGCAGATTACCTCCACCGAAGGTGGAATCGTGATGCCGCCCAGCTTTTGGAAGGCTTCCCTCGCGTAACTCGGATTCGCGAGGACGTTCTTCCGCAGTTCGGGATCGTTAATCGTGGCGAGCAGAAACTTGTCGGCTGCGTCACGTTTTGCCTGCTTGTCATCCTGCCATTGTGTCTCATCCATGTGGTTTGTTCCTCTGATTTGCTTCCGCGGATTGAATGGATGTGAGCTCTTGTCTCAACTGGGTCTGACGCGCAGTGATGCCTGAGAGAATCTCCCTGAACGCGGGCGTCTCCGAAACACTATCAAATCGCGGGTCAAGTTGGGGCGAGCGATAGTCGAGCCAACCAGCCGTGGCTGCGAGCTGCAGATCGCGCAGCGCGTCTTCAGTGCGCCCGATCACCGCTTCCCCTGCCGCCAGCCGATAGAGCGATTCTGCATCATCCGGAGTAGTCGCAAGATGAGCCTTCTCCGAATTGATCCGGACTTCGGCCAGCGCAACTGCTCGACCCGCGTCTCCTCGTTCCTTGCTCAGCCGCGCTAGGGCCGAACCATAATCCACGGCCCCGGTGGACGCTGCTCTGCCCCCCCCTGCGGGGTTGGTGGAGGAGAGAGTGCTGTAGAGTTTTTCTGCTTGCGTGTAATTCCGGCCAAAGAACTCAACCAACGCCGCCATCTGTGAGGCGGTCGGAGAAGTAGAATACTTCGGCAGCTCGGCGCGGTAAATCGCTCGTGCTGCTTCGATGTCTCCGGACAACAATTTCAGTTGGCACAAGCCAATCCAGCCTTCCGGCTGGTCCGGCTGGTGCAACGCCGCCAATTCGAATTCGCGGCGCGCCAAGTCCTCGAGGCCCAGATCGGCGTAGCAATCGCCGAGCAGCGCGTCGTAATCCGCCGGTTGGCGCTGGCTCACTTTCGCCTTCAAGTACCAACCGATTGCGCGGTCCGCGCGGCCACGCATTCGCAACGAGTAGCCAATTTGCCCGAACGAGCGCTCACTTTGGTCGCCATATTCGAGCGCCTGGAAAGCATGTTCTTCTCCTTCAAGATAGCGGCCGCTGTTCGTGCAAATCATCGCGTAAGCGAGATGCGCAGTGGGATTTTCCGGAGATAGTTGGATGGCGTCTCGACCGCTCCGGAGCGCCCGCGCCAAAGTTCCCGCATCAGATGAAAGTATATTGCGCCCCATATAAGCCATGGCTAGAAACGACCGGGCATTAATGGACCGCGGTTCCGCCCGAACTGCGCCTTCGAAGCAGCTAATCGCGCGGTCCATGTCCGCAATGTTGCGCCGCGCGAGTAGGTCGCGCCCTGCGATCATAAACGGGCGGGCGCCATCGTTTTTCATCGCAGGGTCGACAGGTGTCGTCGCACGCGGAGAGTGGTGTTTGTTGAGAAGCTCGTAGGCGGATGCGCCGACGTCGTGCACGCGGAGAAGGGCGGCGAGGTCGTCGCTTCCTTCAAAGATCCACGTGTCTAGTAACTCATGGCCCGCCGGATTTATCAGGTGGAGCGAGTAACGCGTGCCCGCTGGGACCTTGCGACGCGTTCCCGTCAAGATCGACCGGCTGCCAGATTGTTTCGCGGCCTCCTGGACTTCCTCTTGAGTTCCACCGCCGGTCCACCGCGGCGGTGGTTCCACGTCGCGGACCGCTGACACCCCCACATTCGACATTTGCCGCTGCAGGATATCCGCCATCGCATGTGTGCCGTGAAGATCTGGTTCCCCATCATCTAGGTTGAGGAGTGGCAAGATAGCGATCGAATGGACTGCGAGTTGCTCCCGGTTAAGGGCTGCTTGTAATTGCTGGCTGTGAAGATGCCGGGCGACGCCGATTCCGCCGAGCACAAGACATCCACAAAGGGCACTCGCCAGCACCCGGTTGCGGCGAGCCGAACGCCAAATTTTGGCGAGCGGCGAGATCGGGCGGGCCAAAATGGATTCGCCCTGTATCCAACGCTCCAGATCGTCGGCCAAAGCGTCGGCCGAAGAATAGCGTGCGGCGGGATCGCGATCGAGACAACGCGCGCAAATTGTTTCCAAGTCGCGGTCGATCGAGGGCACCAGGGAGCGCAAGGGAGGCGCGGGCTTTTCGACCGCTTGAGAGACGATCGCCAGCGCGTGTTCGCCGAGAAAGGGCGGGCGACCGGCGAGCAGGTCGAAGAGAATTGCGCCAAGGCTGTAAATATCGGAAGCGGGACCGGAACGCACTGTTGGTCCACGAGCTTGTTCAGGAGCGATGTAGCCCGGCGTCCCAAAGATTGTCATTGTTCGCGTTAGATCGCTGGACGCGTCGAGCCACTTCGCCAGACCGAAATCGCTCACCAATGGTTCGCCGCGTCCATCGAGCAAGATATTGCCGGGCTTCAGGTCGCGATGGAGAAGACCTTGTGCGTGCGCACTTTGGACCGCTCGCGCGACGCTCACCATCAGTGGCACAATCCGATCCGGCGCATGATTCAGGGCTGGTCCTACTTCTTTCAAGCTTCCGCCCGGAGCGAATTTCATTGCGAAAAACGGCAAACCGTCTTCGCTTTCGCCCACTTCGTAAATCGGCAGAATGTTTGGATGATCAAGCAAAGAGGCGGCCTCCGCTTCGCGCCGGAAACGCGCCAATGTTTCGGGCGAGTCCGAGTGAAAACTGAGCACGCGCTTCAATGCAACGATGCGCCCCGAATGCTGCTGCCGTGCTCGATAGATCACACCCATTCCACCGCGGCCAATTTCTTCCAAGATCTGATAGTGGCCGATTCGCCAATCGCTATCGCGGATGTCTATCTTGGTAAGGATAGATTGCAGGCTTTCAGCGTGCTCTTCGTCTTGATCGTCGAGCCCAGCCTGCATAAGACATCCTAAACAAAGGCCGTTGGCCAAACGGGAAACGCCGTCGCAACGCTTACACTTTGCTACTTCGCGAACCATGTTCGCGAGCGAATCAGTAAGTCCGGGGAGATTCATGGAGGTCTATTCCATCGCGGCTAATGCCACACACAGATATCGTATTTCCTCATCGACATCGTCGGAACGCTCAACGGTTTGCGAAACCTCATCCCGCAGCAAATCGCGATAGCGCTGCCGCATCCGATGAAGCAGTCGCTTCACTTCCGATTCGGCCACGCCCAACTTTTGCGCGATGTGCGAATAAGAAATATCCGCCCGATCCGCTATAAGATAACCGTTGATAAGATCGAATAAGCGGCGGCGGCCGCGGCTTTCGCATTCTTCGCGCAATCGGCGCAACGCTCGCTCCACGACCGTTGCCGCCCAACGCAGATCAAAGATACTCTCCGGCGAAAGACTCTCGAGCGTCCGAACTGGAATGGAAAGCTGCGAAGGCGCCTCCGCCATCCAATCATCCCATGAGACGAAATTTATTTTGCCACCGCGCTTTTCCGCATGGCGCTTTTCCGCAGCATCGAGCAGGAAGTTCTTAAGCGACTTGAGCAAGAGCGAGCGAAAGCGCCCGCGGTTGGGATCAGCCAGCTTTAGTAGATTACCTTCCAGCACCATGACAAAAAAATCTTGAGTCAGATCCTGCGCATCACTTACTGGATAACCGCGGCGGCAGATGAAAGCGAAAATCGGCCGCCAATATGTCTGGCAGAGCTGGGTCAACGCGACGCTTCCTTGCTGCTTGCGGCGCGCGGGATTCGCGCCGAGAACCACACTCCAATGGGTCGTTGCAAATTGGTTGGCGCTTGCCAGCGTGGCCGCGTTCTCCGTTTTCACGAAGGGAGATCATGGTAGGATTCTAATCCTTACTCAAGCGTAAAATACCCCTTGATTGGTCTGGTAGTTGCGAAATCCTCGCCTCGTGCAAGTGCTAGCGGTGTGGAGAGAGTTACGTTTTCGCCCGATCAAGTCTGTGTCGAGCAACTTGAAGTCTCTGCCCGAGTTGGTGTTACCGAGTCGGAACGCGCTCAGCCACAGCGTTTGAGCATTTCATTGACGACGTGTCCGCGCCGCCCGCTTGTCGATCTTGGCGACGACATCCGAAACACAATCGACTATTCGGAGGTATGCGCGGAAACTAGAAAGTTTGTCCGAAATCGCACCGATAAGCTCATCGAAACGTTGGCCGATCACCTGGCCGCGCATTTGTTGCAGCGGTTCGCCATGCAAAGGATCACCATCGAGATCCGCAAGTTCGTTGTCCCGGACGCAAAATTTGTCGCGGTGACGTTAACTCGGGTTGCAGCGGAAGGTTAAAGCTGTGCGAAAGGGAAGATTCACTAGCCCGGCCCCGGATTTGGCGCAGCGTTACGGCGAGTCCGTTTCTTTTGATCGACGTTTGTATCATTACGACATTGCCGGTTCCATTGCCCACGCGGCCGCTCTCGCCAAAGCGGGAATTATCACGGCGGATGACTACGAGAAGATCGCCGCAGGATTGCACGCCATCAAAGAAGAGATCGCCTCCGGGAGATTTCAATGGGATCCGCAGCTCGAGGATTTGCACATGAACATCGAGATGGCGCTAACCAAACGAATCGGTTCGGCCGGCGCTAAGCTGCATGCTGCGCGAAGTCGCAATGACCAGGTTGCACTCGATCTGCGTCTTTATGTAAAGACCGAGATCTCGGAAACAATCGCGCGGTTGCGCGCGTTGCAAACCGCGCTGCTCGATCTCGCTAATCACCATGTCGATCTTGTCATGCCCGGCTATACGCATTTGCAGCGCGCCCAGCCCATTTTTTTCGCGCACTACCTTCTCGCGCAGATGGAAGCGTTCGACCGCGATGTGAATCGTCTCGGCGACTGCATGCAGCGCGTAGACGTTTTGCCTCTCGGTTCCGGCGCTCTCGCTGGATCGACGATTGTTCTCGAGCGCGAACTGATTGCGGGTCACCTCGGGTTTTCGCGCCTGAGCCAAAACAGTCTCGACGCTGTGAGCGATCGCGACTTCGTCTGCGAATTTCTTTTTTGCCTGGCGATGGTCGGACTCCACCTGTCGCGCTTGAGCGAAGATTTGATCGTCTGGAGCACGAGCGAGTTCGGGTTTGTTGAATTCAGCGACGCGTTCTCCACCGGCTCCAGTTTGATGCCGCAAAAGAAAAACCCGGACATGGCGGAGCTGACGCGCGGCAAAACGGGGCGGCTTTACGGTAATCTGGTCTCGATCCTGACGACGTTGAAAGGATTGCCCTTCTCTTACAATCGCGACCTCCAGGAAGACAAAGAAGCGCTCTTCGATTCGGTCGATACCGTTCGAGCCGCGCTGGAGGTTTTTGCGGCCATGATGCCGGAATTGAAAATCAATACCGCGCGAATGGAAGCGGCGGCGGCCGACCCAAATCTTCTCGCCACCGATCTCGCCGAATATCTCGTCAAGAAAGGAATGCCGTTTCGCGAAGCGCACGAAACTGTGGGCCAGCTTGTCAGGCAAGCCGTCGAAGCCAATACGACTCTCAATCGAATTTCGCTCGAAAATTTACGCAAGGTTTCGCTCCTATTCGATGTTGATGTTACGAATGTGTTCGATGTGCGACATTCTCTTGCTGCTCGTCGTGCCACCGGAGCGCCGTCGTCGGAAAATATTGCCACGCAAATTGAAGAGTGGCGCAGGAAATTGGTGTAGAAGCGCGTGTCCTCACGCGCAGTTTGCCGCTGAGGACAGCGGCCACTACATTTCCGGCGTGAGACGCAGTAATTTCGTGCGAGACGCAGAGGGTTGGAAGACGATCTCTAGCGAAATGCACTTCGCGAATTCCCATATCGAAGTTGTGACCGATCGAGTGCAAACGCCCTCGCGATCGAATCCGCGCGTATGGGCGATTGTGCATCGGAAACCGGCAGTGGTGATCGCACCGATGACTCGCGACGGTAAAATTCTTTTGATTCGACAGGAGCGCGTGCCGATTCGGGCGGCGATTTGGGAATTTCCGGCTGGGCAAATCGACGAATCCCACGAGCCGAAGCAAGACGAAATCGAAAACGCCGCCTTGCGCGAACTGCGCGAGGAAACTAGCCATGAACTCGCGGCGGACGGCGAATTGATTTCGCTCGGTTACTACTTTTCTTCGCCCGGATTTACGGATGAGCATGGTTACTTCTTTCTGGCACGCCCAGTTGAGCCATGCGCTGGTGCGCACGCCCGCGACGAGTCGGAGTCGATTCTCGATTGCCGATCTTTCAGCATTGACGAGCTTTCGCGAATGATTGCCGAAAACGAAATTCGCGATGCGAACACGCTGAGTATTTGTGCGCGAATGGCGGTGCGCGGTTTTCTCTCGCTCAAATCCTGCTGAACGATTCTCGATCCAATGGCGTTGCGGGACATTTTTAAATTTCGAGAGCTTCCGGAGGGCGAAACTTCGAAACCGTTCCTCGAACATCTCGAGGACTTGCGATGGACCATTGTAAAGATGGCGATCACACTTGTCGCCGCGATGATCGTTTGCCTCGCGTTCCGCTCAATACTTGTCCAGGTAATGCAAGCGCCGTTGCACGCCGTCGATCCAAAAGTCGGCGGACTCCGTGCGCTTGGCATCACCGATTCATTCGTGATTTCGTTTCATCTGGCGTTTTACGCGGGGATCGTTCTTTCATTCCCTCTGCTCCTTTATTTCATCGCAGAGTTCGTTCTGCCTGCGCTTACTGGGTTGGAAAAACGTTTTCTGTTGCCGGCCATCTTCGTGAGCTTCGCGCTCTTTCTGCTCGGTGTTCTGGTTTGCTATTTCTGGCTCTTGCCAAGAACGATTCTGTTTTTCTTTCGCGACACCGAGTCGCTCGGCTGGACGCCGACATGGACGGTGCAGGAATACTATTCCTTCGCCACCAGGTTCACGATTGGCTTCGGTCTCACCTTTGAATTGCCGGTGGTCGTCCTCGTGCTGGTCCGGTTCGGGTTGGTCACTTATCAGTTCATGGCCCGCACCCGGCCGTACGCCATTGTTCTTATCTTCGTGCTCGCCACCATCATTACTCCGACGCCGGACATCTTGACTTTGATCGCCATGGGCCTGCCGATGTGCCTGCTTTACGAAAGCTGCATCTGGATCTCCTGGTTCATGCAGCGTCGAAGATCGAGATCGACCAGCATCTAACGCGTGGACGAATCCGTCTACCGGTTTCTTTTCAGTGCGCTCGCTTTCGTGCTCGGAGCGGTGGTTGGCTCGTTCTTGAACGTCTGCATTTATCGGCTGCCTCTCGATCTCTCGATTAACAAACCGCGCCGTTCATTTTGCCCGAGTTGCAAGACTCCGATCCCGTGGCGCCAAAATCTGCCGCTGCTCAGCTGGTTGTTGCTCCGCGGTCGTTGCGCGAATTGCGGAGCCAGAATCGCGTTCCGCTATTTCGCGGCCGAATTGGTCACCGCGCTTTTGTTTCTTGCGCTCTGGCAAACATTCCCGCCGGAGATTGCAATTGCCTATTGGGTTTTCGTTTCGCTCGTGATCGTCGCGACATTTATCGACTTCGAGCATTTTATTATTCCAGATCAAATAACAATTGGCGGCGCCATCACGGGAATTATCGCGAGCGTTCTCGTTCCCGGATTGATGAACACGCACTCGCGAATAGCCGCGGGCGTCCGCTCTCTGCTGGCGGCTGCGCTGGGCTATGTAATCCTCTGGATTGTTCTCGAGGCGGGCAAAATTGCGTTCGGCAAGAAGAGAATCCGGCTCGACGAACCGACTCGGTTTACCTGGGTCAGGCATGACGACGACGCCAATTTCGTTGTCGGCGATGAGCGCAGCTTGTGGAGCGATCATTTTGCGCGAGAAAGCGATCGGATGCTGCTCAAGTGCGATCACGTTAAGATCGACCATCATTCCTACGGAGAGGTCACGCTGGATTTTCATTACAACCGCGTAGCAATCGCCGCCGATAAATTCGCGCTCGATCAGCTCCACGAGATTTCCGGCGTTGTGCGCGAGCTTCAAATTCCGCGCGAAGCGATGGGCCGTGGCGATCTGAAATTTCTAGCAGCCATTGGTGCATTCCTCGGTTGGCGCGCCGTCTTGTTCAGTCTCTTTGGTGGGTCGCTCGTCGGATCGCTGGTTGGTCTGGTCACGCTGCTCGTCGGAAAGCGAGTCTGGTCGGCGAAACTGCCGTTCGGCCCCTATCTCGCCTTCGGCGCGCTGATATGGATGTTTTTCGGCGACGCGTTGCTTCGTTGGTACACGGGATTGTTTAGCCCGTAAAGCGCCGCGACCGGTAAAGAACAAGGAGCAGCGCGGCCGCGAGATTAGTGCCGAGCAGTAATAGGCAGAAAATTCCGATCCATCGCGTCCACGAAATCGAGATCGATAGTTCGTAAGCAAAAAAGGCGATGAGAATTTCGATCAAGATGTCCTGGGCATGCCGGTGCGCCATTTTGCGAAAGATTCCACAGGTTCGCAGAATCTTGATCAGGAGTGAATTGAAGTAGAAAACGAACAACCAAAAAATAGAAACAGCGAAGAGGAGCAAGATGCCAACGGCAATTGCCTGCCCACCGGTGCAACGGCCGGCGAACAATTGCCAACTGAAAAGGAAACTCACCAGGAAAGTCACGATGCCTCCTAAATAAGCTTCTGCGGCATTGCCTTCCGAAATCTTGTCCGTGCCGCCGCCCATTCGATGCAGCAATCGCGGCAAGGCGAAATAGAAATCTCCAAACGCACTCTCATTTCCGGTTTTCATATCCTAGAAGATCGGCGCGAACGCATACCACTGGTTCCAATACTCCCTAGTTACGCTTTCGAGCACTCGCGACCAAAGAGTTATCGCCTCGGCCAGATCGTCTTCCCGCGGGCGATTCGTGCGCACACAAAAAATCGGCTCTCGCACAACGATCTGATAGCGACGGTAACCCAGGCGAACGACGAAGAGCGGATAGATCGGGGCCGGCGCGACCAGAGAAAGAATGAATGGACCGCTGGGCAAGGAAACTTTCCGTCCGAAAAGTTTCGCCGGTGACGATGCGACATTGTCCATGACGCGATCGCCTTGAATGGAAACGATTTCTCCGTTACGGAGCGCATTGAGCAGATCGAACGAAAGCGACGCGCCCGCTGTGCTGTAATCTACCTTGACCGCGCCGGCGGCCGCTTGTTCCAAGGCCAGGTCGAGATGTTGGGCACTGCGCTTGTCCGGCTCGGGCGCACGGATCATGCGAATCGCGCGCTGGAATTTTTCGGTGAATAGCGCGGCCCCGAGATCGTAACTGCCCATGTGCGCAGTGAGAATGATGGCGCCCTTGGCCGCGAGCAGCTCGTTCAGGAAATTGGCGCCGCTTAATTCGCAGGAGAATTGTGCTTTGTTCAGTTTATAGATCGTTCCTTCCGCGATCGTCCACGCGAAATTGTAAAATGTGCGAAGAGCCCGGAAGTAATCAGTCGCGCGCCACGAACCGGGCAGAACGACCGCGAGATTAGACACGACCGTTCTTCGCGCCGGGCCGGCGAAGAAGAAAAAGAAAATCGTCCAGAAACAGATCAGGAATGGATGAAAGTAAAAAGGGACGTTAGCGATCGCCCAGTCGAGTCCTCTTCGCCACAAAACTCCGCGAACGGCCAGGCCTTGCCACCAACCGCGAAAATCGTTCATAGAATCCGGCTGTGAAACTGAGCGTGAAATCTCCAGCCTTAGCCGGGAAAGAGAATGGACTTTGCCGCTGGCAAACGCAATCAGAGACGATTGAGCGTTGGACGTTGAGCGTTGAGCGTTGGACGTTCATCCGTCGAAATGATTTTTCGTAACGCGCGTCTCATTTTTCCCGACGGTATTCGCGACGGTCTCGAGCTGGTTGTTAGTGATGGCAAAATCGTGGAGATTCGCGAGCGGACGAATCCGAACGCAAGAGAGATTGTCGATCTGGGCGGAAATTATCTCGCGCCTGGATTTGTCGATCTTCACGTCCATGGCGCGGTCGGGCGCGATACAATGGAAGCTTCCGCGGACGCGTTTCGCGCAATTTGTGATTATCACGCGAGCGGCGGCACGACCGCGCTGCTCTTAACGACCGCGACTGCCCCGATCGACGCGATTATCGATGTGATGAAAGCGATTCGCGATTGTCGATCTTCGATTAAACAAATCGCCGGTGCTCACGTCGAAGGTCCGTTTATTTCAAAGGCAAAACCCGGGGCGCAGCGAGCGGAATTCATTCAAGCCCCGGCTCCGGAACGCTTTGCGCCGTTGCTTGAATACTCGGATGTAATCAAGCGAATGACGCTGGCGCCCGAGTTGCCCGGCGCGCTCGACCTGATCGATCAACTGCGAAAGCATGATATCGATGTCAGCGGCGGTCATAGCGATGCCTGGGACGAGCAAGCGCGCGCCGCGTTCGAGCACGGCATGCGAAGCGTGACCCACACGTTCAATTGCATGTCGAGCGCGCGCCGGGATGGAATTTATCGGAAGGCCGGTTTGCTCGAGTTCGCGTTAAGCGAGCCGGAGATCCTTTGCGAACTAATTGCCGATGGTCATCACGTTTCGGCGACATTGATGAAAATGTTGTATCGCACGAAAGGTGCCCACGGGATCTGTCTGGTGACCGACGCAACCGCGGGCGCCGGTTTGCCGGCGGGATCACGCTTTTCGCTTTTCGGCTGCGATTGCATCGTCGAAAGCGGCGTTTGTCTTCTTGCCGATCGTTCCGCACTTGCGGGCAGTGCTGCGCGCATGATCGATCTCATTCGTAATCTGGTGCAACATGTCGATGTCCAGTTGAGCGAAGCGATCACGATGGCAACGAAGACTCCGGCACGCGCAATCGGACTAAAAACGAAAGGCTCTCTCGAAATTGGCGCCGACGCCGATTTCGCAATTCTATCGCGCGATCTTGAGGTGCTACGAACGTTTGTCCGGGGCGACGAAGTTTTTGCGTTAGATCGACAATAGAAATTCGGCGACATCAAGCGACGCTCGTGGCCGGCTCAGTTTGCTAATGTTCGTTTCCCATTCGCGCCATAACTTCGCATCATCGGCAAATGCGCGTTGGACTTGCGCGACAACTTCGTCGGGCGACATCGCGATTGCGCCCGAATTCGTTTCCACGATCAGGCGCGCATTTCCTTCTTCCTGTCCGGAGACGATGTGAGTGATGATCATCGGGCAACGCGCCGCGATTGCTTCCTGCACCATGGCGCCGCCGGCTTTGCCGATGAGCAAGTGGCTGGTGCACAGCATGCGCGGCAGTTCTTCGGTCCAGCCAACGATGTCGATCCTGCGATCGGCCGCAGCGGCTCCAACAGCGCGTCGAAGTTTTTCATCGCGCCCGACCGTCACGGTCAGATCAATGTCGAGATCGAGAAGTTTGTTGACTAATTCCGGCGCCTTTTGCGTGCCTGCATTGATGACGTAAAGGATGCGCCGGTTGTTTTCCGAAGGCGGTTGTCGATCTTGTGCGAGATCGGCGAATTTTGGGCTTACTGGAAAGCCGAAGGTCTTGATCAGTCCGGGTGCGACTCCTCCCTTGTTCACGACCGCTGCGCTCTGCTCGTTCGGAACGAGAAAATAATCCGCGGAACACCGGTACCAGATTGCATTGACCGTGATCGAATCGGTGACGACGACAACGCTCTTGCAAAATCGGCGTGGTCCAAGAATCTGCGCGAGCATGTACGGATAAGGCGGGAAGACCGAAACGACCGCGTCGGGTTGAAAACGAGCGAGCAAATGGGCGAACCGGTTTTTGACGGGAGAAAAGAAGCGGCCCAAATCCTGGTCCACGGTTGTCTTGCGATCGAGCCACCGATAAACACTGCCCCAGGAACGGGGCCACCGATTGATGAGTGTTAGATAAGCTTTGCGCAGAAGTTCGTTGAGTGCGCCATAGGTTTCCGCAAAGAGATCGTGCACTTCGACTTCCGCATCCGGCGCTACCCGTGCGAGACCATCCCGAACTCCGCGCGCCGCCGCATTGTGACCCTCGCCGAAGCTCGTCGTGAGAATCAGAATTTTTTTCACGAATCGTTAAGAGAGATCTCCGGCGAGAACGGACGGAAGTTTAATGGATATTTCGATGCGGCAAAGTAAACTCTCCCCCGCGTGAGAATGCTGTCCTTTGTTTGGAGAATTTTTCGGCGTTTGGTTTGGCAAACCGCGACCGATAACACCACCGGTCTCGCGGCCCAGATGGCGTATCAGATGCTTTTCACTCTCGCGCCGGGGTTGCTCTTCCTCTGGCATTTGCTTGGCCTGTTCGGCACCGACCCCGCGAAACTGCATCGTATGTTTCTCATTTTAAAGAGTTTTATCCCGCCGGACCCGAGGGTGCAGGACATTCTGGATGCGGCGATGGCGAGCGTTGTTGTCACTGGTTCAAATGGAATACTGGCGAACGTGGGAATCATCCTCGGGATTTATCTGGGCACGATGTTTATCTCGACCATCTCGCGCGCGCTAAGCGAGACCCACGGCGTGCGCGAAGATCAACATTGGTGGTCGAAATATATCATCTCGTTTCTGCTGCTTTTTTGGTTCGGGATCACGCTGCTTGTTTGTTTCAACGCAGTCGTCTTCGGCGAAAAGCTCGCCGGCGTGGCCGAAGTGAATTTTCAACTAACTATCCCGCTGCAAGAATGGGTCGTGGCGCTGAATCTCCCGCTTACGGCACTTGCGCTCGTCCTGCTCGCACTCGCGCTGTATCTGCTCACGCCGGAAAATTATCTCACCATTCGGCAAGCGTTGCCCGGCGCGATCTTCTTTGCGGTCGGTTGGATCATTGTCACAAAACTCTTCCAGTACTACGTCGCGAAATACGATCGCTATAACCCGACTTATCTCGCGCTCGCGTCGATCATTGTCTTGCTCACCTGGATGTATCTGACCTGTTTGCTCCTGCTTCTCGGCGGTAAATTAAACGCGATCCTGCGCCACGAGCGGGAACGCGCGGTAACAGTTCCAGCTCCTCCCGCGCCGCAGACCGCTTGAACACAACGCCGGGTCTGTTACGCTCCGCTGCCGTGGCGCGTTTTCGTATTTGGCTCACAATTGCATTCGCGCTCAGCGCGATGATCGGCACGTTCCTTTGCGCTCAGGGGAACGACGAAGAAGACCGCAAGCGAGAGCAATTTCTCAAAACTCGCGAAGCCGAAGCATCTCCGACTGCATCGCCAAAGGCGAAGAAACCGAAGAGCAAGGCAACTCCTTCGTCCGCGTCCAAAAAGGCGAAACCAAGCGAAACAACTGAACCGAGCGCAACTCCGAAGGCGAAATCATCGAAGAAGAAAGAATCGGAGGCCGAAGAAACGAAGCCGAAGTCGAGCGAGACGCCGGAATCGTCGGCCTCGCCGAAGTCAAAAAAATCGTTGAGTTCGACAGCAAAATCCAAATCGACCAAGAAAAAATCGGTGGCAAAGAAAGAAGCGACACCGAAGAAAAAAGGAATCGCCAAGACAAGTGGAGCGAAGGCGAAACAGACTCCGGCGCCAGAGAGAATACCGAAGGCTGTAAAAGCAATTTCGCCAAGTCCAATTGCCACGCCGATTGAGCAGCCGACTGCGCCACCTCCGCGCGCCGTCGTTGCGCCCGCGCCAACCATCGCGCCCATCGAAGAAGAACCGGCGCAGGTCACGATCGAGAAATCGGGTTACGAGAAACCAGTGGGTTTCTTTGCCCGGCTTTTCGGCGGCGGCGGTCGGAGCAGCAGCGGCGGCAATTATCGATATTTAACCAGTTCCGTACGCGCGCAGATCGATCGTGCGCCGGTCATCCCACGTCGCTGGCAATACATCATTGTGCACAACAGCGGGACGCGGCAGGGCAATGCCGCAGCGTTCGACTATTATCATCGGCATGTCCGGCGTATGCAGAATGGTCTGGCCTATCATTTCGTCATCGGTAACGGCACCTCGACTCGAAACGGGGAGGTCGAAATAGGCGATCGTTGGCGCCGGCAAATCAACGGCGGCCACGTGCACAGCGATTATCTCAACAACATCGCGCTCGGGATTTGTTTGGTCGGCGATTTCAATCGCGACCAGCCGACGCGCGCGCAGTTGGATTGCGCCGAAGAACTAATCCGGTATTTGCGACAACGTTGCGGCAAGATCGACAATCACTACGCGATCGTGCGTCCGCATCGCGACGTGAATCCACCGCGCTGGGCGACCGACTGTCCGGGCGATGCGTTTCCATACTCCTGGTTCCGGCGTTTCCAGGACTAGGCGGCGCAAGAATTCAATTGCGTTGCGCCACGACCAAATTGCTTTCCGTGCGATTCCAGCGATAGCCAAATCCAAACTCAAGCGGAGGCGGATTGCTTTGCCGATAAAGCTCCTGCAGCTGTGGCTGATAATGTTGTTTGAAGGAATCGATCGGGCCAATGTAAGTGCCGAAGAGTCGCAGGTTCCATTTGTCGCGATTGAAATAGGGAAGAGGAATCCCGGAGTCGTCCTGCACGATTGTGGTGCTGTGATCGAGCAGGAAGTTGCGAATCGTTGAGAAGCCATTCTCAAATAAAAGATAGGAAGACGATTTCAACAGACTCGAGCCCACGCCGAAATGTTGGCAAAAGTTGAGAAAGCCGGGATTCGACTTGATTCCATCGTTGGAAATGTCGGTGGTGAAGTAAAACATCGTTTGCGTGTTGCGCGTGCGATTGTCGATGTAGGAAATGCGCACGCCGGGAATGGTGCCGCCAGTTTTGCTCGGCGCAGTTTGCTGGAAGGTGCCGTTGCGGTTAAGCGAAACAAACGTGATGTCGGTGATTGTTTTGCCAGCGCGCGCAATCAGGACGTAAAAGATCGGTAGCGTTCCTTTGAGCTCCTGCTGCAAATCGGTCTTCATGTCTTTGGTGATGAAAAAACTGAACCGCAACAGCGAGTTCATCGAGTTTTGCAGATTGAGGAGCGCGCTCGACATGTCGCGAAGACGAAGCGGATCGGGCGCCGGGCCGATCGGTTCGGTACCGCAGAGAACGTAAACCGAAGCGCTCGGGAAGAATTGATCGGCATATAGAAAATCGGGACCGCTAAACATGTAGAACGCAACCGGCATCGGCGCGGTGGATTCCGGGAGATACGCAGCCTGCCACGCACGAATTACTTCAAAACGTGGGATAAGCTTGATAAAGCGGTCCTCGAGCGCGGCGGAATGTTCCCGCCATTCGGGAATCTGAGCGAACGGCGCCAGCGGCGAATCCGGTGGAACCGGCATGCCGGCGAGAAAATGGGCTGCATCGTCCGGCGAGGCGATCAAACCCGGCGATACTGGAGGCAAAACTGTATGCGGGCGTTCGGGTGCCGGGATTGGTGTCGGCGTTGGCACCCGACGCAACTGTATAGGCTTTCCACTTGGACTGGGACTTTGGGTTGGAGCTCCGAGTGGCCGGCCCGGCTGGAAAGGTTGTTGCGCCTGAAGCTTGATCGCTGCCACGAAGATCGACAACGCGACCAGCAAAAATATGCTCGCGTGGAACCTGTTCATGCCGATTTGCCGAGGCGTTTTCCCGTTAAGACGTAAAGGACCAAACCGGCAAGCATTGTCGCCAGTCCGGCCAGCGACTCCTTCGGATGCGAACGGAAAATATAAATCATCATCCAAATTGTGATAGCGGAGAAGAGAAGCGGCGGCAGCGGATAGGCCCATACCTTGGAGGGACGCGGAAGTTGGGGACGAGTTTGCCTCAACACGATGACGCCGAGAACGGTGAGCAACGAGCAGAGCAAGAGCGTGAATTGAATGTAAACCACAACCAGCTCGAAGCTGCGCGTGAGTAGAAGAAGATTCACGAACAAGAGTTGCAACAGCAATGCGTTCGCTGGAATGCCGTTTCGATTCTTTCGTCCGAGAAATCGAATCAGCGGATTATCTTCACCCATCGACATCGTCACGCGTGGACCGATCCAGGTCATCGAGCTGATGGCGGAAACGAGGCCGAAGCAAATAATCGCACCCACGACGCGGCCTCCATTTTCGCCGAAGATGTGTTTGCCTGCGATCAAACCGACTTCCAACTGGCCGCTCAATTCCCGGATCGGCGTGGTCGCAAGAAAAATAGCGTTGAGTGCGGTGTAGATCACGATAACTACGAGCGTGCCGCACAAGAGCGAGCGCGGGACGTTTTTCTGTGGCTGTTTGATTTCGCCGCTGATGTAGGCGGTGGCGTTCCAGCCCGAATACGAATACATCACGTAAACTAGCGCGACCGCGAATGGCGCGCCGAAGATCGACGTCGTATCGCCGGCCGCAGGTAAAAACGAAACCGGCTGCTTTGGATCGAGAAAGAGTCCTGTGCCGATGAGACCGCCGATGAGGAGCAATTTCACGAGTGTCGAGATATTTTGAAACGTGCTGCCAAGTCTCAAGTTGCCGAGATGGATGAAAGCGATCACCCAAACAATCGCAAACGAGAGCACAACCGGTGATCCGAATCCGAAGACGCCGTTGAAATATTTGCCGAAGGCCATGGCGGCGAGCGCCACCGGCGCGGCAAAGCCGACCGTCGCGGAAACAATGCCCGCCATGAAACCGACCGCCGGATGATAAATCTTCGAAAGAAAATGATATTCGCCACCCGAACGCGGCAGCGCGGCGCTTAGCTCGCCGTAGGAAAGCGCTCCGCAAAGAGCCGCGATTCCGCCGACGATCCACAGCATGAGCAAGGCGAAACCGGAATGAATCTCCGGGAGCTGAAAACCGAGGCTGGTGAAGACACCGGTGCCGATGATGTTGGCAATGACAATTGCGCACGCGGTGAAGAAACCGATCGACCGTCGCGGTCCCTGCGGGGGCGGCGGGTTTTCGCGCGGGGACGCGTTCACGGTAGGATCGACCACGGCATTCACTGGTACGATAGCTAATCGACTCGGATGTGCGCGGCCTTATTCACGCTGCCCTTTTGAAAGTGTGCGCGCGAGGCCCGTTCAATTTTGTTAGATTGTCACAAGCGATGTCGGTAAAGCGCGCCGCGCGTTGCGCGATTTATAACTTATCGCGGAACCTACGTATTCGCCGGTTTTCGAAAACGGACGGCCATTTGCACGAGCGCTCTCCGCTTGAGAAAACAGGGAAGGAACTCTGTTCCAAATTCAAATAAATCGATTGCCCGCCGGAGTAGGATTCGAAGCAGGGCTTCGGTCTTCATATGACCGGCCGTAAGCGGATTTGTGAAGAGCTTGATGAGATCACAGACCCGCGCGATCAGCCAGAGGGGAGATTTCTTCCGGATGAATCGTGCCGCGGCTCGACCCCTTTCATCTTTCACGCGCCTAACAAATCCAGGGAATCAGCCTTTTCGTCCTTCGCATGTAGTTGCGATAGTCATCGCCAAGTCCCTCCGCAAGCGCGCGCTCCTCAACGTGGATGCGCCACAGAAACGCGCCCACAATCGGCAACGTCACACACAGGATCGATATCCAATTGCCGAGACAAAATCCGAAGCCGACGAATGCGATCAGCGCGCCGGTGTAGGACGGATGCCGGATGAAACGGTACGGGCCGGAATCGATGACGCGTTGTTCCGCCGCGATCGATACATCGACCGTAAAATAACGGCCCAGATACCAGATCGAGTACCAGCGCAAAATCACGCCGAACGAAAAAAGCCCCAGACCAACAAGATAAAAATCTCGCCGATGCGTAAGCGCGGCGTGCGGGAACCAGGCAACGCTCGAAATGCTGAGCCAAACGCTGACCGAGATCACGCCCCAAAGGACCGCAAGCGAGTGCCGATCGCGGGAGGCCGCGCGCTCACGCGAACGGCGCGTAAGCGCGAGACAAAACTCGGAGATTCCGTAAATCGCGCCGAGCACCAACGGGCTGGGCGACGTCATTTAGGAAACGGCCCTATTTTCGAACGTAGATGGCCTCGGCCTGCACGGTCTTGTGCAAGATCGGCGCGTAAAACGATCCGCCGACGCCGACGCCAGGGCCGTTGTGCCAACGCCCGCCGCCAAGCCCGAATCCGCCAATGCCAATTCCAACACCTCCATTAGAGTTGGTCTCGATAACTTGCAGCAGGATGCCGTTCGCGCCCACCTTCGCTGCTTCCACTTTGATTTTGGCGATAGCCTCATCGACCTGGCTTTGGTCGGTGAAGGCCCATGATCCGCTACTCCCTTTCCGGATGATCGCAATTCGATCGAACTTGCGCGGCGGTTCCATGTAAACCTTGACGCGATCGGGATCGGTCGGCGGTCGCGGTTCACCCTCCATGAAGGTTGAGGCCGAGGCGTAGCTGCAGAGCAAGCAAATCAACGGTGTAATCGAGAGGACCCGCAAGAATGTCTTCATGACCGCGATTGTCGATCTTGCGCGTTAGATCGACAAGCTCAAAGCTACAGTCTGAATTTACGGACGAATCTCGATCGTCGTTCCGTCCGGTGTCACGCGCCACAGTTCTTCGATCTGTGCGTCGGTGAGCGCAATGCAGCCAGTCGTCCAATCTTTGCGGCGATGAAACGCACCTATCCAACCGCGGCCATTCGGCAGCCCGTGAATCATGATGTCGAAACCAGCCGGGACGCCGCGACTGGCGGCGCGCGCGCTGTCTTCCGCTGAAGGATAGGAGAGATGGAGCGCGAGATGATAATCACTCTTCGGATTGCGGTAGTCGATCGTGTAGACGCCCTCCGGAGTTTTCATATCGCCTTCCTGTTCTTTGGCGCCGATTGGATTGCGGCCTAACGCAACTGGATAAGTCTTGATTTTTTTGCCGTCGTGAAAGACGGACAATTTCCTGGCCGACTTCTCGACTAGAATGCGATCGATCGTGGTGCCGGCGGGCAATGAATTCCAATTATGATACGCGTAGAGAAATGTTCCGACCGCAAGAAAGACCGCTAGAATTGTGATGGCAAATTTCAAGCGAGAAACTATTCCCGGCGGGCAGCAGCAAGCCAAAGGCAAAAATGTGTGCCCTCAATTTCAACGAACTCGCGGTTTGGCGCCGGCACATGCGCGAGCAGATCCTTCGCGCCCGGCGAACCCATCCAAATGATTCCACCAGTGGGCGCGGAAGAATCGGAGATAATTCGCTGCCAATCGTCCGGATCGGCGATGTCAGGAAGCAACACGCGCTGTGCGTAAAACGGAAGGGTGGTGCCGTAGGGCTCGAAATTGCAAAGCACTTGTGCGTTTTCTGAAAAGTGCGCCCGGATGAGTGTTCCAACTTTTGGGATGAATTGCGCCGACTCGTATGTCTGCCCGTCGAGCAGGTAGGTTTGCGACTGCAGACTTCGCGCGCGGGCTCGGCCAAACAATGCAACGAGAAGGATGAGGCAGAGCGCGACGGCGGTTCCAACGTGCCGAATCCCGCGTCGATCCATCCGGTTCGCCAAAGCATCGAGCGCGACCCCGCCCATCATCGCCACCGGCGCGATGAAGTAAAAGCAGGCGTAGTCGTGAATGAACGAAGCGTTCGGAAAGGCGACGACGTAAATCGCATCGAGCAGAAACAGCAGGAGCGCAGCCCAGCCGACCCAACGCAACGGCTCGGACAAATGTCGCTGCCGAAAGACATAGAAGGCTCCGATGACTGCCAGCAGCCATGAGATGGGAAAAATGAGAATCGCGAGAGAGCCACCGACCTCACGCAACCATTCGATCAAACTAAAGTGTGCGCCGTTTCCGTTGCCGGCGCCGGCGCGCAACTGAAACGCGTTTGCTAAATTGGTCCACGCGTCCGGCCGCACGGAATGGATTTGGAGAAGAAACAGAATTCCACTTACGATTGCCAACGCGAAAAGGGAGACCGCGAATCTCGCATTTCGTCTGCGGGCAAAGTCGACGGCAAGAATGAGCGCGAGAAAATAACCAAGCCATGCCGTCCACATCGCGAGCAGGAGCGAAAGAAAGAAAGCGGCACACCATCGTTTCTTCTTTGTCACGATCCAAAATCGGAGGCTGAGCAACGCGGCCAACATCCACATCAACGCGCACGGCTCAAAGTTCACCATTTGCCCGTAGTGCAATTCCATCGGTGTTCCGGCAAAGAGTAGCGCGCTAAACGTGGCCGCACGTTCGCCCGCGCAACCGCGCACAAGCAGCCAAAGGAGCACCGTGCTGCAGATCGAGCAGAGGATCGGCACCAACCGCGCCGCCCACTCGCTTTCACCAAACAACGAAAAAATTCCCGCCAGCGTGATTGGAAGCAGCGAAGGATGATGCACGTAATAGGCGGACGGCGGAAAGGGAGGCGGAGCAAAATGGAAAGCTACCGGCACGCCCGCGGTGGCGCGAATCCCAGCGCGCAGAAGATTATGTGCGGCATGCGACCAGACGGCGCCATTGTAATAATCATCCTGCGTCCACGGGCTGGTGAAGTCGGTCGAGAAAAAAGCGAATTGAAAAGCGATTGCGACAAACAAACCCGCGACCCAAACTCTTCCGCTCGTGCGCCTCGCGGAATTTGCGGCGGAATCGCGATCTGCGGTGGCGTTGGCGTACGACAAGTTTTGAATCGATAAAGCTGCGCGCTTGCTCCGTCACGAAAATTGTGCGGCAGTCTCGTTCATGACTCCGGTATTAAAGAGCTGGCTCGGATATCCGTATCCGCTCGGCGCGACCTGGCTGGGCAACGGAGTCAACTTCGCTTTGTTCTCGGAACTGGCTACCAGCGTCGACCTCTGCTTGTTCGATAATCTCGACGCGCACCAGGAAAACATTCGCATTCCGATGAAAGAGCAGACCGATCAAGTGTGGCACGTGTTTTTGCCGGATGCGCGACCGGGTCAACTCTATGGTTATCGCGTTTCCGGTCCGTACGAACCGGAGCGCGGCCTGCGTTTCAACAGTTCCAAATTGCTAATCGATCCGTACGCGAAGGCGATCGCGGGGAATGTGAATTGGGCGGATGAGATGTTTGGTTACGTGGTTGGCGATGAGTTGGAAGATTTGACGCGCGATTTTCGCGACGACGCGTGGGGGATGCCGAAGTCGGTTGTGATCGACAACGCTTTCGAGTGGGGCGGCGACAAGAATCCTCGCACGCCTCTGCATCAATCGGTGATTTACGAGGTGCATGTGAAAGGTTTCACCAAGCTTTGCCAAAACGTTCCCGAAGAATTGCGCGGCACGTATGCGGGGCTCGGCAGCGAAGTGGCGACTGACTATCTGAAAAATCTTGGAGTGACTGCGGTGGAACTTCTGCCGGTGCATGCACACATCGACGACAAAGTTTTGATCGATCGTGGCCTCACCAATTACTGGGGTTACAACACGATCGGTTTTTTTGCGCCGCACGCCGAATATTCAAGCAACGGCGCATTTGGCAGAGAGGTGTCCGAGTTCAAAACGATGGTGCGCAGTCTCCACGCCGCCGGCATCGAAGTGATTCTCGATGTTGTTTACAATCACACCGCGGAAGGAAATCATCTCGGGCCGACGCTTTGTTTCCGTGGCGTTGACAACATCGCGTATTATCGGTTGCATTCGGAAAACCCGCGTTTGTACATGGATTTTACCGGCACCGGGAACACGTTCGACCTGCTGCATTCGCGCACGCTTCAACTGGTGATGGACAGTCTGCGCTATTGGGTGCTCGAGATGCACGTGGACGGGTTTCGTTTTGATCTCGCCTCCTCCTTGGGGCGCGATCATGCCGGCGTGAATATGTCTCACGCCTTTTTCGAAGTCATTCACCAAGACCCCGTGCTCTCGCAGGTGAAATTAATCGCCGAGCCGTGGGACGTAGCGGAAGGCGGCTATCAGGTCGGAAATTTTCCGGTGCTTTGGTCGGAGTGGAACGGGAAATATCGCGACGCGGTGCGCAGTTATTGGAAGGGTGATGAAAGCCGCATCGGCGAAATGGCGTTTCGGCTCGCCGGCAGCCCCGATTTGTATCAACACGACGATCGCCGGCCGTATGCGAGTATCAATTTCGTGACCACGCACGATGGTTTTACGTTGAACGATCTCGTCAGCTACAACGACAAGCACAACGAAGCCAACGGTGAGAATAACCAGGACGGCGACAATAATAATCAATCGTGGAACTGCGGCGCCGAAGGCCCGATTGACGATCCAAAGGTCGGCGTGTTGCGCCGGAAACAGCGCCGGAATTTTCTGACGACGCTTTTTCTGTCACAAGGTGTTCCAATGCTTTTGGGCGGCGACGAAATCGGCCGGACGCAGCAAGGCAACAATAACGCCTATTGTCAGGATAACGAGATTAGTTGGTTAAATTGGGAGCGTGACGAAAACCAAAACCAGTTTTTCGAGTTCGCGAAGCGATTAATTCAATTTCGCAAAGATCATCCAGTTTTTCGGAGACCGAAATTTTTTTACGGACGGCGGAACCACGATTCCGAAATTCGCGACGTGATGTGGTTCAATCCCGGCGGGAACGAAATGAGCGAAGAGGAATGGGCCTCGCCGTTCGCGCGTTGTCTCGGAATGCTGCTCAGCGGCGACACGGCTGATATTGTGAATTTCGAAGGCGAGCCGGTCCGCGACGGAACATTCCTGTTGCTGATCAACTCGCATCACGAACCGATTCAGTTCGTGCTCCCGGGACAGGAACATCTCGGTTGGGAACTGATTCTCGACACCACGAACGAGGAAGGATTTTTGCGGGAGCCGCGCGGATTTGCTTCGGGCGACGATGTCGATCTTGGCGACCGCACCGCGTGTTTGCTGCGACTCACCAGCGGCGAACAGGCGAAAGCGCGCGAAGAATCGTGGAAGAAACGCCATTTCGATTTCCCGGCCATCAGCGCCGAGGACGAACGCGCTAATAAAGAAGTCTGAGCCTCGCACGAAGGCCACAAAGGTCACAACGGAGCACTGATAGGTAATTCTTTCGCAGACTTTGTGTCCTTTGTGGACTTAGTGCGAGCAAGTCTGAGAGAAGAGGCGTATCGCGATTTGTTTGGCGCGCGATCTTGTCGCCACGCACGAATCGATTATAGAAGAATGAGACGCGCCTTTCTGCGCGAGCATTTCGGAAAACCATCATAGCTATGACACCTACCTCTCTCGTCGTTGTTGCGGATCGCGGAAGTTTGAAAGCATATCGGGTCGAGGAAACGCCCACGCGCGGGCCGAACCTGCATCTCGTGCAGGCGTTCGACATTACCGACGCGCACGGAAAATTGATCGATAAGCTGACCGATGTGGCCGGGCGATTTGCCGTCACCAACGGCGCCAATTCTCATCACGGCGCCTCGAGCGGCGAGAGCAAACTGGAAACGGAAACTGATCGGCGCATCTACAAACAGCTCGCCGATCAGATCACGAAGGTTGTGAAGAGCGACGCCAAGGACGGCTGGTCGTTCGCCGCTCCAGCTGAATTTCACGCGACGATTGTCGATCTTTTACCGCACGAAATCCGCAACCGCATCGTCGAGCATGTGAAATCGGATTTGGTGAAGATCGAGTCCGCGAAGTTATCAACGCATTTTCGATCGCTTCAACCGATGTGATCGGGCGACGCGCGCCCGGCCATTCTGTCATCCCGAACGAAGAGAGGGACCTCGCACAGGGTGATGGATCACGCCGAGGTATGAGAACATTGACAGCTTCGATTGCGAGATCCCTCGCTCCGCTCAGGATGACATGCGGCGAAGCTGCCATCGCACTTCCGATCGTTGCGGCAAATCTGAAAGATGCTGGATGCTCGATCCTAGATGCTAAACGCGAAGATCCAATCAAGTATCCAGCATCGCAGCGCAGGCACATTTTACTTCGCTCAACATCAAGGATGACATTACTGTCTGATTAGTATGCAACTGCCTATTAACATTACCTATCGCGGCCTGGAAAAATCGGACAACATCGATAATCTCGTTTTGGAGCACGCGGCTCGGCTGGAAAAATTTTGTGACCACATCAACCGTTGCGACGTCGCGATCGAGCAACCGAACCACACTCATCACAAAGGGAATCCCTACCGCGTCCGGATCGATGTGACCGTTTCACGCGGCCACGAACTCGTCGCCGACGAAAAACAAACGGACAACGGCGCGCACGATCCGCTAACCAAAGTGATCCACGACGCGTTCAAAACGATGGAAGGCGAATTGCGTCGCGTCGTCGAGAAACAGCGGAACGAAGTAAAAACACACGCCAAATCGCGCTCGCCGAAGTAGCGGAAATGCGTCTAGCAGCGCTAAGTTAGCTGCAACGATTGGTTAGACGGTTCGTGTAATTTTGACTTTGGTGATTGAATGCAATTTCTTTCGATCGCCGGCCCAGCCGAACAAGAGAACGCCGATTACAATAAGAAAAGCAGCCGACAAATATCCGCAAGCGCGCTCTGCATCGATGGCGTGGTTCTGGGCGATCATTGTCCATGCATACAGCTGATCATAGGTAACGCTCGCAGGATGACCGGGACCAAAGTCACGATGCAAAAGAGACTGTGCGCTGTAGTGAATTGAGCTAAGCGCAAACCAGACACCAGCGAGAAGCAATCCGCCGAGTGTGATCAACGCAATGCCAAGCAACTTCATTTTGGCGAGACAGCTTACCGTTTAACGAGAAGTAGGCCGTCGATCTATCTAGTCACATCGCGGGAGCGGACTCACGCCGGTGCGCCGCCGAGAGCGCCGGGAAGCGGTGGGCCGACGTCGGGGGCGATGACTTGTTTTGGAGGTTTTTCGGGCGGCATCTTTTGGCTGCTGGGCGGCGGGATGCTCGGTGGCGGATTGATCAAACGACCGTGTTTGACGATTTCTTTAATCTGCACACCGTCGAGTGTTTCGTATTCGAGTAATGCTTTCGCGATCGCCTCAAGCGTACTCCGGTGAGCAAGGAGGACGTTTTTCGCAGTTTGGTAGGCGTCATTGAGCAGCTTGCGCACTTCCCCGTCGATCTGCTCGGCGGTGGCTTCGCTATAGTCGCGTGCGCGAGAAATATCGCGGCCGAGGAACACATAATCTTCGTGCTCGCCGTATTCAACCATACCCATTTTTTCGCTCATGCCCCATTCGCAAACCATCCTGCGGGCGATATGAGTGGCGGTCTTAATATCACCGCGCGCGCCGTTCGTGACGTCGCCAAAAATAATTTCCTCCGCGACTCGTCCACCCATGCCAACGACAAGACCAGCGATCAGCTCGTTCTTGCGATTGGTGTATTTGTCTTCTTCCGGCAGCCACATGGTCGAGCCGAGTGACGGGCCGCGCGGAATGATGGTGACTTTGTGCAGAGGCTCCGTGTGCTCGAGCAATTCGAGGAGCAAAGCATGTCCCGCCTCGTGATAGGCCGTGTTCGTCTTTTCCTTTTCGCTCAACGCCATGCTCCGGCGTTCCTTGCCCCAGCGAACTTTGTCGCGTGCTTCTTCCAATTCGGCGAGCGTGATTCCTTTTAATCCGCGACGCGCGGCAAGTAATGCCGCTTCGTTGATCACGTTGGCGAGCTCGGCGCCGGAATAACCGGGTGTGCCGCGCGCGACCACGGCAAGATCGACTCCCTCCGCCAGTTTCACTTTCTTGCAGTGCACGCGCAGAATTTCTTCGCGGCCTTTCACGTCGGGAAGATTGACCGTGATTTGCCGATCGAAACGACCGGGACGCAGCAAGGCGGGATCGAGAACATCGGGCCGGTTCGTCGCCGCGATGATAATAACGCCTTCCTGGGTATCGAAACCGTCCATCTCGACGAGCAGCGCATTGAGTGTTTGTTCGCGTTCATCGTGTCCGCCGCCGACACCGTGACCGCGATGACGGCCGACTGCGTCGATCTCGTCGATAAAAATGATGCAAGGCGCAGACTTCTTGCCTTGCTCGAACATGTCGCGCACACGGCTCGCACCGACGCCGACAAACATCTCGACGAAATCGGAGCCGCTGATTGAGAAAAATGGAACGTCCGCTTCGCCGGCAATGGCGCGCGCGATCAAAGTTTTTCCGGTCCCAGGAGGGCCGACTAGAAGCACGCCTTTGGGTATGCGGCCGCCAAGTTTCTGAAATTTTTTCGGGTCGCGCAAAAACTCGACCAGTTCCTGCACTTCGTCTTTCGCTTCCTCGACGCCGGCGACATCGCGGAACGTGATTTTGTTTTTATCACGCGCGAGCATGCGCGCTTTCGATTTCCCGAAGTTGAGCGCGCCTTTGCCGGCCATGCGGATCTGCTGGCGGAACAAAAAATACAGGACGAGAAGAAACAGCGCGATAGGCAGAAAGCCGACCACGGTTTGCGCGACGAGGTTCGATTCGGTGACGATGGCGGGCTGAATTCCCGCGGCGGCGAGCTTCTCCTGGAGGTTCGCGTTGAAGGTGAGATAAACGGTGGTGCGAAACTGAACTTCCTGCCCGGGTGTCTTCTGATAAATACCTTTCAAGGTCTGCGTCGGGCGGCCATCTTCGATGACAAGCTTCACCGGATATTTTGTAATGATCTGTTTGTTTTCCAGCAACTCGAGGAATCGATAGTACGGGACATCCTCAAATTGTTGGTAGGCGCCGCCGCGAAAGAGTACGGCGAGGCCGATCAAGGCAAAGGCGATCGCGATGAGGATAACGCCGCGCCAATTGAAATTGGGCTCGTTCCCACGCGGTTTGTTCTCCTTTTGAGAATTGCGGTCTGGCTCAGACATAGGTGACGAGGGATTCTACTCGCAAACGCAGGCTAACATGAGCTTTTTGGCAATGCAAAGAGCAGGAGCTACGCCTCCGAGCCAAGATCGACCTAGAACACGATCGCCATGTTCAATCTCAAGAGATCCTCGTTCGCATCACTTTGCGTTAGTGCGCGATTACGGTAAAATTTGCGCCGAAACATCAAGATGACGGAATTGGTCACAACAGTCGCAGAGAAAATCGATCGCGCCGTGCAAAGGGTTACGCCGTTCGCATATCGCATACAGCGAAGAGGACGTCGCTTGATGCGCCGCGCCCTGCGCAAACCGCGCAGCGTTTCGGAAGGGCCGAACCTGCTGCCGCTGTTGATCCAGGTGTTGGCCAGTTTTTCGAAAGCCGACGGCGTGCTGCTGGAGGAAGAAATCGACTCGAGTCTTGGATTTTTGCGTTACGACTATCCGGAGACCGTTTATTCGGAATTACGCCAACTTTTCCGTCAGGCGCTTTACGAGCAGCAGGATCTCTCGGCCATGGCGCAAAAGCTCGGCGCGGAATTGAGCACCGAACGCAAGATCATGCTCGGAGTTCAGCTTTACGATCTGATCTCGCAAGCGGGCCTGAAACAAGAGCAGGTCGTCCAATTTTACTCGTTCATGTCGCAGCTCGGCATGGCGGCGCAAGCCATCGACATCGTTTATCAACTCAATGCGGCCGAAGATTCCGACCCGTCGGTTTATCAGCGCGGCGCTTCACCGCTCGAAGCGCTTTCTTTTGCCAACAACGCAAGAGGCGACGTGAAATTGAAGAGCCTTTCGGAAAACGAACGCCTGCTCGCGTTTCGTTATCACGAATTGATTTTGCTGAAGAATTACAGCAGTCAAAACGTGTCGGTCCGTGGCCGGCCATTGGTGCGCGGGGGCTTTTGCCGGATTTATCCTGGCCAGCGGATTTTGGTTGGCGACCATGTGCTGACTTATCAGGAGCTGGAGCAATATTTCAACGCGAAGAAGAATGTCTCGTTGCCGCAAATTTTCATCCGAGTAAACCGGGACTCGGATGAAGTGGGACTGGAGCGTTCGCGTTCGCGCGAAAGTGCGCTGGAAATCACGTTTGGCTTGAAAGTGCGCGTAAAAGCGTTGCGCGACGTCGATGCGGTCCTCAACAAAGTTAAATTGCGCGCTGGGACGCAAGTTGAAGCCGCGCTCGAAGACCGGATCGTTTTTCACAACGACAGCGAGATGGATTTGATAGATTTGCGGCGCCGCGCGCGCGCGATGGGCGGCCGGTTCCAGCTCAAAGCCTCGAAATCCGAGTACCTCGTTTCCAATAATCCGAGCTTGCTCGAAGCTGACGACATTCTGCTTTCGCCGGGCACGAGCGGCGACGTGCTGCTGAAGATTTTTTGCGATTACGACAAACGTGTCGGCGAAATTCAAGTGATCGAAGCGGATCGGCCGATCATGGTGGGCGACGCGATCGTGCGCTCGAGTGCGCCGCTGAAGGACGGCGATACCATCCGAATCGACGTCGGACAATTTCTGCGCTGCAATTTTTCCGAGCGAATCATCGAGGAAGAGCGCAACATCATTCGGACGCTCGACGCGAGCGAGATCACGCACCGGTTCGGCAACGGCGAGATCGGGCTCGATGGAATTACATTTACGGTCAATCGCGGGGAACTCGTTTGCGTAATGGGCGCGAGCGGGTCCGGAAAGAGCACGCTACTCAAAGTGCTAGCCGGCCAGCTTGAGCCCAAAAGCGGGCAAGTCGTGCTCAACGGCCAATCGCTTTATCCGCATCTCGAAACGCTCAAGCGTTATATCAGTTACGTTCCGCAGGAGGACGCGTTTGACGAGCATCTAACGATTGGCGAAAACTTGCAGTTCGCAGCCGCGATTCGCTCGCCGCATCTTTCGCGGCGCGACCGAATGCGGCGACTGGAAGCGAAGCTGGTAGAACTTGGCTTGGGCGAACGTCGCGACGCTGTGGTCGGTAGCGCGGTGAAGAAGACGTTGAGCGGCGGGGAGCGCAAACGGCTCAACATCGGCCTCGACATGATCGGCATGTCGGATGTTTACCTTTTCGACGAACCGACTTCCGGCCTTTCGTCGAAAGACTCCGAGCACGTGATCGAGATCATTCGTGGCATGGCGCACAACAAGATCGTCATCGTCACGATCCATCAGCCGAGCTCGAAATTGTTCCAGATGTTTCACAAGGCGATCCTGCTCGACAAGAGCGGGCGGCTCGTTTTCTTCGGCACGCCGTCGGACATGCTTCGTTATTTCGCCGAAGCGGAACATCAGCATCAATTCGGCGCTGAGCTAGGCGCTTGTCCTTCCTGCGGTACGACGCGGCCGGAATTTATTTTCGATGTGCTCGAGACGCCGCTGCGCGACTTGAGTGGCGACATTATTTTCGAGGAAAATAGTCGCGGCCAACTCGTCGCGGCGCGCCGCTATTCGCCTGAGTTCTGGCGTGATAAATACGAGGCGTTCCGTTTGATTCAGGACGTCAAGCAAGTCTCGCTGCGTAAAGAACCGGCGATACCGTTGCCGGCGGCGCCAACGCAAAAGAAACGCGAGCCGTTTCGTTGGCACGATGAGTGGACGCAATTCCGCACGCTGCTGCGCCGCTCATTTATCAGCAAATTGCGCAATCGCGCGAATCTTGTCATCACCATTGGCGTGGCGCCGGTGCTGGCGCTGCTCATCGCGACAATCCTGCGTTATTCCGATAGCGGGCAGTACGATTTCGCGTCGGCTTATCACATTCCCACGTATCTCTTCCTCAGTTTGATCGTGGCAATGTTCCTCGGACTGACCAATAGCGCCGACGACATCATTCGCGATCGCGTCGTCCTGCAACGGGAACGCAATCTTAACGTACGCCTGCATTACTACGTCTTTTCAAAAACGATCACCCTCGGCATTTTCGCACTCGTCCAATGCCTCCTGTTCGTCCTGATCGGCAATTACGTCCTGCAGATTCGCGGAATGTTCTGGGTCGATCTGGGCATCGTCTTCATGACGGCAATGGGCGGCGTGGCCCTGGGTTTGGCGATCTCGTCGCTCGTGGCCGATCCGAAAACGGCGGCGAACATCGTTCCGCTTGTGCTCATTCCACAGATCATCATGGGTGGAGCGTTGATCAAGTACGAGGACATGAATCGCAATCTCGCGCTCGTCTATGCGCTGACGCATTGGTTCCACGAGCATCCAACCAGGGAGTTGGGGAAGAAGATGGACAGCAAGCTGCAGGTGCCGTTCGTCTGCCAATTCATTGCGATGCGCTGGTCGTACGAAGAGATCGTCGTCGCGCAAGCAAAGCTTAATCCGCTGACTAGCCGGCAAGAGCGCGCGGATCGAGAGATTCGCCGGATCGTCGATCGCCACGACCAAACCTCTGAAGGGATTAAGCGACTGAATAATCTTAAAGAAATTTTGGCGATGCTTTCCGGCCTTGAAGCGAAGTCGACGCGAGAGCTCGATCATTACCTCGGCCTGATCGATGAGATATTGAATGGGAAGCGGCCGTTCGAGCGCGCCCTTTTCAAAGACGCGACCGGCGGCGTGACTGCGGAGCAGGTTTATGTAAACCAGAAAGTTTCCGATCTGATTTCAAATGCCGAGATGGAGCAAAGCGATTATCGCCGCGGAGGGAAACCGAATGTCTTCTTCGGCGCAGAAAAACGCTATCTCGGGATGAAAATCAACGTGTTTGTCTTCAACACGATTGTGTTGATTGGGTCGGCGGTGGGCTTGCTCGGGTTGCTCCATTGGATTTTGCGCCGGCAACTGAAAGTGCGGAGGAGTTGAGCGCGACGCCGAAATGCTTTCGCATTTGTCATTCCGAGCGAAGTCGAGGAATCTCTCATTAGAAAACTCCTCTTTCGAGCCACACGCAATTGCTGAGAAAAAACGACAGCGAGCCAGTGTGAGGTCCCTCGCTCCGCTCGGGATGACACGCTGATACAAAAATGAAAATCCAAAATCCAAAATCCAAAATCCAAAATCGCTTGATCGTAGCGGCGAGCGAGCATGACGCGGATATGTTGTACGCGACGAAGTTCTGGGCGCCCGATCCGTTCATTTTTCTCCAGCGAAACGGTAAACGCACGCTCGTCTTGAGCGATTTGGAAATCGATCGTGCGCGCAAGCAAGCTGACGCGGACGAATTCGTTTCCTTTAGCAAGCTCGAGCGCGAAGTGCAAGGAAAAGCGAAAAAGGCGCCACCCTACGAAAAAGTCCTTTCGCATTTTCTCCACCAACGTGGCGTAAAATCGACAATCGTCCCCGCGAATTTTCCGCTCGGTTATGCGCGCAAACTGGCCGCGGACAAAATCCGGCTGAACGCGACGAATGGATCGTTTTGGCCGCAACGCGAAACGAAAACGGACGAGGAAATCCAAATGATGAGCCGGGCGTTGCGAATCACCGAGGCCGGACTCGCGCGCGGTGTTGAAGTTTTGAAGGCGTCGAAAACCCGCCGCGGAAAGAGATTGCTTTGGTCGGGAAAAACGCTCACGTCGGAAATTCTCCGAGCGGAAATTGATTCGGCGATTTTGCGCGCCGGTGGAACTCCCGCTGGAACTATTGTGGCCGGCGGCGACCAGGCGTGCGATCCGCACGAGCGCGGCTTTGGGCCGCTCTACGCGGACTCGCTGATCATTCTCGATGTTTTTCCGCGCGACGCGAAGACGGGATACTTCGGCGATCTAACGCGCACGGTTGTTCGCGGACGCGCGCGGGATGCGCAGCGACAACTTTGGGAAACGGTCAAGGCTGGACAAGCTCTGGCGCTGAGAAAAATCAAAGCCGGCGTGGATGGAGCCGAGATTCACAAGGGGATTCAGGAATTTTTTGCTAAACGCGGCTATCGCACCGAAGTGCGCAAAGGCCGGCAGGTTGGTTTCTTTCATGGTACGGGACACGGACTCGGTCTCGAGATTCATGAATATCCACGATTGCAAAAGGTCACGCTGAAAGAGCGACAGGTACTGACGGTGGAGCCGGGGCTTTACTATCCCGGAATAGGAGGGGCGCGGCAGGAAGACGTCGTGGTAATCACGAAGAACGGCTGCTGGAAGCTTTCGCGTTTCCCGAAGCAGTTGGAGATCTGATCATAAAGTCTGAACCACATCCCGTGTGGTCATCCTGAGCGGAGCGAAGGATCTCTCAATCGAAGTCTGTGCGCACTCAGCGAAGCGCATGGGCGAAATGAACGAACGATCCACGCGAGCGTCTAACGTCAGCAGACACACTTAAGACAGGCATGTTCTACCCATACGGATTTCTTAGCTCTAGCGGGCTGCTTTATCTAGGCATCCCGTTAATCATCGGATTGTGGGCGCAATTTCGCGTCGGCAGTGCGTTTCGAAAATGGAGCGCGGTGCGCGCAAGCTCGAACATTACTGGCGCGGAATGCGCACGGGAGATTTTGCGCGCCGCACAGATCAACGACGTCGATGTTGTGGAAACGAACGATTTTCTCGGCGATCATTACGATCCAACGAAAAAGACGTTGTGTCTTTCGAGTAAGGTCTACAGCACACCATCGGTCGCGGCGCTCGGAATCGCCGCACACGAAACTGGGCATGCAATTCAACATGCCAAGGCCTACGCGCCACTCAAGGCGCGCATGGCGATCGTGCCGATGACAATGTTCGCATCGCAACTGCTGCCTTTTGTATTCATCGGCGGGTTTTTCTTTCACATGACCGGCCTGATTACGCTCGGCATTTATTGCTATCTCATTTTGGCGGTTTTCCAGTTGATCACTCTCCCGGTGGAATTTGACGCCTCGCGACGCGCGAAAATTATTCTCCAACAAATGGGCATTGTGCAGCCGGGAGCAGAAGTGGCCGGGGTGAATAGCGTTCTCAACGCCGCCGCGCTTACTTACGTTGCCGCTTTCGTTGCGGCACTGGGCAACTTGCTCTGGTTAATCTCGATGCGCGATCGGCGCAGTTAACTGTCGCCTGGTGAAGAAGATGAATCCGTCAATCGCTCTACCGTCTCCTCGCCGAATAACGGATTTGTTGTCGTCCCCCCTCGAATCGCGTGTTAAGTCTAACCGCAAGGTAATGGATCAGCCACGAACCGATGAAGATCAGCAGTTGGTGGCGCGCACACAATCAGGCGAGGCTGCGGCGTTCGATCAACTTGTCGTGAAATATACGCCCCGGCTTTACGGTCTCGTTTATAACATGACCTCGAACCATGAGGATACGAACGACCTTTTGCAGGACGTTTTTTCCAAAGCCTACAAAGCGATCCGCGGTTTTCGCGGTAAGTCGTCCTTTTACACTTGGATCCACTCCATCGCGGTCAACATGACGTTGAATTTCCTCAAGAAACGCGGCCGCCGTTATCATCTTAGCCTGGACGATGTCGATGCCGGCGTGCAAAACGACAAGGAATTCCTGGAATTGACCGCCAGCAGCAGTCCGGTGAGGGAAGCCGACCTCTCCGAGCTCCAAAAAAGGTTGAACGAGGCCATGATGAAATTGTCTGATGAACACAGAGCTGTGGTCACAATGTTTCATATTCAGGGAATGCCTCACGCCGAGATCAGTAAAATCTTGAGTGTTTCGGAGGGAACGGTACGTTCCAGGCTCTTTTACGCGAATCGGCAGTTGCAGAATTATCTGGACGAATTCCGAAAAAACCCCGTTGCTTAACCCCCGCGCTGAAATGGACGAATTTAACGACAACGAAATCGGGAAGCTTCTTCGGCTGAAACGCTACGAACAGCCGGCGCCGGGTTACTTCGAGAATTTCCTGCACGAGTTTCATCGCCGTCAGCGCGACGAATTGCTACGCGAGCCGCTCTGGAAAATCTGTCTGCAGCGCGCGCAGGATTTCATGTTCCGTTTGAATATTCCCGCGCTTACCTCTTATCCGGTTGCGGCCGCTGCCGTGCTGGTCTGCGCGGCCATTATTTCGTTGAAGATTTATCAAGGACCGGAAACCACCACCCACGTTGCGGTGCAGAACCGGCAGACGTTTACCACGCCGGCAAATGTCGAGGGAGAATGGACGCTGGCGTCGCCTGTGGCGACGCGAGTTTTTACCGCGCAGCCGATTCGTAAATTCGACGAAATCGCCCGCACTCACCGGGCCACCACCGCGCCACCGCGCTACGTGCTCGATAGCGTTCCCGTGAGTTATGAGACAGCTTTCAGATTTTAGCTCCGCCCCGGGATTTCCTCGGTCCGTTGCGGTGTCCAGGCTCGCTTTCGCGTTGAGTCTTTTCGCCTTCGCCAGTTGCTCGCGCGCACAGGAACAGTCGGCCACATCGATTAGTCGCGAGGTCAAAGATGTTTTTGAGCGGTCGGCCAAGGCTGTCGTGAAAATTCATGGGGCTGATGAGCACAGCGAATTTTTCGGAACCGGTTTCTTTATTGATCCAACCGGCACGCTCTACACTTCCTATACGGTCGGCGGCGAAGCCGGAAATTTCACGATAGAATTTGACGGGAAACAGTACCCCGCGCACCAGGTTCTGGCCGATGTCCGCAGCGGTTTGGCCATATTAAAGACCGATTTAGCCACACCTGCTTTACCCATAGGCAAATCGGACCAACTGGAAGTTGCCACTCCTATCATCACTATCGGTTTCCCTCTCGATCTTCCTAAAACTCCCAGTTTCGGTATGATCGCCGGGTTCGATCGCAAATACCTCGGCCGTTATTTTTCGACGACGCATCTACGCGTGAATTTGCCGACACAGCGCGGCGAAGCTGGTGCGCCGCTCTTGAATTTGAAAGGCGAAGTTGTCGGTATTCTTATGAGCAGTTTGGAAAACAACTCGTCATGCTATGCGTTACCGATCGATGCCGCGGAAAAAATCCGCGGCGATTTCGTGCGCTTCGGTCAGGCGCGACATGGTTGGGTCGGCGCCAACGTTTCTGAGGCAAAAACGGAAGTGGCAGGTTCACGCGCCGAGGTTACTGAGATTTTGAGCCCGCCGGCAGCAGAGGGTGGGATCAAACCCGGAGACATCTTGCTCCAAGTAGGGCGTACTAAAGTTCGGCAACCAGAGGACGTGCTCGATGCCTCATTCTTTATCACGGCAGGTGATACGGTCCCGATTACGGTGCGTCGCGGTAACGAGACATTGACGTTCAATATCCAGGCTGATTCACATCCTGCGAGCAAGCCCTTCATTGCAGCTCCTCCTTCCTCCTCGAACCGCGCGATTCCGTTGAATTTGCAAACCGCGCCCGACAGAACGCCGTAGCCTCATAGCTACAGCATTTTTCGAAACTCGGTTTCATCGACAACGCGAACGCCGAGTTTTTTCGCCTTGTCGAGTTTGCTACCGGCTTCTTCGCCCGCGAGAACATAATTCGTCTTTTTGCTGACACTGCCGCTAACTTTGCCGCCGCGTTGGATGATCATCTCCGCAATTTCTTCGCGCGGTTGACTCAAGGTGCCCGTCAGCACCCAGGTCGATCTTACAAATGGCGAATCGGCGGTTTGCGCGCGCCGCGGTTCGATCTGAGGACGCACTCCGAGTTTCTCGAGTCGTTCGATGATTTTCCGGTTTCGTTTCTCTTGAAAAAATTGCTGGATGCTTTGGGCAACGACTTCGCCCACATCCGAGATCCTTTGCAATTCATCGACCGACGCATCCATCAGTTTTTCCAAACCGCGAAAATGATCGGCCAGCGCACGGGAAGCGCTCACGCCAACGTGCAAAATTCCGAGTCCGAAAATTAGCCGCCATAACGGGCGTGTTTTGCTGCTCTCAATCGCTTCCAGCAAATTGCTTATGCTCTTCTCTCCCATTCGTTCCAAGATCGACATCTTCTCCGCGGTGAGTTCGTAAATATCGCTCACGTCGCGCACTAGCTCCTGATTGACCAGTTGCTCCACCATCATTTCGCCCAAGCCTTCAATGTCCATCGCGCCACGCGAAGCGAAATGCTCGATCCGCCGCTTGAGTTGCGCCGGGCATTGGCCGTTGATGCAGCGCACCGCCACCTGGCCCTCCTCCTTTACCACTTTGCTTCCGCATTCGGGGCAAATTGTCGGCATTCGAAATTTCTTCTCTTTGCCGGTCCGCGCTTCCGTCAAGACACTCACAACCGCGGGAATTACTTCGCCCGCTTTTTCCATCACAACTCGGTCGCCAATGCGAATGTCTTTGCGCGCAATTTCCTCTTCGTTGTGCAACGTCGCACGTGAAACGGTGCTTCCGCTTACGGTCACGGGCTCGAGCATCGCAACGGGCGTGAGCACGCCGGTGCGGCCCACTTGAACGACGATGTCGATCAAACGCGTTTCCACGCGTTCGGCTTCGTATTTATATGCGATGGCCCAGCGGGGTGATTTCGCCGTGAAACCAAGTCGCTCCCGTTGCGCGAATGAATCCACCTTCACGACCGCGCCATCGGTTTGATATGGAAAATCGTGACGGACGCGATCGAGCTCGTGAATCGCGCGCAAAATTTCCTCCACTGAATTGGCCGGCCACCACCGGTCGCTCGAAGGCAGGCCGAGTTTCTTAAACAACGAGAACATCTTCGAGTGAAGATCGAGATCCACTCCTTCGACCGCGCCGGTGCCGTAGAAAACAACGCCGAGCGGACGTTTCGCCACGATCGCCGGATCAAGCTGCTTGAGCGAACCGGCTGCGGCGTTACGCGGGTTGGCAAAGACCGGCAAGCCCGCTTTCGCGCGCTCGACGTTTAGTTTTTCAAACCCCTTCTTGTCCATGAAAACTTCTCCGCGCATTTCGAGGATTTTTGGCGCCTCACCGCGAAGGCGCTCCGGAACGGAGCCAACGGTCTTGATGTTCTGTGTAATGTCGTCGCCGACAGTTCCGTCGCCGCGCGTCGCCGCGTGCCTCAATTTTCCATTCTCGTAAAGCAACGAAACGGCGACACCGTCCACCTTCGGTTCGATCACGACCGGAATTTTTTCATTCGGCAAAAGTTTCGTGATGCGCGCGTAGAAGTCAGCGACCTCTTCTTCCGAATAAGTGTTGTCGAGACTGAGCATCGGAATTCGATGCGTGATTTGCGTGAACGCCTTCAGCGGCTTGCCGCCCACGCGCTGAGTCGGCGAGTCGGGCGCCTTGAGTTGCGGGAACTGCGTCTCAAGATCGACCAGTTCCTTATAAAGCCGGTCGTAATCGCGGTCGCCGATCGACGGCGCAGCCTCTTCGTAATAGCGCCGGTTGTGCTCTTGGATTTCCTCGCGCAGCTGAGCTACGCGTTTGGCGGCCTGCGCTTCGCTCTTTGGCATGAGGCATGATACAAACCATCCAAAACTCGGCAATCATCCCAAATATGGTCATTCCGAACGGAAGCGAGGAACCTCGCCGTCGAAGCTCGTGATACACACTTTTCGCGGGTGTTCCAACCGCCCTGTGAGAGGTCCTTCGCTTCGCTCAGGATGACATGACGATGAAAATTTGGCGTAACGAACATTGCGACCAAGCTTTCAAAGCTAGGCAAAAGCGGCTTATCATGACGAATCGTGAAACCCGGCGAGAAAATTCTCGGGGTGGAAGGCGGTGGAACCAAGACCGCCTGGGTCTTGGCGGAGCGCGAAGGCGAGGAACTGCAAATCGTCGATCAGGGAAGACTCCCGGCCGCAAATTTCCGTTTGGCTACGCCGGAACGTTTGCGCACAATTTTTCTCGAACTCCCAAAGGAGGTTGATCGCGCCGGAGTTTTTCTGGCCGGTTGCGGCACGGCCGCAGATAGACAATCACTCGCGCGACTCTGCGCGGAGATTTGGCCGACGGCGAAAATCATTACCGGAAGCGACCGCGATTCCGGTCTCGCCGCTGCGCTTGGTCATGCGGATGGAATTGCCGTGAATGCCGGCAGCGGCTCTTCCGTTACGGGAAGACGGGGCGACAAGATCGAGAACGCCGGAGGATGGGGACACATCTTGGGCGACGCGGGCGGCGGTTACTTTCTTTCCATTCAAGCGCTGCGGTTGATTCTGCGCGAATACGATCTGCATCGGGGCGAAGTGCAGTTCACCGCGAAAGTTTTGCACGCGCTCTCTTTAAATACGCTCGACGAACTTGTGCGCTGGGCTCAGATCGCGGACAAAATGGAGGTCGCGACGCTGGCGCCCGTTGTCTTCGAAGCCGCCGCGAATGGCGACGCGCGCGTCATGGAGATCATCGAAGAAGGCGCGCAAGTTCTAACCGAATACACCGAGGCAGTGGCGACGCGTCTCCATCTGCTCGCGCCGAAAGTGATATTGCTGGGCGGATTGTTTCATCGCGATTCAATCTACACGCACGCGTTTCGGCGGAGGCTTAAGAAGAATCTTCCCGATGCGCGCGTCGCGACTGCCGACAAATCTCCTGAGTTCGGCGCGGCGTTGCTTGCTGCGGAGATGGATGAACATGCGATTTTTCGAGCGGGGACTAGCGACGACAAGATTGACAATCTCGCTGCCGCGTTAACCGAGCAGCGTAACCCGCGGTCGGAAAATTTAGAAAAACTGAGCGCACGAAAGTTGGTCGAGCTTTTTGTTGAGGAAGAAAAATTTGTGCAGGAAGCATTGCGCGGAGTGATTGGCGATCTTGCCAAAGCGGTCGAGATCGTTTCGCATTCTTTGCGCAAAGGCGGCCGTTTGTTTTATGTCGGCGCCGGAACGAGTGGACGGCTCGGAGCTCTCGATGCGAGCGAAATCCCGCCGACTTTTGGCGCGTCAGCCGAGCTTGTTCAAGGTATCATCGCCGGCGGCGCGACCGCGCTTTCACGAAGTGTCGAAGGTGCCGAGGACGAAGAAAATAACGGCGCGCTGGCAGTCGATGAGCGGGGAATAAAGGATCGCGATGTCGTAATCGGGATCACGGCGAGTGGGCGAACGCCATTTGTCCTCGGGGCACTGGCGCGGGCGAAGTCGCTGAGAGCAAGAACGATTTTGCTGACGTGTAACCCGGCTCGATCGCAAAACATACACGCCGACCTTGCGATCGATCTCGCGACTGGGCCGGAAATTCTTACTGGATCGACCAGGTTAAAAGCGGGAACAGCGACAAAAGTCGCGCTCAATATTATCAGCACCGGCGCGATGGTCGCTTTGGGAAAAGTGCGCGGTAATTCGATGATCGATTTACAAATCATGAGCACGAAACTCCGTGATCGCGCCGTCCGGCTCGTCTCGGAGATTACCGGTAGCGATTACGCAACCGCGCAAAAGAAACTGGAGGCGAACAATTGGAATCTACGGGCCGCTGTCGATTCGCCGAACTCCGATTGACAAGCAACGTCGATTTGATTTCGCAATTTTAAGGGAAAATCTTGCCAAGTCATAAGCGCAAGCGGGCCTCGAGACACGAAGAAAAAGAAACTCAACCTGAAGGAAATTCTATGCTCTGGACCATTTTCGTTATTCTTGTTGTTCTGTGGCTGCTCGGCTTCACCATTCACGTCGGCGGAGGCCTAATTCATATACTCCTCGTCATCGCCTTGATCGTGTTGATCGTGCAGTTGATTCAAGGCCGCCGTCCGCTGTAACCGCATTCGTATCATTATGAAGCCTGCTGGAATTGTTGGCATCATCCTCATCGCAATCGGCATCATCGCGCTCGCGTATGGCGGAATCACCTACACCAAGCGCGAAAAAGTCATCGACGCCGGGCCGTTGCAAGTCAGCGCCGATAAGGAAAAAACCATTCCATTGCCGCCGATCCTAGGCGGGATCTGCCTCGTCGGCGGAATCGTTCTCGTGCTGGCGGGTGGCAGAAAAACTTAACCGACGAGTCGATTAACCGCCCGACTTGAGAACGGCGAAGGTCTTGCTGCCTTTGCGATCTAGATAGAGGAGCACGCCGCGTTTGGGATCGGCTTTGTTGAGCGCTTCGCGGAACGATTGGACGTTGGGAACCGATTTGCCGTCCACTTCGGTGATTACGTCTTCGCGCTCGATGCCCTGTTGCGCGGCGAGGCTGTCCTCAGCCACGTCGGTGACGATAACGCCTTGTTTGATGTCGAGATGGAGGCGTTCGGCCACTTCCTTGGTTAGATCCTGCACTTGCAATCCGAACTTGCCGACATCTTCCGGCTTGGAGCCTGGTTGCACCGGCTCGTTGGAGGCGCGCGAGATTTCATTCGGCAATTCGCCGGTCTTCACTGGAATCTTAATCGTCTGACCCTTCCGCCAAACGGTCAGCTCAATGCTTTGTCCGATCTTCTTTTTCAGAATTTCGTGTTGCAGTTGGGAGTCGCTGGCGACCTGCGCTCCATCGACCTGGGTGATTACGTCGAACGGCCGAAGATCGCTTTTGTAAGCCGGCGCGTCCGCTTCAATCGTGCGCACGACCGTCCGCTTCAATCGTGCGCACGACGACGCCTTTATCGAGCCCTTTGAACAAATCGCGGATCGAAGGATCGTCACCGAGCGTTTCAATGCGAATGCCGAGCCACGGTCTCATGATCTTGTGGCCGGCGATAAGCTCGCCCCCAATCTCCTTTGCCATGTTGCTCGGGATGGCAAAACCGAGTCCGCGATTCAATCCGTTGATCAGTGTGTTCATGCCGATGACATTGCCGTCGATGTCGCAGAGCGGGCCGCCGCTGTTTCCCGGATTGATTGATGCGTCGGTCTGGATGTAATCCGAAATGGCATAGCCGTTGGTCGGAATCAGTTTGTTGCGGCCTTTGCCGCTGATCACGCCGTAAGTGAACGTGTAGTCGAGTTTGAACGGCGCGCCGATCGCAAACGCGAACTGTCCCACGCGCACCGCATCGCTGTCTCCAAGTTGCACGACCGGGAGATCTTTCGCGTCGATCTTGATGACCGCGATGTCGGTCTTTTCATCTGTCCCGACGGTCTTGGCTTGAAATTCGCGGCCGTCCTTCAATTTCACGCTGATCTTGTCGGCTCCCTCGACGACGTGAAAATTCGTAAAAATATAGCCATCGGGCCGAACGATGAAGCCCGAGCCCTCGCTTTGCACAGGTTGGGGCCGGCGCAAATTCCCATGTGGATTATTTTCATCCGGCGGACCTTGGAAAAACAAATCGTCAAAAGCCGAACCTTCCGTGCCGTCGCTTTTCTTGGAAATTTCGATGATGACGACGCTGGGGGCCACGATCTCAAAAACCTTTGCGAACGCGTTGTTAAGCTGGTGAACGACGTCCTTGCCCGCTTCGGCCGCCGCGGCGGGAACGGTTGACGTCGCTTCCGGCTGGCCCGCCGGTGACGCGGCTAAGATCGACAGCGTGCTCAGGGCGGAAATTAAGATTGAGATCGGTAATGAGCGCATTAGTTGGAACTTGGACAGCATTCACCATGCAACGTTCATTCCTTCGCTACGCTCAGTAATCCCCATCCCAGGCGGGCTTTGCCGTGCATGTCGGGCCTCTAGACTCGTTGCATTTAACGCTTTTAACGACTGGACTACTTGACGCATGGTGTATGATCAGTCGGTTTCACCCCGAAATATGCGTTCTCTCAATTCACAAGCTGTTTTCGCGAGTTTATTCGCCCTGGCGGTGGTCGTCGGGGTCACCGGCATTGCGCCTGATCCGTCCGCGCGCAGCTCCGTCTCAGCGGATGAATTTGTGCAGGCGATGGACGCGCATCGCGCGTCGGTCATCGATCTTTATATCAACGAGCATCGCGACCCTAATGCTCGCGCTTCGCACGACCGTCCGCTAATTTTGGCGGCCACCCTGGAGCAGGATTGGCAGACGGTCCGACGACTTCTCGCGGCCGGCGCGAGTGTCGATCTTGGGGACGAAACGGGATTGAAACCGCTTATGGCCGCGGCCATGTACGGTAATACCGATATCATCAACCAATTCATCCCGCTGGTGACAAACATTTCCGCGAGTGATCGAACGGGACGCACCGCACTTCATTATGCCGTGGAGGCTGGAAAGGCGGCCGCAGTAGAAATTCTTCTGCCGCTGGTGCAAGACATTGGAAAACCGTGTGCCGACGGCTCCGATCTTTTGGGAATGGCACTGGAGACCGGCAATTCGAAAATCATCGAGTCCATTTTGCGGCGCATGCCGCCACAGCAACAATGGACGACCGGTGCGCGCCGCGCATTCGAAGCGGCCCTGGCGAGCGGCAACAAGGATCAGATCCGATTATTGCTGAGCAAGCATGCTTCCCCGCCGACTCCGGACGGCCGAAGCGTGCCGCTCCTGGCTTACGCCATCGCATCCAACGACCTGTCTCTCTTCAATATGCTTCTTTCCTGTAGCGCGGACCCCAACACGGTTCTGCCGGACAAGTGCGACAAGGAATTCCTGGCCTCGCTTCCGTCGAAGTCTCTCCAGAATTACATTCCGTACGATAAAGGGGTGACGGTCCTTATGCTGGCCGCGGGGCTCGGTCAGGCCGACTACGTGCGCGCGCTTCTCGATGCTGGCGCAGACCGGAATCGCGCCACGAAGCGCTGCAAGATGCTTGCCCTTTATCTGTCTGCGCAGAACGACCAGTGGCGTTGCACACAAATTCTTCTCGGCAGCGGACCGTCGCCGGACAAGCTACATATCGAAATTTCTCTGTCTTCGCAGCACGTCGCGGTCGTTAAGGACGGAGTACCGATATTCAACACCATCTGTTCGACTGGAAGACAAGGCTATTCCACCCGAGCCGGGTCCTATGTCATTACTGACAAAGATCGCAGCCATCGTTCCACTATCTATAAAGTGGAGATGCCTTACTTCATGCGTCTCAGTTGCCTCGATTTTGGAATGCACGAAGGCGTCGTCCCGAACTATCCCGCATCCCACGGCTGCATCCGGCTGCCGTCCGAAGCGGCTCGCAAACTATTCGCGGAAATTCCGGTCGGCACGCTCGTGACCGTGCAGTAGTAGCTTCATTTCAGCACATCCAAGTGCTCGCATTGACACGTTAGTTAATGGCATTAACTTTTTTGCCCTCAACTAAAATGCTTGCTACCGCGGTAGGGAAATTGGACGGGAAAGAGTTCGTCTCACATGCGCCGGGATATTGGCCAAATGTGCCGGCGGAACTCTGGAATGATTGGAAATGGCAGCTCAAGAACAGGGTCACTTCGCTGGCCCAGCTCGAGCAGCATATCGAGCTTAGCGAAGAGGAACGCAGCGGCGTCTTGCTTTCCGGCGACAAACTTGCGCTCGCCATCACGCCGCATTTTTTCAATCTGATTCCCCGGGAAAGAAATCTGGACGATCCGATCCGGCGACAGGTCATTCCTCGAATCGAAGAGACTTGGACATCGCCTTACGACATGGCCGATCCGTGCGGCGAAGACTCGCATATGCCGGTGCCGGGTTTGGTGCATCGCTACCCGGACCGCGTGCTCTTTTTGGTAACCGATCGCTGCGCCAGCTATTGTCGATATTGCACCCGCAGCCGCGTGGTCAGCGGCGTCGGCGAACAGGAGTTGCACACCGATTTCGAGGAAGCGTTTCGTTATCTCGAACAACACACCGAAGTGCGCGACGTGCTCCTTTCCGGCGGCGACGCGCTTCTCTTCAGCGACGATAAACTGGAAAAATTGCTGAGTCGCTTGCGCGCGATCTCGCACATTGAATTTCTCCGCATCGGCACGCGCGTTCCGATTTTTCTGCCGCAACGAATTACGCCGGAGCTGTGCGCGATGCTGCAAAAATATCATCCGCTCTGGATGAGCGTGCACGTCAATCATCCACGCGAGTTGACTATTGAAGTGAAGGAAGCGCTTGAGCGTCTCGCCAACGCCGGCATACCGCTCGGCAACCAGAGCGTCCTGCTCGCCGGCGTGAACGACAACATCGACGTCATGCGTAATCTCGTGCACAAATTGCTCATGTGCCGTGTCCGTCCTTACTACATCTACCAATGCGATTTGATTAACGGCTCGTCGCATCTGCGCACTTCGGTGGCGAAAGGGATCGAGATCATTGAAGGATTACGCGGTCACACCACAGGTTACGCAATTCCGCAGTTCGTGATCGACGCGCCCGGCGGCGGCGGCAAGGTCCCGATCAATCCTGGTTACATCTTGTATCACGACAACGAGAAGATCGTGATCCGCAATTACGAAGGAAACATTTTCGAGTATCCCGAAACCGGCAACGAAAACGTCCAGTTCGCGCCACAGCGTGAATATCACGACGAATATCTGTATTCGTAAAATACGGATAGACAGGATTGAGTGGATTTACTCTGAATCCGAATCCTGACAATCCAATTAATCCTGTCTACTTTTGATTCGTAAACGATCGCGCCGCCGATGACTGTCATCACGCAGCGTGTTTTCAAGATTTCCGACGAAAGCAATCCGGTCTCTTTTTGCTGTAACCACTTCCGCGTGTGGTTGTCGTTCGTCGAGCATGTAAACGTTTCCGTTGACGAAAATAAGATCGACATCCTCGGCGTGAGATGTCCTGGCGAAAAAGCAAACAAAAAGGAGAAAGAATCCGATATAAAATGTCGCTCTTTCACTTGACGCTCCGGTGAACTTTTGACGTTATCAATTCTGCCAGTTCTTCAATTTTCCGTATGAAGAATTGGCGTCTCTTGTTTTTTGGATCGACATGAAATTGAACGACGAATTTTCTTTTGCCAATCCAATCTCGATTCATAGAATTGCCACTTCTCGCTTTAGCGCCGGCGGGAAGAACCGACCGGAGACGTTCTGAACCAAAAACATCCTAAAATCCACCCTTTCAGGTATTCAAGTTGGCGGCTACGAACCGTAGCGCGCCGTTGATCGTTTATGGCGAACTTTTTCCCGCGCTGGACTAATTGGCTACCGCTCAAAGTCGCTATTTGCGGCGTCTTTATCGTGTGCGGATTGACCGCCGCGACTTGGTACTATGGGACGCCGAAATATACGCGCGTCGGTTATCAACCGATTCAGCCGGTGCCATTCCCGCATGACATCCATGTGTCGCAACTCGGGATGGATTGCCGTTATTGCCACAGTTTTGTCGATGTGGCGGCGCATTCGAATCTGCCCAACACCCAGACCTGTATGAATTGTCATACGCAGGTGCAGAAGGACAATCCGAAGCTGGAGCCGGTGCGGGCGAGTTGGAAAACGGGCAAACCGATCGAGTGGGTGCAGGTGCACCGCACCCCGGACTACGTGTTTTACAATCACTCAGCCCATGTCAATCGCGGGATCAGTTGTTTCAGTTGCCACGGCGAAATCAATCACATGCCGGTGGTTTACCACGCCAAGCCGCACAGCATGGCGTGGTGCTTGGAATGCCATCGGCATCCGGAAAATTTCCTTCGCCCCGACGATCAGATTTTCAATCTCGATTGGAAACCGGACGACGTGAAGCCGGCCGAGTTTGTCGCCAAGTACGGGCAACCGCAAAATGTGAGCGAAGATTTTTCAAAAAAGAAAAAGCTTACCCAAACCGAGATCGGACAAACCTTGAAAGAGCGCTGGAATATTAAGCCGCCGATTAACTGTCAGGGGTGCCATCGATGAAACGCGTTTTCCAACATCCACCGGAGTCGCTCACCGGAAAGAAATACTGGCGCAGTCTCGGCGAGCTGAGCGATACGCCGGAGTTTCGCGATTGGCTGGAGCGCGAATTTCCAGCCGGCGCCTCCGAGTTAAATGGCGACGAATGGTCGCGCCGCGGCTTTTTGAAATTGATGGGGGCGTCGATGGCGCTGGCCGGTTTCGGATTGAGCAGCTGCCGTCGTCCGGAAATGCATCTCGTTCCGTTTACCAAGAGCGCGGAGTGGACCATTCCGGGCAAACCGCTTTTTTACGCGACGGCAATGCCGCGCCGAACGGGCGCGATCCCGCTCGTCGTTACGACCCATGACGGCCGGCCAACCAAGATCGACGGCAACCCTCTGCATCCGGCGAGCGGCGGCGCCACCGATGCCTTCGCCCAGGCTTCCATTCTCGACCTTTACGATCCGGCGCGATCGAAAGATTTCCGGGAGAACGGAAAAATTTCCGATCGAGCGGCGTTTGAGAAGTATCTCGACAAGGTGCGGCCACACTGGATGGCGGACCAGGGTGGCGGGGTCGCGTTTTTGGTCGAACCCGGTTTTTCGCCGACGAGAGATCGCTTGCGCAACGAACTTCAAAAAACTTTCCCGCGCATCCATTGGTGTGAATACGATCCGCTGCTGAGCAGCGCGCAGAGTTTCGCCACGCAAATCGGTTTTGGCGAACAATTGCGCGTGATCCCGCACATCGAACGAGCCGACGTGATTCTCGCGCTGGACAGCGACTTTCTCGATTGCGGGCAGGGAGACTTGGAATCCGTCCGAGCTTTCAGTGCGCGTCGCAGAGTCAAGGCATCGAAGGACACGATGAATCGTCTGTATGTCGTGGAAAATCGCTTCAGTCAGACTGGGGCGATGGCGGACCATCGGCTCCGCGTTCCGGCATCCCAAATTCCTTCGTTTACTCGTGCGCTTGCAGAAAAAATGGTGGCGGCAACAAAAGACGGCGCGCTCGGATCCGTGGTCGGCACACTTCCGGCGCAGACGAATGCGACGAAATTCGACGAGCAATGGCTAACGGAAGTCGTAAACGATTTGGTCGCGAAATCGGGCGCGAGTCTCGTGCTCGCCGGTCCGGATCAGCCTGTGGTTGTGCAATTGCTCGTCTACGCGATGAATGTCGCGCTCAAGAATCTTGGTCACACGCTCGTTGTTCGCGAATTTCCAAGCGACCGGCGGACCAATAGCATTCTTCAACTCGCTTCGGATATCGCGGCCGGCCGGATCGAACACCTCTTCATTCTCGGAGGCGATCCGGTTTATAACGCTCCGCGTGCGCTGACGCCGGACCTGGTAACAAGTCAGCTGCTCGATTGGGCCGATTTGCAGAAGAAGGTCGCAAACGTCGTGCGCGTCGGTTACTACGAAGACGCGACCTCGGCGTTGAGCAAATGGCATGTCCCGGCGGCGCATTTCCTCGAGTCCTGGGGCGACGCGATGACTGAGCGGAGCGGCTACCTTGCGATCCAGCCCATGATCCTGCCGCTTTTCGGTGGCCTGTCGGACATCGAAGTGATGAACAGTGTTTTGGCGGGACCGAAATCCGAAGGTCCCGAGTTGGTGCAGGAAACGTTTCGTTCCACCAATCCGCCGGGTGACTTTGCCACGGCCTGGTCGCTGTTTTTGCGCGACGGCTTTGCCGCCCACGTCACGGCAAATGAAAAATCACCAGCGTTCAATCCAAATGCCGCCGCGAGTGTAGCGCGTAATCTTTGGACTTCCGTCGCGGCTCCGAGTCTCAAGTCACCAGAAATCGTCCTCGTTCCAAGTTATGCAATGGACAATGGACGCTACATTAATAATGGCTGGCTCCAGGAGCTTCCCGATCCGATCACCAAGCTCACTTGGGATAACGCCGCGCAGATGAGTCCGGCGTTTGCGCGCCATCTCGAAGTGGAAACGGGAGATCTCATCCGCATCGCCGTGACCGACCAGCGGACGTTCCGGGATAAACGCATCGCCGTGACCGACCAGCGGACGTTCCGGGATAAACCAATCGTACGCGAACTCGTGATCGCGGCTTTTGTGCAACCGGGTCATGCCGATAATTCAATCACCATTCCTCTCGGTTATGGACGCACGCATACCGGTCCGATAGGCGAGGAATCGGGCTTCAACGGTTATCTGCTGCGCACACCTTCAAATCCGCATTACATCGTCGAGGACGGCCAGGCCGTCGCGAGCGTGAAGGTGACGAAGGTCGGGCAAAAATATCCGCTTTCGATCACGCAGGACCATTGGAGCATCGAAGGCCGCGGCCTTGTGCGCGAAGCCACGCTCGAACGTTATCGCGCAGACAACGAATTCGTGAAGAAACTCGAAGGCGAAGAAGTGTCGCAACCATTGCCTTCGCTCTACAGCCATCCGCCACTTGAGGGGGAACATCAGTGGGGCATGGCAGTCGATCTTAACGTTTGCACCGGTTGCAGCGCGTGCGTCGTCGCCTGCCAAAGTGAAAACAATATCCCGATCGTCGGAAAATTGCAGGTCAGTCATGGCCGCGCGATGCATTGGATTCGCATCGACCGCTATTACGCGAGTCACAAAGACTTCAATCAGGACCATGGCGATTGGCCGGAAGATCCCGAAATCGTGCACGAGCCGATGATGTGTCAGCATTGCGAGAACGCGCCGTGCGAAACCGTTTGTCCGGTCAACGCCACCGTTCATAGCGAAGACGGGCTCAACGTCATGGCCTACAACCGCTGCGTCGGCACTCGTTATTGCGCGAACAACTGTCCGTTCAAAGTGCGCCGCTTCAATTTCTTCGATTACAACCAGCGGCCGGTCGGCAAGAAGAAGATCGCCGGCCAATTCAGCATCTATAAAGAATACTTCGCGCCGCTTACGACCAAAGGCGCGCCGGACACAGTCAAGTTGCAAAAGAACCCGAACGTCACCGTGCGAATGCGCGGCGTGATGGAGAAGTGCACGTTCTGCGTCCAACGCATCGAGGAAGCGAAGATCGCGGCGCACGTGCGCGCCGGCGCGTCGAACAACACTCGCATTCCGCGCGATTCGTTCACGACCGCGTGTGCGCAAGCTTGCCCGACCGAAGCGATTGTCTTTGGCGACATCAAAGATCCGGAAAGCCGCGTCTCGAAGATGAAACAACAGGATCGAAATTATCGGCTGCTCAATTATTTGAACGTGAATACGCGGACGAGTTATCTCGCGCGCATTCGCAATCCGAATCCGAAAATGCCGGACGCGGCGAAAATCGGTGTAGCCAGCATTCTCAAAGAAGGGCATTCCTCGAAGAACGGCGAGACGAAGCACACGGAGGAAGGCGAGTGAAAACAGTTGTCGATCTTGCATAAACCATGGACAGCGCACCCACAGCACCAGGAGTGATCAGCGGCGAGAAGCCGCTTGCGCGCGTTCCGCTTGTTTTGAACAAGCGAAATTTCAGTTGGCTGACGGAACGCATCTCCGGCGTGGTGGAACAACGCGCGCCGCGTTGGTGGTGGGTGACGTTTACCATCACCGCGACGATCGCCACTTTCGGCTTGTTCTGTCTCGGTTACCAAATTTCCACGGGCGTCGGCACATGGGGGCTAAACCATCCGGTCGGCTGGGCGTGGGACATCACCAACTTCGTTTTCTGGATCGGTATCGGACACGCCGGCACGCTCATTTCGGCGATCTTGTTCTTGCTTCGACAAAAATGGCGGACGTCGATCAACCGTTCGGCTGAAGCGATGACGCTCTTCGCGGTTATGTGCGCCGCGATTTTCCCCGGCATTCACGTCGGCCGTGTTTGGATGGCGTGGTTTCTCGCACCCGTCCCAAACAGCTGGGGCGTCTGGCCGAATTTCCGCAGCCCGCTGATGTGGGACGTGTTCGCGGTCTCGACCTATTTCACCGTTTCCGTTTTATTTTGGTACACCGGTTTGATTCCCGATTTGGCGACGCTGCGCGATCGCGCGACTTCCAAGATCAAGAAATTGCTCTTCGGCATTTTCGCGGTCGGCTGGCGCGGATCGAACCGCAACTGGCGCCATTACGAAATGGCGTACTTGTTGTTGGCCGGTATTTCCACTCCGCTCGTATTGTCGGTGCACAGCGTCGTGTCGTTCGACTTCGCCACGTCGATCTTGCCCACGTGGCACACCACGATTTTCCCGCCTTACTTCGTCGCCGGCGCGATCTTTGGCGGGTTTGCCATGGTGCTCACGTTGATGATTCCGGCGCGCGCGATCTTCAAACTGCAAGACATCATTACGCCGCAACACATCGACAAAATGGCGAAGATCATTTTGCTGACCGGCTCGTTCGTCACTTACGCCTACACCATGGAATTTTTCATGGCCTGGTACAGCGGTAACCAGTACGAGAAGTTCGCTTTCTTCAATCGCGTCTTCGGTCCCTACTGGTGGTACTGGTGGGTCGGCATGCTTTTCTGCAACATGCTTTCGCCGCAGTTGTTCTGGTTCAAGTGGTGCCGGCGGAACATCTACGTCGTTTATTTCGTCTGCATGTGCGTGAACGCCGGCATGTGGTTCGAGCGTTTCATTATCATCGTCGGCGGATTGCACCGCGATTTTCTGCCGTCTTCATGGGGAATGTTTTACCCGACCTGGGTTGATATTTGGACGTTCATCGGCACGCTCGGCATCTTCACGTCGCTCTTCCTGCTCTTCATCCGCTTCTTGCCGATGATTGCGATGTCGGAAGTGAAAATCGTTTTGCCGGAAGCGAACCCTCATCATGGACCGACAGCCGATCATCCCCCGCTTGCGGCAACTGGAAAGGAGCGAACATGAGGACGCCGTCTGGTCACACGGTTTACGCGATGGCGGCCGAATATGAGAGCGCGACCGCGCTCTACGAAGCGGCTAAGCGTGTGCGCGACGCCGGTTTCAAACGCTGGGATGTTTATTCGCCATTTCCAATCCACGGAATGGATCAGGCGATGGGCTTGGGCAAATCGTGGCTCAGTGCCGTGGTGCTTTGCGGCGGCATTACCGGTTTGCTAACCGCAGCGGTTTTGGAGTTCGGACCGTCGTGGTTCATCTATCCGGTGATCGTTCACGGAAAACCTTTCGACTGGCGAACTGTCCCCGCTTTTTTCCCGATCATGTTTGAGCTCACCGTGCTCTTCTCCGCTTTCGCCGCGTTCTTTGCCGTGCTCATCATGAATGGGTTGCCGCGCTGGAATCATCCGATCTTCAATTGGGATCGGTTCAGTCGCGCGACCAACGACGGTTTCTTTCTCGCCATCGAAGCGCGCGATCCGCGGTTCACTGAAATCGAAGCGCGCGAGCTGCTCGAAAGCACGGGCGGCCAGCACATCACCATCGTGCACGAGGATTGATTATGTTGCGCGGCTTCCTCTTACTTTTCGTTTTGACCGGCGTTGCGCTTGTCGCCATTCTTGGATTTCGCGGACAGAAGGGCAGCCAGCCGCCGTTCGAGCTTTTTCCCGACATGGTTCGTCAGGTGAAAGTGCGCGCGCAAGCGCCGCTCGGTTTTTTTGCAGATGGACGCGGTCCGCGCCTGCCAGTCGCCGGCACCGTTCCGATCGGTTACGAAATGCCGAACCCGGAAAACACGCCCAGCGGCGCGCCGCCGGGAGAATTGCTTTCGCATCAGCGCGTCGCCTTCAGCGCCGGAACCGATTATTACAACACCGGAAAAATGGGCGATCGCTGGGGCACGGGTATTCCGATTGAAGTCACGCCCCAATTGATGGAGCGCGGGCGCGAGCGCTTCAATATCACGTGCGCGATGTGTCACGGCGCCACCGCGACAGGCAACGGCATCACCAAACAATACGGCCTCGCCACCGTCGTCACTTTGCAGGATGACCGCATTCGCAAAATGGCGGACGGCGAAATTTTTAACACGCTCACAAACGGCAAGAACACGATGATGGCTTACGGACCCAACATCATGGTGGCGGACCGCTGGGCGATCATCTCGTATCTGCGCGCGCTGCAGCGGAGCCAGAACGCATCGATTAACGACGTGCCGGAAGAACATCACTCGGAGATGGAAAAGAAATGAGCGATCGTTCCCAGGCATTGCCGGCGCCGGAAGGCGAATTCGTGGAAACTTCGCGTTTCGGCGGATTATCGATTTTGTTCGCGCTTCTTGCTTTGGTCGGCTTGGGGCTGGGCGTCGTCGGCGCAATGGTCGATCCGGCGCAGTTTAGTTTTTCCTGGCTTTTCGCTTTTGCTTTCTTCTTCACGCTCTGCGCCGGCTGCTTCTTCTGGACGCTTGTTCATCACGCCACCGACGCGGACTGGAGCGTGGTGGTGCGACGCCAACTCGAAAACATTGCTTCACTCCTCGCGGTCATGGCTGTCTTTCTGGTGCCGGTGTTGTTGCTTCGTCATCATCTCTACGGGTGGATGAATATTCCGCCCGGGCACGAGGAGGCGCTCGATGTCAAACGTCCTTACCTCAACTGGCATTTCTTCCTCACGCGCGCGATCGTCTTTTTCGCCTTCTTCATTATCGCGACGCAATTGCTCCGGCGGTTCTCGGTCCGGCAGGACAAGGACGGCAATCCGCGATTCACGTTTTGGATGCGCAAACTTTCTTTTATCAGTCTGCCCATGTTCGCGCTTTGCCTGACTTTTGGCGCCTGCGATTGGCTGATGAGCCTCAATTACCACTGGTTCTCCACCATGTGGGGCGTTTATATTTTCGCCGGCACCGCCGGATCTTCCATGTCGCTGCTCGTCCTTGTCATCACGGCGTTGCGCAACGCCGGCTACCTGCAAGACATAGTTACGGTGGAGCATTACCACGTCATGGGAAAATGGATGTTCACTTTCACTGTTTTCTGGGCCTATATCGGCTTCAGCCAATACATGCTCATCTGGTATGCGAACATGCCGGAGGAGACGCAATACTTCCTCGTTCGAAATACCGAGTCGTGGTGGGCCCTGAGCATGCTTTTGGTGGTCGGACGGTTCTTTGGTCCCTTCGCTATTCTACTTATGCAGGGGTTCAAGAAACGGCCGCGCCGTTTGTGTCTGCTCGCGGCCTGGATCCTTTGCATGCAGCTGCTCGATATGTACGTCATCGTGGTGCCCGCATTGCACGGAACGGGCGTGCACGTGAGCATTTGGGATTTTGTTCCGCTTCTCGGCATGGGCGCGACGCTCGCCTTTGTTTATTTGCGCCTCCTTGGCCGGACATCGGTTTTTCCGGTGCGTGATCCGCGTGTGATCGAATCAATCAATTACCAGAACTGATATGGCCGATGCCGAATCCATTCGCCAAGCCGCGCACGTGCGCACGCCATTCTCCGCCTGGCTTGGCGTCGTTTTACTTTTTGCGCTTTTCGGCGTCATGGTGCTCGCGATTATCGGGCCGTCGCCGCGCGGCGACACTTACGAGAAGAAACGCGCCAAAGCGCGCGAAGAAAAACTTAAGGCCGCGCGCGAAGCCGACGCGAAGGCGCTCACCACATACAGCTGGATCGACAAGCAAAAAGATACCGTCCGAATTCCGATTCAGCGCGCAATGGAACTGGCTGTGACGGAACTTGCGCAGAAAAAACCCGCCCCGGCTGGTCCAATTGCGACGCCGGAGCCCCAAGCATCCGCTGTCGCAACTGCTCCTTCACCGGCGGCAACAGCGTCGCCATCGCCAACCGGCACACCAAAAGCAACTTCAGTTGCGGGACCAAGCTCGGAGAGTCGCAATCAACCAGCCGCGGCTGTTAATCCGCCGCCTGCGCCTCCGGGAACACAACCGGGCGCATCGGCTTCACCTGCTGCGTCCCCGGCGCAAGCCGCGGCCGCGCAACCAAAATCAGCGCAGCAAACGCCAGCGCCATCTCCGTCCGGAACTCCAACTCCCGCCGCCGGGAAAACGCCATGACCACTTTGAATTCGCCGCAAATGATCTTACGACCAAAATATGGATGCCGCTGAGATACCGTTGAAAGCGCCACCGGTTCCGACCGATGTGCCGACGAGCGACACCGAGCAGATCGAGCGCGCTTTGATCGATGCCTCGACGCGCGTGCCGGTGTTGATGTTTTACACCTCCGCAATCGTCTGGCTGCTGCTCGGCACGCTGCTCGCCATGTTTGTGTCGATCAAGTTGCATGCCCCCGACATGTTTTCGGGAGTCAGTTTCCTCACTTGGGGCCGCGTGCGACCCGCGCACACCAACATCATGATTTACGGTTGGGCGTCGATGGCCGGTATGGGCACGGCAATTTGGTTGATGGCGCGTTTGTGCCGCACCGTTCTGCGGCATCCGCTATTGATTATCACCGGCGCGGGCTTCTGGAACCTCGGCGTGCTTCTCGGCGTTGGCGCGATCCTTACCGGCGACAGCACCGGTTATCAGTGGCTCGAATTCCCGCCATACGTGGCGGTCATTCTTTTCGTTGCTTACGCCATGATCATGTCGTGGGCGGTGTTGATGTTCCGTTTCCGGCGCGGCGACCGGATTTACATCACGCAATGGTATTTGCTCGGCGCGTTCCTCTGGTTCCCGTGGCTTTACGCCGCCGCGCAACTGATGCTCTTCGTCGTGCCGGTGCAGGGCGTGATGCAGGCGGCGGTCAATTGGTGGTACGCAAACAATCTGCTCTTTCTCTGGTTCGGCGCGATCGGGCTGGGCACAGCCTATTACATGATTCCGAAAGTGATTGGGCGCCCGGTCTACAGTTATCATTTGGCCACGATCGGCTTCTGGACCTACGCGCTTTTCTCCAGTTGGACCGGAATGCAGCGCATGATCGATGGACCGTTTCCCGCGTGGATGATCACCGCCAGCATCGCGGCGACGATTCTTACCATTATTCCCGTCGCCACCGTTGGGCTGAATCATCATATGACGATGAAGGGTTATTTCCCGCTCATGCGTTACAGTCCCACGCTTCGCTTCACGGTCTTCGGCGCGATTTCCTACACCGTCTTCAGCTTAGTCGGCGTGATCATCTCGTTTCGCTCCGTTGCGCGTTATCTTAACTTCACACAGGCGAGCGTGGCATATTCGCATCTCGGCCTCTACGCGTTTTACACGATGGTGATTTTCGGATCGATGTACTACATCGTGCCGCGGCTGGTCGGCTGCGAATGGCGCTATGCTTCGCTTATCAAGCTGCACTTTTGGGCATCGGTTTACGGCGTTGGCTTGATGAGCTTGATGTTGCTCTCCGGTGCAATCGTGGAAGGAACGAATTTGAATGATGCGAGCATGGCCTTCACCGAAAGCACGCAATCGATCCTGCCTTATCTGCGCGGCCGCAGCCTCGCCGGCGTGTTGATGACCGTCTCGCATTTTGTGTTCGCATTTCATTTCGGCCTCATGCTCTTCGGATTGGGCCGCGCCGCGAGTGTTCCAACATTCTTGAATCCCGTTGAATCGGAGGGCAGCGAAGCGCACTTATGAAAGCACTTCTCTCGCTCTTTCTCGGACTTTTCGGGACGTTCGCCTTTTCGTGGATAGGCCTGACCGTCATTCCGAATTGGCAAATCGGACATCTCGATCCGCAAATGGACGAAGAAGGCACCGATATTTATCCCGAGCCGAAATCGGGAATGGCCGAGCGCGGCCGGCACGTTTATACCGCGAACGGCTGCTTCTATTGCCACAGCCAGCAGGTCCGCCCTGATTACATCGCGTCCGATATCGATCGCAAATGGGGTGACCGTCGCAGCGCGCCGCGCGATTACATTTTCGCGCGACCGGTGTTGCTCGGCAAGGCTCGCATGGGTCCCGATCTTTCCAATATCGGCAAGCGTGCACCCGCCGAAGAAGAGAATGCTCCGCCGGCCGGCGCAAGCCCGGCGGCGTCGCCTGCGGCTAGCGCGAGTCCGGCAGGATCTCCCGCAACCGCGGCGTCTCCCGCTCCAGCCGGATCGCCGCAATCATCGCCAGCTGCAAAACCTGCTGCTGCGCCTGCCGCGAACGCGTCACCTGCTCAAAACGCGAGCCCCGCGGCGGCATCTGCAAGTCCGGCTCCGGCTGCGAATCCAGCCGGTTCACTCGATTCCGCGCCGGCAAATGGCGAACCGCCGACATACTCGGCCGCGTGGCACCACCAACATCTTTATTCGCCGCGCAGCCTTACGCTCGATTCAAACATGCCGGCCTATCGTTTCCTGTACGAAAAACGCCGTATCAGTGGCGAACGTTCCGCCGATGCCTTGAAACTCACGGGCAAAGAAGCGCCGAGTCAAGGTTGGGAAATCGTTCCGACTTACGACGCGCAGTGTCTCGTCGCCTATTTAATGTCGCTTGATCAATCGCATCCTTTGAAAGAAGTGAAATCTGCGGCCCCGGCATCCGTGCCGGCGGCATCGACTTCACCAGCTCCAGCCGCCCCGCCGAAATGAACGAGCAAACTCCAGATCCAGCATCGCGCATTCGCCAGGGAATGGATTACGGCGAGCACGGAGATGTGCAGGAGGTTCATGCCGCCATCCAGCGCGAAAAGCTCGAGCCGCGCGTCGGGCTCGAGCCGCTCTCGATGTGGTTGATCGTCGTTTACGGGCTCGCCGTTTTCTTTGGCGGCGCGTATCTGGGACGCTATTCGGGAAACTTTAGCGGTGATGGACTTGATCCACTCGGCGGTCCGCCGCCCGCAAAAAAAGGAGCGAGCACGCAAGGTCCCGAACAACAAACGGAGCTTTCGCCGCATGATCGCGGCAAGAAAGTTTTTAATGCGAACTGTGCGGTTTGTCATCAAGCCACGGGACTCGGCTCGCAAAGCCAGGGATATCCGCCGCTCGCCGGTTCCGAATATACGAACGGTGGCTCGCGTCGTAATGCCATGATCGTGATGAAAGGCTTGCAAGGCTCGCTTACGGTTAAAGGTCAAAAATTCGGCAGCGCGGTCATGCAACCATGGGAAACTCTCGGCGATCAAAAAGTCGCCGATGTGCTTACTTATGTCCGCAGCGAGTGGGGAAACACCGGCGGTCCGATCACGCGTGAGCAAATCGCCGCGTTGCGAAAGGAACTTGCCAGCCATCCCAGTTCCTACACCGAGCCTGATATCCAAGCGGTTCCGCCGGACGCGGAACTTCCGGGTGGCGAACAAGGCGCCGCACCGCCAAAACCTGGCGAGCAAGCGAAACCCGGTGCGCCGCCCAAGAAATAATCGGGTCATCCCGAGCCGAGCGAGGGACCTCACTAACGCTCTTTTGATTACGCAACTCTCGCTGTGGGCAAGCGAGAATTACGCGAGCGCATCCGCAATCAACTCGGCCATGTGTTTCGGATGCGTGGCCGAGAGATCTCCGATCTGATGCCGGCAACTCGTGCCCGATGCAACCAACGTCCCGGACGGTTGATTGTCGATCTTCCGCAGTAGATCTGTGGCCACCTGAACCGAGAGTTCGTACTTTTTCGCGAACATTCCGAACGCGCCGGCCATGCCGCAGCAGCCAGTGTCGAGCAGAGTCGCTGTGCGTCCCGGCAATCGCTCGACCAATCGCGCCATGAATCCGGTATTCAGCAAAGACTTCGCGTGACAATGCGCATGAATCGTGATGTGCTCCGGTCGATTCTGAAAACGAAGCGCATCCGGTTCGCGCGCGAGCAGATCGTCGATAAATTTTTCGAACAAAAAACAGTGCTTCGCCACGTCCTCCGCGTTCGCGATTTTTAACTCACGATAATCTTCGACGAACATCGAGTAGCACGACGGCTCGAGAAAAAGGATGGGCGTTGCTGATGGTTGAGAGTTGAGAGCCGAGAGTTGTGGGGACAAAGAGTGCAGAAGATTGACGTTGTGTTTTCCAAGCTCCACGGCGGCTTCGAGATTTCCCTGACTAAACGCCGGCCGGCCGCAGCATTGTCGATCGTGCGCGAGCGTAACTTCGAAGCCGAGTGCTTCGAGAACTTTCACCGCCGCGATCCCAATGTGCGGCTCGTTGTAACGCACAAACGTATCGTCCCACAAAATGATTCTGCCTCTGGTAGGGACGCCGCGCTGCGCCGACCCTACCTTTCGTCTTGCAAACCAGCGATCGAATCGCTCGCTCGTGTAATGCGGAAGGGTGCGTTTCGCCGAGAGCCCGAGCGCTTTCTCCATGATGGCGCGCAACGGCACAAAATCGATAATCGCATTTGTCAGCACCGGCATCGCGCAGCCGAGTTGCCCGAGTAGATCGACATTGCTCAAGACTCGCTCGCGCAAAGGCAGACCGTCGCGCCGATGGCGGGCGTAAAGCAGTTCCGTCTTGAGCAAAGCCAGGTTTACGTTCGACGGACATTCCGGCGTGCAACCTTTGCAGGAGAGACAATTGCTCAACGCCGCATCGAGTTCATCAGAGCGCAACGGATCGTGTCCGTTCGCGCGCAACTCTAGCGCGGCGCGAATAATGTTTGCGCGTCCGCGCGTGGACATGATCTCTTCGCCGGTCGCGAGAAACGTCGGGCACATCATCGGTGCGTCCTTGCGGCAGCCGCCGCAGCCGTTGCATTGCTCAAGATTGCCGATGAACGAGCGGTCTTTGAACGCGAACGCAAGGACCGGCTCGAACGGCAAATTGATCGGCCGCTCGAAATTGTCCCGCAAATGATTGTCGATCTTATGTCGACCATCGCTAAGAATTTTTCCGGGATTAAAAATGTTTTTCGGGTCGAATATGCGTTTGATCTCACGCATCGCGCCGAGCAATTCGTCACCGAGTTGTTCGCGCATGTATTCCGTGCGCGCGATGCCGACGCCGTGTTCGGCCGACAACGAACCTTTGAATTGCTTAACAAGAGCCGAAGTTTGATCCGCAACTTGTCGGAATTTTTTCAGATCGGCGGCGCTGTGCAGATCGATCACCGGCCGAACGTGCAGCAAACCAGCGGCGGCATGTCCATAGTAGGAAGCTTCGAGTCCGAGCGGCCGCATGATCGATTCCAAACCTCTGACGTAATCGGGTAATTGCGCCGGACGCACTGCAGCGTCTTCAATAAATGCGACGGGTTTGGCTGGCCCGACGCATCCGGTCAAAAGAGAAAGGCCGGCTTTGCGCACCGACCAAACCAAATTCATTTCGCGTACGTCGCGGAAGAGTACTGTGCGCAATCCGAGATTTCGCGATTGCAAGATCGCTAATCGCTCGGCGACATCTTCGTAGAATTCGACAATCAATATCGCTTTACACGGCTTGGCGTCGAGTTCCATCAAGTCCCGCGCGGCCTGGAAAAGAAGCTGGCCCTTCGTTTGTTCAAGCAATGGGCGATCGATGTGTTCGATCGCGGACGGTTTAAGATCAAGCAGCGCAACCGTGGCTTGCATCGCCTCATCGATCGACGCGAAGAAGATGAGCCCGAGTCCTTTTTCAAGCGGCAGGGGAGAAATCTTTAGTTCCGCCGAGAGAATCGCGGCGAGTGTTCCTTCGCTGCCGGCGAGAATGTCGGTGAGAGTGTTCGGCGCACGAAGAAACCGTTCGACGCCGTAACCGGGCCAGCGTTTCAACAATCCCGGCGGCCAACGCTCCGCCATTTCGGCAGCGTGCCCGCGAACGAGATTCTCGATCGTGTCGCGTTCGGCCCGCAATGATTCATGAGCCGGTCCAATGTTTGCGGTGCGACCGTCCGCCATCACGATTTCCAGAGAGACAACATGATCGGCAGTCGTCCCGTAAACTGGAACGTGCGCGCCGGAAGAATTGTTTGCGATCATTCCGCCGAGTGTCGCGCGTGAACTCGTCGCGACATCCGGCCCAAAGCAAAATCCGTGCGGTTTGAGAAACGCATTCAACTGATCGAGCACGACACCGGCGCCGACGCTCACGGTGCGATTGTCGATGTTGAGATCGGTGATCTGGCGGTTGTAGCGCGAAAAATCGACGATCAATCCTTCGCCGATCGCGTTTCCGACAAGACTCGTCCCCGCGCCGCGAGGCGTGACCGAAACGCTCGCATCAGCGGCCGCACGAATCACGGCGCTCGCTTCTTTTGCGTTGCGTGGAAACGCCACCCCGTCCGGCTTGATCTGATAGATCGACGCGTCGGTCGCGTAAAGATTGCGCGTCAGCCCATCGAACCGAACGTCGCAAGCGGTGGCGGCGATTGTTTTCTTCTCAGCCGAAGTCATCTTATCCGCGCCAATCTGCGTAATCCGCGGCTATAATAAAGGCATCTGTGCATCTGCCGGGCTATTCTCGGCGAAACGGACACCAACGCCGATGAGCCGGACGGGTTTGCCGGTGCGGGCAAACGCTTCGGCAAGGAGTCCGCGGAAATCCGGTAGATTCGGCGTGAGTCCCGCGCGCTCGGCGGTGGTGCGCGTGAAATCGTTGAACTTCAGTTTCACGAAAATCTTTGTCACGGATCGCGTCGCTTCTTTCTGGGCGAGGTCGGCCATCATTTCTTGAAATAGCTCCTCCAGTTTTTCTTCGCATTGTTCGAGCGTCGTCAGATCGATCGTGAACGTTTCCTCTGTGCTGAGCGACTTACGCGGGCGATCCGGTTCAACCGGACGTTGATCGATCCCGCGGCAGAGATCGTAGAGCTCGATCCCGAATTTTCCGAAAAGATCGACAAGTTCCGGACGCGAGAAACGTTGCAGCTCACCGCATGTTTTGACGCCGAGCTCTTCCAGCTTCCGTTCGGTTTTTTCTCCGATGCCCCAAATCTTTCGCACCGGCAATTTCTCCATGAACTCCGGCACTTGTTCCGGCGTGACTTCGAGTTGGCCGTTGGGTTTGTTCATCTCGCTTGCGATCTTCGCGATCAGTTTGTTCGGACCGATCCCCGCGGACGAAGTGAGTTTCGTTTTGCGAAAGATCATTCCGCGTATCACCTGTGCGAGGGGCGCCGGCGCGCCGGGGTGTTCGCTCACATCGAGATACGCTTCGTCGAGCGAGAGCGGTTCAACCAACGACGTGAAACGGTGCAGCATTTCGCGAATGACTGCGGCTTCGCGCCGGTAAACGTCGAACCGCGTCGGCAACACGATCAGGTCCGGGCAGCGTTGCAGCGCCATGAAAGTGGGCATGGCCGAGCGCACGCCGAACTTGCGCGCTTCGTAGTTGCACGTGGTCAGGACGCCGCG